>JADMIO012752767.1_pt1 | contig 75371 bp, 43 predicted proteins | sample 8958161 | NCBI WGS metagenome assembly JADMIO01 (sample SAMN16585339, study PRJNA669376) | soil metagenome | isolation source: Crop rotation soil | place: USA: Cullars Rotation, Alabama | collected 2011 | reverse complement strand
GCGACTTCAAGTCACGTGAATTCCAAGCTTCGGATCCCACTGTGCTGGAAAGTAGGTTTCTAACAGGTCAAGAAAATTCTGCTCGTCTTTATAAATCTGAACAACGTGCTGGCAGGGTGCTATTTCTCCCCAAAATACTTTGGTATCGCAGTGCTGCCAGTTCTCTTCGGGAGGCTTTCGGTTGTTCATATTTATTGCTTTTGGATATACGAAGGTAACCTTCCTTTCACCGAACACTAACTTTAATCAAATTAAAAAGCCCCGCGAGGGGCTTTTTGTATTTGTCATGCTTCGACTTCGCTTCGACTTCGCTCAGCATGACAGCCGGCCTCGCATACCCTACCCTAAAGGGGGCTTCCCCGAAACAGCCGCGCTGTATTTTTAGCGTTGTCCCCTTTAGGGTAGGGTATGCATAGATGCATTTGAGGAACGAAGCACAGAGTATTTGTCATCCTGAACGAAGGTTTCCGCAGTGAAGGAACTTGTATTTCATCTCGACAAAATATAAGATGCTTCGACTTCGCTGCGCTGCGCTTAGCATGACAGCCGGCCTCGCATACCCTACCCTAAAGGGGGCTTCCCCGAAACAGCCGCGCTGTATTTTTAGCGTTGTCCCCTTTAGGGTAGGGTATGCATAGATGCATTTGAGGAACGAAGCACAGAGTATTTGTCATCCTGAACGAAGGTTTCCGGAGTGAAGGAACTTGTATTTCATCTCGACAAAATACAAGATGCTTCGACTTCGCTGCGCTGCGCTCAGCATGACAGCCTTTTCAAGCGGTTCTACGGAAAACTAAAATCAAGCGTTACTACTCCGCCTGCTGTTACTATGGCGGGTTGTTCGATAAACACGGAGGGGTCCGAGAGCAGTGTGGCGCGAACTATTTGTGTGCCTTCGGGAACATCATTTAAGGTATACAATCCTGTGCCCGCAGCGCTGGCGGTGCCGGTGGCCATGCCTGCAACGGTTATGTTGGCTGCCACAGGCACTCCTGTTTTGCGCACCGTGCCGTTGATGGTTCCTGTGCCTGCTTCGCCTTCCAGCGCAAAGTTAACGGTGGTAGCTGCGCCTGCCACTACAACAATACCTTCTACCTCTAAGTTTTCGTAACCGGTTTTGTGTGCCTGCATGGTGTAGGTGCCTGCTGCCAGTTTTTCGAACTCATAGTTGCCATCGGCATCGGTAAGGGTAAAGAGGTCAAGCTCTTCTACATACACTAAGGCATTGGCTAAGGGGTTGCCGGAGGATTTATCGGTTGCTTTGCCTTTAATCGAAATGCTGTTCCCTTTTTTTTTGCCTGTTTGTTTTTCGCTTATTAAAACTGTAAAGCCCCAGTTGCTCAGCTCCTCCTCTTTGCCCTGATGCTTTTGCAGCAGGCGCATGCGTATTTTATTCAGTTCCTTATAAATAGTTCCTGGCGATGTAATGGTTTGCCCTGGCGCATAGCCCAGCGTAGTGAGCGCATCGTTGTTCAGCGCCTGTATTTCGCCCCGCAGTACTTCCCACGCATCGTACAAAGTGCGCGTGTTGCCCACCAGTGTTCCGAAAGCCGCCATGTCCACCAGCCCTGCAGTAAGCGGGCTTCCTGCACCCAGAAAAGTATGGTGAGCAATAATAGCTTCTCCCAATTCAATCATCTCCTTAAGTTGATTAGGCAGTTCGATTTTTATGTTTTTGCGCGCCCCCGTGGTGCTTATGATAACTACAAAACCATACGAGTTCATTTCTTCCTCGGTGCCGTTGTGAACCACCAGCAAAACATCTTTTATCTGCCTTGCAAACCATTGAATAGTATCCGGATGGTCCTTGTGCTGCCCGGCTGCAAGCCCTGCATTGCTGCTGGCCACATGAAATTTTCCAAGCGCCTCGCCCTCTTTCAGTTCGGCACTGTTGCGCTTGCTTCGGGCATTGGTCACCAGCAAGCCAAAGGCAGTCATATCAATAATGCCGTTGAGCGCACTGCCCGCACCATCCAGGGTGTGTTTAGCAATAATACGGTCGCATAAATGAAGAGTGGGCTCCGGTTGCCTTACAGGTAAGGCTGTTTTTACGTACTTAGCCATAGAGTTGTTTTTAAGGGTTTAGGAATAATTAAAAAATCTTTTGGTTTCATTTAATAAAGCCTGTTGTTTAAAGGTGGGTGGTAGCTCCATTTTTCCTTAACACAGGTTAGCACCACCACCGTTAACCCGAATATTATTGCAGCCGCCACTATCACCATTAGCAGTCTTTCAACTACCTTCAAGCCGGACCTTGACCTTACTGAATTGCTCATAAATTCAACGATTTAACAGAAAAGATGGTATGTATCCCCTCAGAACACTTAATATGAGGAAATGTTTGCGCACGTATAATAAAATAGTAAGTTTGGTTCCCCAAAAAATTACACATGAGCACACCAAAAGAACCAGACGATATTCTTCAAAGTGTTATTGATGAAAGAAAGGCGGATGTATTTATTTATTCTGCTGACATTGAACAAAATCATGCTTATCAACTTTTAAGTCAAGTGCAATTAGCTGAAGACAGAAAGGAGAATTGCATTTTGATTCTAACTACGTACGGAGGAGACCCAGATGCAGCATTTAGAATTATTAAGTGTATAAGAAAATTTTATAAGCATATTACGTTATTCGTATTTGGCCCCTGTAAAAGCGCGGGCACGTTAATTGCTTTAGGAGTTGATGAAATTCGGATGGGATTGTATGGGGAGTTTGGCCCATTGGATATACAGCTAACTAAAGATGATGAGTTTATAACAAATACCTCTGGTGTAAGTTATTTACAGATGTTGGATGTATTAAACGAAAAATTATTTAGCACGTTTGAGGATAGCTTTTTAAAGATAAAACATAGAAGTAGATATGCGATAACCACTAAGACAGCGGGTGAAATTTGCTCCTCTCTGGCGACAGGGCTAATATCCCCTATTAGTGCGCAAATTGACCCGTTAAAACTTGGCGATATTCAAAGGGCAATTAACATTACTTATGCGTACGGACAAAGATTAGGTGCAACAAAAGAAACTCTTGACCGTCTAATATTGGGTTATCCATCTCATAGTTTTGTTATAGATATTGATGAAGCGGTTAAAATATTTGGAAATGTACAGCCCCCTAGCATACTCGAATTGCAATTTGAACAATGTATCGCAACTTATGTTAGATTTGTCCCCGAACAACCGATTATACAACAGCTTAAATCTCAAAAAAACACCAAACCAGATGAGCCAGTCACAACAAATAATACTGAACAACCAGAAGTCGCTAACGCACAAAATGCTAATGGAAACTCAGCAGGTTCTGACAAAAAGCGTTCAAGAGAATTCAAAAAGTCCAGTGCACCCCAAAACGGACAAAACAAGTCAGCAGGCATCTTGCAATTACGTTAAGTAATTCAGAAAAAAGTTTTCGGAAAAATTTATTGTCGAAAATTTGTATTACATCGTATTTCTTTGTATTTTTGTTCCATGAAACAAAAGGATAACAAAACAGAGGTCATTACACTTCGAGTTACTCCCGAATTAAAAGCCAAACTTCAATTAGTTGCAAATAAAGACCAGCGCACGGTAAGCAACTATATTCAAATCATATTAGAGAAGGCGGTATCAACAACAAGCAAGAAATAATTTTTTTTATAATAAATGTAATACAACGTATGGCAACTTATACAATAACAGACTTTAGAAAATCATATGGAACAGACGAGGCATGTTTAGATAAAATTTTCACGCTACGTTACGGCAAATTAGAAGCATGTCCTGAATGTCAATGCGTGGCATCATTCAGAAGAATTACAACAAGACGTTGCTATCAATGCACCGAATGTTATGCTCAATTTTATCCTACTGCGGGAACGGTCTTTGAAAAGACAAGAACACCCTTGGCAGATTGGTTCTATGTAATTTACCTTTTCACTTCGACCCGTAACGGAGTAGCGGCAAAGGAGATTCAGCGACAGCTTGGCGTTACATACAAAACCGCATTCAGAATGGGGCACATGATTAGAAGTTTAATTCAAGGTGTAGGGATAGAGGCATTAAAGGGGATAGTAGAATGTGATGAAACTTTCATTGGTGGCAAACTTGCTAATAAGCACTTGAGCAAAAGAACATTTGTTGAGAATGGCAAGAGATACAACATGCCTAAATATCATAACAAAACAACTGTATTCGGAGCAGTAGAAAGAAATGGAAAAGTTAAGACAAAGGTAATCGCTGATGTAAACGCTGAAACATTACAGCAAGCGGTAAAAGAAATAGTTGAAACCGGTTCATTAGTATTTACTGATGAACAAAAAGGATATAGGGGAATTAAAGACGCTTATTTTCACGGACGCATAAACCACTCAAAGGGCGAATACGCAGTAGGGGAAATTCATACCAATACAATAGAAGGATTTTGGGCGCAATTAAAGAGAACAATAGGGGGCACTCACATTTCGGTTTCAAAAGAATACTTACAGAACTATGCGAATGAATGTGCATTCCGTTACAACAACAGAAAAGAGCCTCAGCAAATGTTCAAAGTTATTTTGGAAAATCTGCCAGTGGTTACGGAACAATCCTTGCAATCGCAATTATAGATAATTGGCATATAGTCTCCCGACTTGTTTGGTTGAATAAAAACAGTTGCTATCATTGCACCGTAAAAAATAACTGTCAGTTATTTTTTACAAAGTTATAAACCCTGTTAACAAGGTATATTTTTCTGACTTCAAAGCCATAACTTTGTTGTATAGAAATTAAAGATAAAGCCCGTATTTCTCGAACGGGGAGGTTTTACCTCCCTCATTTACGTAGGGAGTGCGGGTTTTTATTTTTTGAAATATTCTTTAGGAATAAATATCCAATGCCGATATTTATCTGACCATTTATCTTCCTGATTTATCCAACCCGTGGACATACCAATATTGAAATTTGGCTTAATGCGCCAAACTCTATCCTTGATATGCTTATATAGTTTTTCTCTCACGCGTGTCTTTTTTCCCCTTCTCTTTGCTCCTACGGGCTTTATTAAATGTTTGTCATTTAACCTAAAGCACATTGCCCCCAATACAATATCCAATGCTTGCAATATCCTATGATGTCGAGAGTCAACAAATGAAACGTGCTCGTGCTCCACGTCTATCCCCAAACTGCGGAAATCATTAGTCTTGAATATTTCTCTTAAATGGTTTACAAAATCATCTCTTTGCTTCTTTGTAGTTGGCCTATGGTCTAATGCGAAAAACAGTTTACTTGGCGCATCCCCTCTTTTACAATGTTTTATTCCGAATGAATGTTTAATAAATTGGTAGTATAGCATGTAATAAGTATTTCTCTTTTGCTCAGAAGTTAAACTACGTGCTTCGTATCGGTTATCCGTAAACATTATCCGAACTCTCATTAAGTCACCGGAGTTTTCTAATATTTCAAAAAAGGTATCGATAAATAAAATATACCTTTCTAAAAAATCTGAGCTTAATGTATTCCATTTCATTTCTAAGTTCATGTTATGCTTTTTGCATACATCATCTAACTCATGCTCTATAACATGCACATATTCTCGCTTAACAATAACCCCACCATAAAAATTTGAAAACTTAACTCCTATTGAGTCAGATTCGTCACTATAAATTACATAGTCCATGCCTCCAAATATAATTATTGAAATACGTGGCAACCTATTATATAAAATTAATTATACGCTAGGGAACGGTTGGAAACAGTTTGAAACGATAAATATTATGTAACCACTTTTACGCTCATTTGTGGGGCTATTTCTTCGCTTTCGGTTCTATTCGTGGAACAAGCATCTGCAATACCTTGTCGAAGTCCTCTTTGTGGTTAGGATTGAAATTGCTCTTTAGGTTATCCTTTGGCTTATTCTTTCTGGGGGGAATAACCATTTTCTTTTTGCGTGCCTTCTTCTTTGCCATGCACCAAATGTAAAACTCTTTCAGTTAGTGCTAAGTGTCTTGAGGGGATACATACCGAAAAGATCAGCCAATAGTCATACTCACTTATGTTAGAGTGACACTCACTTATGTTAGAGTGACACTCACTTATGTTAGGGTGATACTCACTTATCTTAGAGTCTTCCTCACTTATGTTAGGGTGATACTCAGTTATGTTAGGGTGATACTCACTTATGTTAGACTCGCCCTCACTTATGTTGGAGTGATACTCAGTGATATTAGGGTCGTGCTCACTTATGTTACCATGGCACTCACTTATATTTCTTTGAAACTCACAGGCATTTGCATAAAGCCATGTAAGCCCTCCCGCAACAAAACCCGAAAATATTTGCAGCCAGGTATTTGGAAAAAGAAAGCTATGTATTAAACTACGCGCGTAAGAAGTACCCCCCCCCCCTGTGTTAAACACAAAAAGAAGTGAAGAAAAAGACGCAGTTATGAGAGAGGAAAATGGTGTGGGCGAAGTGAAATTCATGTGGGTGAATTTTCTTTGGGTGTTTGCTGAATTCAAAAGAAAAAAGAATTTGTGAAATGGCAAAATTTATTTTTTGGGGAAAGTCTCTTCATTGCCGTTGGCTTTAGCCAACGGGCAGCATGAACAGAACAAAAGGCTTTAGCCGAAAAACTAATCAGAGTAAGAAACATCAATTACAAACTCCTCGCGCTTAGCAACGGGCTGTGGCTTGCGCCAATCGGGAGTGAGGGCTCTTTTTAAAGTGTGCGAAAGATTTTGCGGGGCGTAAGGTTTTACTACATAATAATGTGCTCCTGCTGCATACGATGTTTCAATATCCTGCTCTGCTGCAGAAATGCTATACATAATTACCGGTATATGTCCGTATTGCGGATGTGCTTTTAATCTTTTTACACACTCATGTCCGTTGGGCAGCGGCATATTAATATCCATAAAAATAACATGCGGCAAAGGGTTTTGGGCCAGCATGTCAAACAGCGCTGAGCAACTGGTGGCGGTATAAATTGCGTGAGGCAGGTTTAACTCTTTAATTTTTTCACTGAATAAAACACCTTCTTCATTATCGTCATCTACTACTATAATTCGTGTCTGTTCTGTTTCAGGGGTTTCCATTTTTATGTTTAAGGCTGAATTAAATTAAAATTAAGAACGTGCAAAATAATCCCATATTGCCAGTAAAGCAAGTTCAATTAACTTAAAGGGTGCAAAGGCTTTGCCAAGCTGGGGAACGCTGCCCTTAAATATAAAAGCGCAAGGTGCCGAAAAGGACACCCTGCGCGGCTAGTTGGATTTAGCCAGAAATGAAAAGGAAAAAACTTAACTCGCTTTACAGAGATGTTGATTCACCCCGAGATTGAATTTATTTTATTCAGATTACAAAGTTGCACTGACCAATTCAGAAAATTTTACACAATTCGGATAAAAACTTACAACATTTACTGATTACGTTCCATCGTTTCGTCCCCTTCCTGCTTTCAAACCTCTTATATAATTCCGAAAAAGAATTACATGATTTCCAGATTATAGGGTAACCGCCAGCAATAGGAATAGTTTTGTGCCCCCCAATGGAAACATTATGTTTAGGAACGCAGAAATAATAATTATAGAGGACGATGAAGATGATAAGGAAATGCTGGTAGAAGCGTTTGCCAACTTAGAATATGTCAACGAGCTTCTTTTTTTCCCCGATGGACAACATGCTTTAGATTTTTTAAACGGCACAGACATCACCCCGTTTTTAATACTCTCGGATATAAACATGCCCAAGCTCGATGGCTTTGCCTTAAGAGATAAAGTTAGAATGGATGCCAAGCTGCAGTTTCGGTGCATTCCCTACTTATTTTTTTCAACCAGTGTAACCGAGGATGCAGTGATAAAAGCATACAGCATGTCGGTGCAGGGCTTTTTTAAAAAGGTGGAATCGGTGAAAGAATTAGAACAAACGCTTGGCATCATAATGGAATATTGGAAACGCTGTGCCGCACCCAATCATTTTAAATAAACAACTATGGAAACCTTCAAAGAAAAATTCGACCGGATACTGATAGATAAGCTCGGAATAACTCAGGAACAAATAAAACCTAAGGCCAGGTTTAAAGAAGACCTCGGTGCCGATTCGCTCGATGTAGTAGAGTTGGTGGTGATGTACGAAAAGGAATTCAACATAACAGTGCCCGATGAGGCAATTGATAAGATTGAAACCGTTGCCGATGCAGCTTTTTACGTTTTAAACGTTATCCCCATGCGTAAAGTCTCCGCAGGGTAACTTCCACGCGCAGAGTTCGCAGGCATCATATTTGTCTGCTTGGGCACCTATGAGCAAAGCATTTGAAAAAGAGAATGAGCCGCGATGGCTTAATGACATACCGGCCAGCATGAGAGCGCTGGTGGTGTTTCTTACCAATGAATATGACCGTCCTGTATTTCAAAAGAGAGCGTACTATGATGAGGCCCTCAAAACAGAGTGCCATGTAATGAGTGACGGGCTTACGTATTATGTTGATGAAGCGGGGCACTGGAATACCTTAGAGCAGTAGAGGTTTATCTTTCTTCGCAGAGTTTCCCTTCCCGGTTTTAATTCCCCACAAACAAATGCTGCGTGAAAACATTTCCCTGTTTGAGGAAAAGTTTCAGGTAACTATTCCCCGCTTTTAGGTGGAGCATGCTGTTTTTATTATAAAATTTCGATGGCATAATATTTTCCGCTTTCTGTGCGGAATGAAAATTCCAAAATGCCGGCAAACCTTTTTAGGTTAAGGAATGCCGGCAAATTTTATGTCTTCTATTTTTTAATGTTTCTAAAATAAATTATCATGAAAAACAAAGGAAAAAACAAGCCTAAACAAGGCCAGGGCGGTAACCAGGAAATGGAAAACCGCCAACAAGGTAATTCCGGAAAAACCGGTAATCAAAAAGAAACCGGACAATCCGGAAATGAGCAGCAAGGCAAACAGGAACAAGGTAAGCAACAACAGCAAACCGGAAACCAACAGCAAAGCGGCTACCGCGAGAGGGAACAATCGCAGCAAGGCCCTAACCAGGGTAACAAACCCGGTCAGGAGAAACGGAGGTCAGACGGTAATGAATCGGAGCAAGGCGGTGAGTTTTCGCAAGAAGAAAACAGAACCGATGCTGAGGGAAAAAAGCAACAGGGTAAGCGCCACGAATCGAAAAACGAGCGGCTGGGAGGCGATAGCGAAGATGACGCGGACCTGGGCAGAACGGGTGATGACTATGGTGATGATGAGGATAAAGATCTGGCCCTTTAGAAAAACCAGGAAGGCAACAGCAAACAGCTGTTGCCTTTTTTATGAATGGTAATAAACAGAAACATTAAAATAAAACAGAACACATGGAAAATACAGCAAGCGCAAAGGATGAGCTCGGAGAGCAACAAACCGGAATAATAAAACACGCGACCTTTAAAACATTCGAAGAAGCAGAGCAATGTTATTTGAGAGCCATGCAGCGGCTGGAGGATGTATACAGCTGGAATCAACTGGCAGAGTTATCGCCCGAGCGCTTCAGTCTGCTCGGCTCCGATGCAAAAGTAAAGTACACCAGCATGGAGGAAAAAGATTTTATCTGTATAAAATTTACCGAAAGGAATGAACAAAGCAATGGAGAAGATGTGCTTCATGTAGAGCGCATTGTTACCAGGCTGCTGGGACATAAAAGAAGCATATCGGTAACTACCATCCCTGTCCGCTTAATAATAACCACCAACAGCATCGAAAGGGTGATATATAACGAAGTCAGTTACACGTTTGTGGTACAGCTGGACGAAACACTGGTAACCGCAGCACTTTACATCCGTAATGAAAACCCTGAAAAAAAATATCACAGCACTCCTTACAATAAAGTGTTGGGTTCTTTAAAGGCTTTGTTCGGATCAGATATTCCTTTCAAAAAGGAGTGGAGCACTTTGCTGGAGAGTCTATTGAAATAGCATTTCTTTGAGGTTACATATAGGCCGCGGAGACTGTTTGCATATTTTTATCACTGTATCATGAGCCTGCAATACAGCAATAATGTTTCAGTTAAAGATTTCAGGAGCATCCGGGGTTCAATAAAAAAGCCGCCAAAGAACAGCGGACGTTTTTCTTTTTATTATACCAGTCCCTCTGATAATATTCCGCTGCCCGTCATCACGCAGGGCAATCCGCATGCTATTGAATTTTTCAATTGGGGGCTTATTCCATCATGGATTAAAAGTGAGCAGGAAGCCTTGGCATTTCGCACACGCACTTTAAACGCACGGTGCGAAACTATTTTCAAATTGCCTGCTTACCGGGGATATATAAAAAGAAAGCGTTGCCTTATACCTGCCACCGGCTTTATTGAGTGGCATTTAAAACTGGGCTCTAAGTATCCATTGCTGGTAACAGTGAAAGAAGCGGAACACAGTAATCAGCCGCGCTCTTTTTGCTTTGGCGGTGTTTACTCCAACTGGACAGATGAAGAGTCGGGTGAGCTGATAAACACTTTCAGTATGATTACCACTCCCGCAAATGAGTTGCTTTCGTTTATACATAACAGTAATAAACGCATGCCGATGATACTGTCGCTTGCTGATGAAATAAACTGGCTGAATCCGGCATTAAGTGATAACGAGATTGTTGCCTTGATGAAACCCTATCCTCAGGAACTGGTACAAGCCCATACTATCGGAAGAAGATTTATCTGGAAAGATGCCGAGCCTAATGAAAAAGCAACCTTAACGCCCTACGAATACAAAAATCTTGAACCTTACTGGGGATTCGAGTAAGTAAGACTGCCAATTTTCACCTTACGGAAATAATATTAACGCAAGCGGCAATCCAGTGAAGTATGAATGCCGAGCACAGTCTGGTCAAACTCACGTGCCTGGCACTTGGTCCGTGCTTCATTTAATGTTTGATCGTTCTGATCAAAATTTACGGTGTCGCCATCCTGATCGGTACATTCGCACACTCTATCCTTTCTGCAAGATCCAAGCGTTAATACACATGCGAGCGATAAAAACAACATTAGCTTTTTCATAATAATTATGTTTAGTTATCGCTGTAAACACAAGAAGCATTCCAGATGTTATGTGACCATACATGGGAATATTTGGGGGGAAATGTTCCCACTATCAGGAAGATTTGGATAATCTTTTGCCGATGAGAACTTCGGCACCCAATAATTCTTTCAGCTTTAATGCATTCTTAAGGCCATGCTCATACATGGTGTTATTAAAGAATACCCAAACCACATGACCATCTTTTTCCCATTCCAATATTTTCTGAGCATATTCTTTCAGCACTTCATCGGAATAGGAGGAAGCATAGAGTTTTTCACCGCCATGAAAGCGGAGGTATATATTTTTTGCCGTAGCCATTTCTACATAAGGAAAGCGGTCACCGGATTCCGCAATCACGAAACCGATGTTGTATTTGGTCATCAAATCGAAGCTTTCTTTTCCTGTCCAGGTTGCATGGCGCACTTCTAAAGCAAAGTCATAGTCGCTGTAGTTCTTTTTCAGCAACCTGAACAAATACTCGGCTGTTTCATAGTCAAACTGCAGAGAGGCGGGCAATTGAACCAGTATTGGCCCCAACATTTTTTTCATGGGAGAAATGGCCTTGAAGAATCTCTTCAATGCATCCTCCGGTTCATCCAGCTTTTTAAAGTGGGTCAGGTGGCGCGATATTTTGACACAGAATTTAAAATCCTCCGGCACCTGAGACATCCAGTTTTCTACAGTGGTTAACCGTGGTAAACCATAAAAGCTGCTGTTGATTTCGGCAGCATTAAATGCTTTTGCATAAAAAGCCAGGTATTGTTTAGGTACTATATTTTCTGTATAGAATACTTTTCTCCAATAGCTATAGCTCCAACCTGCAGTGCCAATAAATGTTTTTACCCTTGTCATAATACATCACTTCATCCGGCTCGTTTTTTTCTTCCGCCTAAACTCGCCTTGAGCATGCTCATTAAATCATCTGCTGATTGCTTGTGAACCACTTTCATCACAGCACGTTTGGGAGTTTTTCCTGTTTTAGCTTTTTGCTTTATCGTTTTCATGAGCTTAGCGGTGTAAGTATCTTTGTACTGGGTAATATTAAATTTCTCTGTTTGTTGGTTAATGAGTTGGTTGGCTATTGCCTGCTCCTTTGGTTTTGCTTTGGTAAGGGCCGGAACTTTTAAATCATCCATATCCCGAATCTCTTCTTCAAATCGTATGCGATTGAGAACAATCACCTTTTTATAAGGTTTCAAAATGGCAAGTCCCTCTTTATTCCGCATTACAAAACTCGTAACACCCACCTTGCCTGTAGTTTGCAGCGCATCGCGCAGTATAGCATAGGCTTTTGCTCCCTGCTTTTCAGGTTCCAGGTAGTAGGGCTGCTCGTAGTAAATTGAATCTATCTCAGTTTCGTCAACAAAATGAAGAATATCAATCGTTTTTGTTTTCTCCGCATCGGCTGCCTCAAAATCTTCCTTTTCCAGTACCACATACTTACCGTTCAAGTTGAAGGCGCGCACAATATTATCCCACGCTACTTCCTTACCCGTGTTTTCATTCACTCTCTTAAACTTAATGTTTGAATTGTCGCGACCATCGAGCATATCCAGATCGAGGGTGCTTTCCTGCACGGCCGAAAACACTTTCACAGGAATATTGATGAGCCCAAAACTGATAGACCCTGTCCAGATAGGTTTCATGTTTTTTGTTTCACGTTATTGACTAAAAACTATGCCTGTTACATTTCCTCATAAAGGGATTTAATTGCCTTGTCCAGATTAGCGGCTTTACCGGCTACCGGCTTCCATAAATCACCCACTTTATCCAGCCGCTTAAAAATGGTTTTAATCGTAAACTTCGAAACATCGAGTTTCGTATTCACTTCGCTCCAAAGTAGCGGAGTTGACACAGTGGCACCCGGCTTCGGCCTTACGGAGTAAGGCGCAGCGAGTGTTTGACCTCTTCGGTTTTGCAGAAAATCGAGATAGACTTTTTTCTTTCGTTTGGCAGGCATGCGGAGCACACTCGTGGTTGAAGGCAGTACCTCGTTTACTTTTTGCGCCACCAGTTGCGCAAAGTTTTTAGCTATGTCGTAGTCATACTTAGCAGCCAGAGGTATATAAACATGCAAACCTGTAGAGCCGGAGGTTTTACAGTAGCTGTCAATTTCAAGTGAATCAAAAAGCTTTTTGGTTTCCTGTGCCGCGCGAACTACTTCTTTAAATGCAATGTCCTCGGGGTCCAGATCAATTACCAGCCAGTCGGGATTTTCCGGCTTTTGTATGCGCGAGCTCCACGGATGCATTTCAATACAGCCCAGGTTCGCCATATAAATAAGCGTTGCCTTGTCGTTGCAAATCAGGTAGTCTATATATTCTTTGTTCGATTCTGAATAAACTTTTTCGGTGTGGAGCCAGCGCGGAACCTTAGCGGTGTCTAAATCTTTTTGATAAAAGCCCGCATCTTTTATCCCGTTTGGAAAGCGGTGCAGCGATTGAGGGCGGTCTTTTAAATACGGCAGAATAATGTCAGAAATATCCGAATAGTAATTTACCAAGTCGCCTTTGGTAATTTTTTCATCAGGCCAGTAAATCTTGTTTTGATTGGTGAGTTTTAAAATAGTCTTGCCCACTTTCAATTCGTAATCGGAAGTTGATTTCTCTTCTACAACTTTTTCGCTTTCACTTTTGGCTTTTGATTTCTTTGTCTTCATCTCATTAGGTATTTCTCTTCTTACATCTGTCGCCTTCTTGTCTTTTCGTAAACCCAGGAACACCGGGTGGCGCATGCTGCCATCCTGTGTCCATTCGGTAAACTTTACCTGGCAAACCAGCTTCGGCTTTAGCCATTGCGCTTTTCCGTTAAGCCGCACTTTTTCCCTGAAAGGCGATTTGGAAGTAAAAAGCGGTTTAAATTTCTGATATAAATCTTTCAAGGTCTTTTCATCAAATCCTGTTCCGCAATGGCCTATGTATTCAAATTCCTTTCCGTGGTAAACTCCGAGCAGTAGAGAGCCGAAATGATTGCGCCCCCCTTTGGGCGCTGTGAAACCGGCAATAACAGCTTCCTGCTCTTTGGTAATCTTTATTTTAAGCCATTCGCTGCTGCGCTGACCAGCGCGGTAAGGACTAAAGGCATCTTTAGCAATGATCCCTTCCAGCTTTCTTTTGGTTGCGAGTTTGAAAAACTCAATTCCTTTTTCCTGAATGTGATCGGAGTAAAAAACATTTTTTAGTTTTTCTTTCTTTAAAAGAAGCTGCAATAATTCTTTTCGCTCAAGAAGCGGAAGATGCGTTAAATCATTTCCATCAAGTTCTAAGATATCGAACACATAGTATTTCAAATCACCCTCCTGCGTGTTTTGGTAATTCTGCAATAACTGGAAATGTGAGCGGCCTGAATTATCTTCCATTACTACCTCTCCGTCTAGGATGCATGCGTGTGATAGGGTTTCAAGATTGGAAACGACAGGTCCAAAATCGTTATTAAAAGAAAGCAGGTTACGGCTGTATAGCTCTGTTTCACCGTTTCCATCACACGCAGCAAGCGCGCGATAGCCGTCATACTTTATTTCAAACACCCAGTCTTTATTATTAAACGGAACATCAATCAGCTTAGCGAGCATTGGCTTTATTAGCCGGACTTTTTTTTTACTGAGGCCTTTTTGTTTTCCGCAGCAGCTTTCTTTTTCGGTTTAGCCGAAACGGGAGTGCCGTCCTTTTCATTTCCATATTTCTTTGCCAGCTGCTCAAGCGTTACTTTGCTGATAACCGATTTGTTCTTTCGGGTAATATCTTCCTCCGATGAATACCTATCTTTCTTCTTTATCAGCAGCCAGGCATTTTCTTGTCTGCCGTTTTTAATTTTCACAAGAGAGAATTCTCCTTTCAGCTTTTTGCCTTCGAGTATAAAATTCAAATGACCTTTGCGCAAAGCAGCCAGAAATGTTCTTTCATCTTCTTTTTTATCACCCGGCTCGGTCAAATGATATGTTCCGTTATCCCATACTATCACATTTCCGCCACCATAGTTTCCTTCGGGAATATTGCCTTCAAAGTCTTTGTAGTCATAAGGATGATCCTCCACCATCATGGCCAAACGTTTATCATCTGGATTCATACTGGGTCCTTTCGGTACTGCCCAGCTTTTTAGAACGCCTTCCATTTCTAAGCGAAAATCGTAATGCAGATGCGATGCATGATGTTGCTGTACTACAAATATTAAAGCGTTCTTATTATCTTTTGTTTTGCCTACCGGTTCAGGTGAAATCCCGAAGTTCCTTTTCTTTTTATACAGTCTAAGTGCCATAACTCCTGTGTTTAGAAGGTAATTTTTCTTTAGCTTTAACCCAAGCTGATAAATCTGTATGACTTCAATATCATATTAATGGTTGGCAGCTCGGACAATAAAATGTTCTTCGGGGCCACTTGCCCATTTTCTTAATCTTTATGTCGCTGCCGCAATTCACGCATTTTTTCTGGCGATAAATGAGCCAATGTTTTTTTAGCTCGTAAATCTTTTTCCATCTGTAAAAATCAAAGGAATAGTTCCTGGCCTCCGCCACCAACTCTTTCAGCTTCGGGTTTTTAAGCTGCTCTATTTTTGTTTCCGGATAAACACGGATTCGAAACAATACTTCATTTTTGATAATATTTCCAACACCCGCAAAAATATTTTGGTCGAGCAATACATCACATACCATAGTTTGCTTCAGCTTCTTTACTGCAGCCAAAGCCTTTTTCTCATCCCATTCACGTGACATTACATCGTGTTCAAAATCATAAATACTGGTTACGTTCCCTTCAATGATTTTTACTGAGCACAAATACATGTTTAATTCTCCGTTTTTGAACTGAAGTCTTAATCTTTCCGGTTGATCTTTTCTTTCATTAATGCGATAACTGCCGAACAGGAGAAAATGAACCTTAAGAAAAAACTTGTCGAAGCATATAAGAAAATGTTTGCCCCATGTTTTAATATCCCGAACAGTTTTATTCTTTAAAATCGATTGATCGATTTTCGAGTTTCCACTTACCTCAATTATCTTTTTACCTACAAAAGGTTTTGTCTCTTCTTTAAGGATAACGATTGAGGGACCTTCCATGAACAATAATTTATTCCGTATCGGTCAAATCAATCACCTCCAGATTTTTCCGGGCAGGGGCTGTCAATAGTTCCCCGGAGAAAGAAAATCGCGAACCGTGACAGGGGCAGTCCCAGCTCCTTTCTGCATTGTTCCAAGCCACTACGCAATTAATGTGCGGGCATGAAGGATTTACGGCAAACAACTTTCCCGACTCGTCTTTATACAAGGCCACTGTATTGTTTTCATACTTCACCACCTTTGCTTCGCCTTTAGCCAATTCAGATGCTCCCTCTATTTTTTTAATGCTAAACCTTTTACCAATCAATTCTCCCACTACATCGGCAGCCTCTTTCATGAAATTTTCAAAACCTGCAACGGGCTTTACACGATTGGGATTAAACAAATCCTTGTAATCGCTTTTCCCATTACAAATAAGATCTGACAGAATAAGCGCGGATGCCGTACCATAAATAATTCCATTGCCACCGAAACCGGTTGCTACATAGATATTCTCAGGATTGCCGGGTAAGTGACCAATATATGGTAAGCCATCTGCGGGCTCAAAATATTGCGAAGACCAGTGAAAGGCTACGCTTTCAACATCGAAGTATTTTCGCACATGACTTTCGAGTTGAGCGAAACATTTGAGGGTATTCTCTTCGTGAGCTGTTTTGTGGTCTTCACCACCTGCAATAAGATATTCCTTCTCGTTAAGTTGGTGCGTGCGGTAGTAATGATATGGATCATCCAGGTCGTAGATCAAACTATCGGGATAATTATCATCCTTCAGCACTACTGCCATGGCATAACTCCGGTAAGGTGCACAACGAAAATGAAGCAAGTTTACTCCAGGTGGTATATGTGTGGCATAAAGAACCTGCTTGGCTTTTATTTTTCCAGAGGAAGTAATAACCATTGTTTCCTCGTTTTCCTTTTGTATGTCAGTCACCCTGCAATTCTGAATGATACGGCCTCCCATATTTTCAAAAGCTTTGGCGATGCCTTGCAAATATCTGAGGGGATGCATTTGTCCCTGTTCTTCCACTTTCGCAACCTTTTTAAAGAAAACCGGAACAGGCAGAGTATCGCTGTATTTAATATCAACACCAACCTCTTTAGTACTCTCTACAATTTTTTCAAGCTCCTGTGTCTGTTCATCATTTTTCGAAAACAGGTACGCTGCTTTTTTTTCAAAACCACAGTCGATGGAATATTCCGTTATGTTTCTCTCTATTAACTCGATGGCATTGCGGGCAAGCTGTGCCACGAGATGCGCATTCTTTTCCCCGAAACCATTTTTTATTTGATAGTAGGGGGTATCCATCATTGTGTTTAAATGGGCGGTAGTGCCTCCTGTTGTACCGAAGCCTATCTCCTGTGCTTCTATAACCACACAATTTCTTCCCGTCTTCTGCAATTGCAAAGCATTCGTTAAGCCTGTTATTCCACCACCCACTATCACTACATCTGATTCACCGGGTAGATAAACCCGACCACTAAATTCGGGCAAGCCAACCTGCCAGAGACTGGTACAATATCCATCACGTTTCATATCATTGGTTTTAGAAAAACACATCGTGGCTGATACAACATTTACGCCACGAAGTAGGGGAACTATTTTTTCCCCTTTCCCTTCTTTAAAAAGGAATCGACCAGATAGGGAGAAGGCATGGCATCGCCTAAAAGATTGCCCCATGGTTTCAAATAGTCAATATGATCGCAAACTACTTTCATGACCGCCAACAAAGGGATAGAGAGAAACATTCCTGCAATACCCCATAGCATTCCTCCTATGAGGACGCCTATGATGGAGATAAGTCCGTTTACCTCAACTTTTGAAGCAACCACTTTTGGTATCAAAAAATTATTGTCTGTAAACTGTATTAACGCATATGCGCCTAATACAAGAAACATATGTAGCGGATCCTGGTTTACCAGAGCAACAACCATCGGTAAGGTAACGGCAATAATACCACCTAAATAAGGTATAAGGTTTAAGATGGCTCCAAGAACACCAAGGAGTATGGCATACTCTACACCAATGATAAGTAACGCAATAGCATTTAGTATAGCGACAATTACCAATTCTATCATTAGCCCCCGCAGATACCCCTGAACAACCGTCCTGATACTGGTTATTATATCAACTACAGAGGCATGATTATCCTTAGCAAAGAAAGTCCGCATAAATTCAATAATCAGCGGCTGATAATAAAGCAACATGAAAATATATACCGGTACTATCACTATCGTAGCCAATATCACAGTGACTTTACTGAATGTTTGAGTGATATATAAGCTGCTGTTATCCATCATCTGCGAACGAAGTTTATTCAGCCACACATTGGTTTGTTGTTGAGATAAATTCAGTTTGCGCGCAATCCAATCAATACCATCTTGTAAGAACACGAAGAATTCATCTTTAAATTTAGGGAAGGTGGCACTCATGGTTTGCATCTGCATTATCAGGAGGTAGATAACCCCGGCTATAAGCAACAGGCCCAGTAACATGCTGATGGCAATAGCTAAGGTGCGATTCATTCTGTGCGCCACCAAAAAAGTTATTACCGGATTGAGCAGTATCGCAAACAGGGAGGCGTAGAGTAAGGGGACCAGAATATCTCCGCAAACAATTAAAATGTAACAACATGCCACTATCCCTACAGCGATAACCGTTATCTTGATATAAGCAGGTACCTCGAATTTCGTTTGCATATCTATTTCTATCAATGTCTTTTCGCTGCCAATAGTGGCTATATCGCCCCATCCTGTTTTGACAAATTACGTGCTGTACTTTGCGGCAAGGTTTATTGGCATGAATATTTTGGATAGAAACTTATGATACTACAACTAAATCCTGCTATTTTGGTAGAAACACCGTTGGGTAGAGGGGAGGCAATTTTTGTGATTGATTACGGGATGCATCAAAATACCTGTTGGGTGGTGGCTTTGCAAAAGGATGGTATTATTAAGCATTTTGACTGCAACGATGTTTTAATATCCACCAACTATACCTACCGGTTAAATCTCGACCAAAAGACCGATCCATCCACTCCGGTTAATAAGAAATCTAAAAAAAGAAAGAAGTAGGAATGGAAACTTACAAAACGATAGAAAACCTATTTGAAAGAACCTCCGCATTCACTGTAAGGCTCTTTAGTAATCCATTAGTTTTTATTATGGCCGTGGCGCTCACGGCATTTTGGTTTTACGTGCATGACTGGAAGGCTATGACTCAAACCGAAATTATACGCGATGTGATTCTAGCCATTACGTTTCTCAGCTTCTTTATTATTCAACGAACATTCAGTCATTTTTCGCAATCCTTACACTTAAAATTAAATGAGTTAGTAGCAGCTCATGAAAATGCCAGAAATGATATTATTAAAGCAGAAGAGAAGTCGGACCAGGAGATTGAACAATTAGCGAAAGAACATGATCGGCTTATTGAAACTGTGGAAAGCAAAGCATCTCCATAATTAAGGTACTGTTATTGAATTACTTTTATCCTGAAGACGAAAGACCTCATAAAATATATCCCGCCTAAATTAATTTTTGCGCTGCATGCCGCGCTGACGAAAAGATAATCCTATGGAAGAAATAAATACGCTCGCTGATTTGAAAGGCTTGCTGAAGATTTATGGAAGCGAGGCTAAAAAACTAAATGGCTGCATCTTTGAATAATACGGCATACATCCGATTCATGAATGAATAAATTTTTAAAAATCATTGGGGGTATAGTGCTGCTCGGGGTGCTGCTGTTTGCAGGCTTGCTTATCTATGTACAGGTCAACCAACAAGAGCTGATACAGCAGGTAAAAGCTAAGCTTGATAAAAATATAAACGGTGAACTGACCATTGGCAAAATCCAACTCAGCTTATTAAACGATTTCCCCAAATTGTCCCTAACCTTGCGCAGCTTGTCGGTTAAGGACTCGGTTTATAAAAAAGAAATTTTTTCGGCCGATAAAATCTATCTGCGCATGAACATGCTGCAGCTTTTCAGAAAGCAAATTGATTTCAGCAAGATAACGGTAGAGGACGGAAATTTTTATCTACTCCGCGATTCTATGGGCTACCTGAATGCCGACATCGTTAAGTTCAAGCCCTCCGGAAAAACCAATCTCGATTTTGACTTAAAGGAGCTGGCTATCCGCAACCTACAGTTCAGTTTTCATGAGCCTAAACGTGGTCAGCATATTTGTTTTACGGTGGTGAAGCTAAGCGGCAGCATTCCCGAGGAGGGATTGGCGCCTATCATGCACCTGAGCGGGGTTATGCATATAGACAGCATGATGTTTAAGCAAGACAAAGGCGCTTTCTTTAAAGATAAGCTGGCAGGACTCGAACTGAACATGAGTTTCGACCGCGATAAAAAGCAATTGGTGATTCATCCTTCCAAGTTTGAAATTGACAAGCAGTTTTACGATGGAAAAGGATATTTCGATTTCAAGCAAAGCCCCGGTCTGCTTAGCTTAGAGTTTTCCAATCCGAAAACCAACTTCAATGCAGCACGGGGGATTCTTTCGGATGTCATCATGGGTTACATGAAAGGTATTGAGCTGAGGGATTCAGTAGATGTGAAAGTAACCGTGTACGGCAGCATCCTTCCCGATTTTCCTCCCGAGGTAGACGCCTATTTTAATCTGGATCACGCTACTATGCGCTTTCAGGGGATCACCTTCACTGACTTTACAGTGAAGGGGCAGTTCATGAATCACGTAGTGCCCGGGGTAAAGAACGATGACTATAACTCCGCTTTAAAATTTGATGTGCCCAACGTAAAAGTGGAAGGCATTCCTCTCTCCGCCAATATGGTTATTACTGATTTAATAGCGTTGCGCCTGGCGGTAACTGCCAACTCCCGGGCGTCCCTTACCACTATTAACGGTGTATTGCCAGACAAAAGCTACCTCTTTACTGAAGGTAATCTCGACCTCGCGCTGGCCTACCAGGGCACATTGAGCAATTATCTGAAAGGCACCGAAAAGCGCGGGGAGGATACTATTACGGGTTACCTGAAAATTAATAATGGCGGATTTAGATATACACTGCGCGGCCTGGAGCTGAAAAGGATAAATACCGACATCGTCTTCGACCAGTTGAAGATGGAAATCAAAGATCTCAGTGCCTCGCTCAATGGTAACCAGCTTTCGGTAAAGGGCTATCTTGATGGTGTAACGCGGCTAATCTCGAATCGTAATCAGAAGATGGTCGCTAACCTCACGCTCAGCGCTCCTGAGTTTAATCTTTCGAAGGTGCTTACAGAAAAGAATATTTCTCAGATGGCGGCCATGCCCAAAGATACTTCTGGCAACTCGGGTAAGGTGGCGGCACAAGCCATTGACCAACTGCTGGACGATATCACCCTGCGCCTTAATTTCAACAGCAGCCTGTTTACCTTCCGCAAGTTTGCTGCCCGCAAGGTGGTGGGCGAAGTGACTATTTCCGTACTGGGCATGCAGCTAAAGAATTTCAATCTGAACGTTTGCAACGGCAGCATAACTGTAAACGGAGGCTTGCAAACGGGGCGCGGCAACGATAAAATAGAAGGCAGCGTGCAGGTGAAGAATGTGAACGTTAAGCAGTTTATGACCGATGCCGACAACTTCTACCAAAAGGCTATTACCGATGAAAACCTGAACGGTGACCTCAGCGCTAATGTCTATTTTACATCTCCCCTCGATACTGCCTACACACCTTTTACCGATAGCATGATTGGCAATATTGTGTTTTCGCTCCGTGGCGGCAGCATCACCAACTTCGCCCCTCTGGCCGATATCAGTAAATACATTTTCAAGAAACGCGATTTTAATAATGTCACCTTCGATGAAATTAAAGATACCGTCAACCTCAACGGCATGGACCTCACCATCCAGCGTATGGAAATTGCCTCCAGCGTTTTCAGGATGTTTATACAAGGGCATTACCGCGTAAACGGCACGGCTGACCTCTCCATACAAGTGCCGCTGAGCAATCTTAAGAAGCAGAGCAGTGATTATGTCCCTGAAAACATCGGCACCGATGCCAAGACCGGTGCCAGCATCTTTTTGCGGGTGCGGGGCGGAGGCAAAGAGAAAGTAAAGGTAACTTTAGATGCTTCTGCCAGGAATAGATTGAGGAAGGAGAAAGTGTTATAAGCTGGGCTTTGCGGGAGAAGCATCTTTCTGTAACCTGCACTGGTATTGAATTTTACGACCTTGCTTGCATACAGCGCTCGATTTACGCTGCTTTCTGCTTTTCACAAACTGCCCCGCAAAGATGAGGCGGGAAACTTATTTGAAATAATTCCTTCCTGAAAATCAACTCATCTGCAACCCCTTATCTTTTAATAGCACGAACACTTTACTCATTCTTTGAAGTTCTATCAAATTCTGGCCGATGAACTTTCAGAACGCAGGCAGTGCTACAATGGCTCAGCACTGAAATGAAAGCAGGGGAGTTTAAGAGTTAGTAATTCGGCAAAACACACTACTCAGAAAGGGCATGGGGAAAAAATATCCTTACACGATTGTTCAATTGCGGCAGTATTTCTACACACTGATTTTATTTATTATTTCAATATGAAAAACAAATTGAAATGTTTTTCACTCTCACATGTCTCAAAAGTATTTGTTGAAAATAAGCATGGCATAAGTTTAGTCTAACGTGGCATTAATCAATAGGATTTTCCATTGATTTTAATATCTCTATTTAACCATTAAAACTTATTTGCCATGAAAAAATTATACGCTCTTCTCGCATTCGCGGGTTTATTGAATCTCCATGTCCATTCCCAGGCACTTGCGTGGGTAAAGCAAACCGGTGGTATCACGGTGGACATAGGTAACTCCATCGTTATTGATAAAGATTCGAATGTTTACCTCACGGGCTCCTTTGAGGGCTTGGTAGATTTTGATCCCGGCTTGGGCATTCATACTCTTTTGTCGGCTGGTGCAAGTGATATTTTTGTCAGCAAACTCGACAGTCTTGGCAATTTAATTTGGGTTCGGCAAATAGGTGGAACAGAAGCCGATTACCCCGGCTCTCTGGGGCTGGATGCTTCGGGTAGCGTTTACTTAACGGGCTATTTTAACGGAACAGCAGATTTTGATCCGAGCGGATCGTTTTTTAATCTCACTTCATTTGGCGATGACGACATTTTTGTAAGCAAATTAACTGCGGCAGGCGATTTTGCATGGGCTGTTCAAATGGGTGGTACCGGCAGCGACCGCGGGGCATCTATTGCCGCTGATGGCTCGGCAAATGTTTATATTACAGGAACCTTTGAGGGTGTTGCAGATTTTGATCCGGGTAATAGTTACACCTATTCCTCCGTTGGTTTTCGTGATGCTTTCGTCACTAAGCTTGACTCTTCGGGCAATTTTATTTGGGCTAATCAAATAGGCGGGTCTCTGCTTGAAATGGGAGCTTCGGTTGCAGCAGATGGCGACAATAACATATATGTAACGGGCGGTTTCCAGGGAATAGTTGATTTTGACCGCGACACAAGCAAATATAGTCTTAGCGCAATTGGCGACTGGGATGTATTTGTAACTAAACTCGATTCAACCGGAAGCTTGATTTGGGCAAAATCATTTGGTGGCGGTGCTGCGGATATAGGCTATGGAATAAAAGTTGAGAATTCAACCGATGTATATCTCACAGGCTATTTCGGAGGCTTGGTAGATTTCGATTCCGGAAGCAATACCTTTAACCTTACCAGCGCGGGCGGCAATGATGGCTTCGTCTGCAAATTTGATTCTGCAGGTAATTTTATTTGGGCTAACCAAATGGGAGGCGCTTTAGATGACCAAGGTACTGCTATCATAGTGGATGGGAGCGGAAACGTCTATACCACGGGCTTTTTTCAAGGCACTGCCGATTTTTATTCAGGCACCGGCACTTACAACCTTACCTCTATGGGCAGCTCTGATATCTTTGTAAATAAAACCGACTCGTCCGGCACCTACATTTGGGCGAAACAATTTGGCGGTTCGGGTGATGACAAGGGAAATGCTGTTGCTTTAGATGGTGCGGGTGATTTATATGCAACGGGGTACTTTAATGATACAGCAGACTTCGATCCGGCAAGTCCTGTTTTTCCTCTTATTTCATTAGGTCAATCAGATATTTATTTGTTGAAGCTTAGGGGCACCTGTGTGTCAACCACTTCAACACTCAATGTTGCATCTTGCGACAGCTATATTTCTCCTGCAGGGAATGTTCACACCACTTCGGGTACTTTCAACGATACAATAACTAATATCAGCGGTTGCGACAGCGTCATCACTATTAATCTTATTATACACTCAAGTCCTCAGCCCACTATTTCTCCGGCTGCTCTGACTATTTGCGAAGGAGGAAGTGCTGTACTTACTGCTTCCGGAGGTGTTGTTTTTGTGTGGAGCAATGGTTTGGGCAACACTGCCCAGGTCACTGCATTTCCATCTGCCACAACTACCTACACGGTTACCGTGGTGGATGCCAACGCCTGTACCGCTTCGGTAAGCCGAACGGTAACAGTAAACTCAGCACCAACGGCCGGCATATCGCTAACCGTGGTCAATGTTTGCCTCGGAGGAAGTACAACCCTGATAGCCAGTGGTGGAGGAACCTATGTATGGAGTAATGCCCTGGGTTCAAATTCAACTATCAATGTGTCTCCAACGGTCACTACTACTTATGCCGTTACAGTAACCGATGCTAACGCATGTACTGCGTCCGCCAGCAGAACAGTAACCGTAATTGCAAATCCTGTTGCCGTTATTTCTCCGGCTATTGCAGATATATGCAGCGGAGACAGCACCGCGCTTACTGCCATCGGAGGACTAACTTACAACTGGAGCCATAACCTGGGTGATAGCTCAACAGTAATTGTTTCACCGGCCGGAACTATCAGCTATTCGGTAACGGTCACCGATGCCAATGCCTGCAGCGGTACCGCAAGCAGAATTGTAACTGTCCATCAAAATCCTGCAGCCGCTATTTCTCCTGCAACCGTAGCTATTTGCAACGGAGAGGATGCCACCCTTATTGCAAGTGGTGGGATATCCTATGCGTGGAGCGATGCGCTTGGCTCAAATGCCACTGTCACCGTTTCGCCACAGCTCACTTCCTTCTATTCCGTTACCGTAACCGATGCAAATGATTGCAGCGCAACTGCGGGAAAAACAGTAACAGTTCATCAGCCCGCCATGGTTACACAGAATAATACGGTCTGCTTTGGTACCGTCTTCCCTTTTGGCGGTCAGCTTCTTGATACCGCGGGAACGTATTATGATACGCTGTCAACTGTTTTCGGATGCGACAGCATGATTACATTGAACCTGGCCTTTGATAGTTTCGCGGCCAGCTCATTTAATATAAGCATTTGCCAGGGTAATAGCTTCACTTTTAATGGGCAGGTGCTCACTTCCACCGGCTTGTATGCCGATACTTTGGTGTCATCCACCGGTTGCGACAGTATTGTAACGCTTAACCTGGTGGTGAATAATAATCCTCCCGCTGCTATTTCTCCTGCACTACTTACTGTTTGCAGGGGCGCCATCACCTCGCTCACAGCCAGCGGAGGCACAAGTTACCAATGGAGTAATTCCCTGGGCACCAATGCGATGGTCGTCATAGCGCCTCTTGTTACTACTTCCTATTCTGTAACCGTTACTGATATAAACGGTTGCAGCGCTACGGCAGCAAGAACTGTCAATGTCAATCAGAATCCGGTAGTGAACATTTTCCCGGCTACCGTAAATATCTGTTTCGGTGACAGCGCTGACCTTACCGCCAGCGGTGGAATAACTTACAACTGGAGTAATTCTTTAGGTAGTAATGCCACGGTAACGGTTAACCCATTGCTAACCAATTCATATTCTGTAACAGTTTCCGATATTAATGGTTGCACCGCTGTGGCAACTAAAACAGTCACCGTTAGTCAACCGGTAATGGTTCTTCAGGATAATACCATCTGCTTCGGAACTTCCTTCCCCTTTGGCGGGCAGCTACTAAGCAATCCCGGAATTTATTACGATACACTTACTGCCATTACGGGTTGCGATAGCATGATAACATTAAATCTTTCGGTGGGTCCGTTTGCCGTCAGCTCATTCAATGTAAACATTTGTCACGGAAACAGCTATTCCTACAATGGCCAAAATCTTACTGCCAGCGGGGTTTATGTAGATACGCTGCAATCTTCCACCGGCTGCGATAGCATCGTTACACTCCATCTTTCTATCAATAGCACTTCTTCTTCCGTCAGCCAAACGATATGCCAGGGAAATAGTTTTTCATTTAACGGTCAAAGTCTCACTGCAGGCGGAATCTATAACGCTACTTTTGTCAATTCAACCGGATGTGACAGCATTGTTACCCTACAGTTAACCGTTATAGCGCCAACCACTTTTTCATATAGTCAGACTATTTGCAGCGGGGATGCTTATCCTTTCAACGGGCAAATGCTCACAGTGCAAGGAGTTTACACCGACACCCTGGTTGCCTCCAGCACCTGCGATAGCATTATCACGCTTACGTTATCGGTAAACAACCTGCCGGTGCCTGTCATTTCGCGCAGCAATGATACCCTGCGTACTCAAACATTCGCTAGCTACCAATGGCTGAGGAATGGTGCGGTGATAAATGGCGCAACGTCACAGTCGTTTCGTTTTACCCAAAATGGCAACTATCGTGTAATAGTAACCGATGCGAATGGATGCAGTGATACCTCCGTGGTATTTAATGTGTCGAACGTAGGCATTGCAGATATTCTTTCGGATGCTGCCATCAAGCTTTATCCGAATCCGAATTCAGGAAGCTTTACACTCGAATTTTCAAATGACGGAGTTCGCGAAATTGAAATCAGTGATGATTTGGGAAGAGTGATTGCCTCAGACAGAGTAACGGAAAGAATCCAACAACTTAATCTGCCTTCTTCTCCTGCCGGAATTTACTTCCTGCGTATCAGGCAGAATGAGGTTGTAAAAACACTCAAATTCAGTTTAATGGAATAGACTTTTTTTAAAATCGCTACGTGATTTTCGGGCTGCCTCATGGGGCAGCCTTTTTTTATTTGCGTAGATAGAAAAAAAAGCCCCTCGCGTTTGCGAAGGGCTTTTGGTTTTAAAGATGACAGCATTTAAACCTTAATACCTATGCGAAGTGTCATGGCGGTAGTGCCGGTGTTAGTGAATTGAACGTGCGTTTTGGAGGTATCTAAATTCAAGCCCGTGTAGCTGCCCTGAAAGGGAACACCTTGCAGAAGCTCGTAACCGACAGTGCAGGGAATTGCAGGAAGGTTGGTAGAGCAAACCATGCAGGAGCCATCGGGCGAAAACAGATACACCTGCAACGATGCCGGAGGAGGCGAATCGAAAGGACGAACCAATGATTCACCGGGAGGGATATGGAACTCCTCAACCTCGAAGCCCGCAGGGTCGGAGTTACCGCCTGCAAGTATGGGTTCCATTTTGGCAGTGTGTTTTGTTTTTTTACCGTGGCTAATCATCACGTTAGTGAGGGTAAAGTCCTTAAAGAGTTTGTGCTTAAGCACAAAGCTGTGAGCGCCTTCGTCAATATCTTTAAAAGTGATGTAGCCGAGCTTGCTGCTCTTTTTGAAAGTAAGCGCGCCATCGCGGTAAGCTTTTACGTTTAAGAGAGGCAGGTCGTTGAATTTGTTGAGCACGAGAATTTTGAGAACGGTAGTAAAAGTTCCCGGATCGATGATTTCGCGGGCCTGAAAATACCCGCTCCAAAACATAGTATCAGTCTCTTCCAGCGTATTAGCCATCACATCCAGTTGCCCCACCAGCAACTCATCTATCAGTTCCCTTATCATTATATGAGCTTGCTTAATCGCTTGGCTCTTGCTCACAATCGCCTGTCTTGAATCTCCCGTCCTTGCGCGGTACAGATCTATTGCTGCCTGCAGATCCGTAACATCACTTGCAATTATTCCGTAAGGTGTTGCTCCGGCAATATTCGCATCCGCAGCATCATGTATCTGCTGACATATATCATCAACATCCTCCTTCAACAGTTTATCTAACTTAGGTTTAGTAAAATTCACCAGCGCTTTCAGCGTATTGTTATTAGTGAAATTTGCAAATCCTAAAGTTGCATTCGCGCATTTAAACGCCTTTGCTATCATCAGCTTTTTCAGCACTCCCACATCTATCGTTACTCCTTTAGTGCTCGCGCTGCCCAACTGATTCATTCCGTCAATCAGCACCTTCTTCGCTTTCACATCTCCAAGCCTTGGGGCAAAGTTGGGTATCCCCGCTGTAGAAGCTGTGTTCAGGTCGCAGAAACTGATAGTTGCATCTATCATATTTAACCGCTTATTATCTTTCCTATTCATAATATCTCGCTTTTCTTTTTAGCTGCCAGCGCAAGCAGGTTTTTAACTTGCATGCCGAAGCCTCTGAGCAATTTGCTCGTTGTGCGAAGGCAGGTTTACTCTTAGGATGTCAACTCTGTGCCATTCCATAAAAGCTACTTTCACATTAACTTTTCTTTGCAATAGCGCTTTATCACTACATAATAAAGAGTAAACCGCTGTCACACTACGCCTGTCGAAGTGTTGTCCTCCGCTGGCGGAGGTGGTTGCATTTTGTATTTGTCTCCCTCTTGAGGGAGTGTCCCGCGTGCCGTGGGACGAGGGAGGAATTCATATTCGTTATACTTATACTCTCTCTATTTCATCTCGAAACTTCTCCGTATCCGAAACGGATGCTTAGCAAAGGTTGGGAAAGTGGGGGAACTACCTTAAGTATATTCTTATTTTTAACCATGTAAAACCTTTTTGAGTGGTTGGAAAAACTTTAAAAATTTTTTATGGCTTACAGCATTAAATCTTTAGAAGAGCAAGGCAAGAATAATTTAGTGGTTATTGCGAATTATTTTCTCGGGCTGCAGTTGGGGTTTACCAAGAAATTTAAGCCCTCGGCTTATATGCTCAAAACTGTCACTGCAACAGTGGATAAGATAATGAATGCGGAGGTGGGAAAACGTTTTGAAATGGATGCGGAAGAATTCGGAGTGCTATATGCCGGTGCCCATTACATGATGGTTGCCATGACCACGCCCGAAGGCCCCGCTTATGTTAACAGTATATTTCAGGACAGAACGGAAGAGTTTAAGAGTGAAATGGTAATTTACTTCAGAGACACTTGTATGTATTTTGTAAATGAGTGCAACGACAGGTATGCAGAAGTACCGGAGTTTGCCATGCTGAGAAGAATGGTTGAGAAGCAGATGACGGAAAGAAGATAATAAAAAGGTGTTGTTGGTGACGCATCGCAGAGCCGATGCTATAACACCAACAATGGCAAAAAAGAGCGCTTTATCACTACATAATAAAGAGTAAACCGCTGTCACACTACGCCTGTCGAAGTGTTGTCCTCCGCTGGCGGAGGTGGTTGCATTTTGTATTTGTCTCCCTCTTGAGGGAGTGTCCCGCGTTTCGTGGGACGAGGAGGAATTCATATTCGTTATACTTATACTATCTCTTTCTCATCTCGAAACTTCTCCGTATCCGAAACGGATGCTAAGCAAGGGCTGGCGAAGTTTCGTAGGCCGAAAAAGAGGGGTAACACATATATCAAATTCATTTTTTTGGAAAGGTGAGGGAAGTAGATAGATTTGATAAACACTTCCCTGTTGGTCAAAGCACCAACAACGGCACCTAACGAATTACCAAACCACATATTCTCATGGCAGTAGGATTTACACCACAGCACAAAGAGGAACTTTCCTATGAAGGTCTTACCCCTCAACAGTTTTTAGCAATTGCCATTCAGGCTGCACAGCAATTAGAATGGAAACTAAGCCACACCAGCCCTAACGGCTTTATCGCCTACACCAAAATGTCCTGGAAATCTTTCAGTCATAAAATAACTCTTAAGCTCACAGAAAATGCCGGAACTATCAAAAGCGAAAGTACCGGCTCCGAGGTGGTAGATTGGGGAAGAAACAAAAAGCAGGTAGACCGGTTTATTACTGCTTTCAGCGAAATAAAAAATGTGGTTACTCCCGAAGAACTGCAACACAAAGCCGGTGAGCTGCAACAGAACCTTATCGCTGTAGAAGATGATATCTTAACACAGCCACCGCCCACTGCCAAAGATGGCATAGCCGGATTCTTTGCGCTGTTTATACCTAGGGAGGGTTACTTCATTACCCCTCTTTTAGTTGACCTCAATATCCTGGTGTTTATAGTCATGGTGGCTACAGGGGTAGATTTCATGTTCCCCGAAAATCAAAGCTTATTGTGGTGGGGCGCCAACTTTCGGCCTGCTACGCTCAATGGCGAATGGTGGCGGCTGCTTACCTGCTGTTTTCTGCATATCGGCATTTTTCATTTGCTCATGAACATGTATGCCTTGGTGTATATCGGTTTACTGCTCGAGCCATACCTCGGCCGAACGCGGTTTACTGCTGCTTACCTCCTCACAGGTATTACCGCCAGTGTAGCCAGCTTGTGGTGGCACGACAATACGGTGAGTGCAGGAGCATCGGGTGCTATCTTTGGCATGTATGGAGTGTTCCTTGCCATGCTTACCACTAACCTCATTGAAAAAGAAGCGCGCACCGCCCTGCTTACCAGCATCGGTATTTTTGTGGTTTACAACTTAATGAACGGCATGAAAGGCGGCATCGACAATGCCGCACACTTAGGAGGATTAGCCGGAGGTCTGCTCATGGGTTATCTTTTTGTGTTCAGCTTAAAGAAACCCGAAGCCATGCAGCTTAAATACTTAACCATTGCCCTGCCCGCACTGCTGTTTGCCGCGCTTACGGTGGGGGCCGTTAATTACATACCCAACACCTTGGGCGTATATCAGCGCAAGATGAAAGACTTTTCCGTTATGGAAAATAAGGCGCTTGAAGTCTACAATCTGTCCGCAAACGCAACGTATCAGCAAAGGCTGATCGGCTATAGAGACACCGGGCTTTACTACTGGAATAAAAACCTCGCCTTGCTCCACGAAATAGAGCAGCTTGACCTGCCCCTTGAATTTCGTAAGCGCAATGATTTATTACTTCAATACACCCAATTGCGCATAGGCAGCTACACTGCTTTAGCAAAAACGTTCGAAGAAAATACTGATAAGTATAATACCGAAATTGAATACTACAACACTCAGCTAGGTATAGTGCTCGATTCGTTGAATGCGAAGTGAGAAAGAAAAGTCAGGCAAAGAGAGGCTGTTGGTGATAAAATCAACAGTGGAAGAAGGAGATTGCAGTATTCGGCAGTATTATTTAGAAAGTGACAGGCTTTCTTTTACTGAAACTTCGAAGTCTCCCTGCGCTAAGATTTCGATGAACAGGCATCCTTTTATTTTTCTTGTATTTGCCCTGCAGATTTAATGAGATAAATCTTAATGCCGAGTTTTTTCATGTAAGGGAAATAGGGTGTTGCAAATTTTCGGGTTGGTATGTCATCGGCAATGAAAACAGCAATGACAGTTTTCGGGTGGGTAATCATTTGATCAAGCACTGATAAAAGCACTTTACCCATACGGGCTTTAAATGCGTGCAGGTTTGCATTCTGATAATGCGGCTCATTATTGTTTACCGAACCTATAGCCATACCAAAAAACTTTTCCCCTTTCTTTTCGGCAGTAATGCTATCGTGCTTCCCTGCAATCATTTGAAGCGGGTAAATACTATCCCAACCGGTGCCGTTTAACCAATGAGTTGCACAATACACTATGTCTTCCTTTGTAAAAGCATGACGGCTAGCGGCATTCTCTGTATGGAGTTTACGAGGATTCGGCATTTTTTGCAGCAAGACCCTGATTTTCATCAGGGAGTTACTAGCATCATTAGTATGTTTATAGTGATTTAATTTCTCCCTTAGTTCGCGCCACTCTGTTTCAAGAAGCAACGCGGGATTTTTGATTGCTTCGGGAAAGGTGTGTTGTAAATTCTCTTCAAGGACGGTGAAGCCACGCATTGCTTTTTTATGGGCCGCTACAACAAGGTGAGCAATTCTTGTTTGGTAAGCGAGTTCGAGTTCTTTCCAGGTCATGTTCAAATATAGTTTTTCGAGGAAATAGGAAGAATCGTTTCCTTGCTTTGATTTTTTTTATTCCTTTTCTTTAGAAGAAAAGGAACCAAAGAATCGTCCGAAAATATGCTCCGAATTTTCGGACAGGCTCTGCACGAAAGACAGACCTTTGGTTTGGAAGGGTGGTGGTGGAATGGAAGGTTTTTGGGGTAGTCTTATCCTATCTCTTATTCATCTCGAAAACTTCTCCATATCCGAAACGGATGCTTAGCAAAGGGCTGACGAAGTTTCGTAGGCCGAAAAAGAGGGGCGGTGATTAATTTTAGGGTGAAGTTGATTTGGATATTGAGCAATTAAGAGACTTCGATTGCATAAGAGCTTCGAAGAATGGATACCCATGGATAAAGAAAATTTATACTTTTGTTTGGAATGCAAAAAGCTAGAGATCCTTATCTTAGTCCACTTAGGTATCCCGGTGGTAAAGCAATCTTGGGGACATTTTTCCAAGATGTATTAGCCAAAAACAATATCCATGGTACTTTTTGTGAAGCTTATGCCGGAGGAGCCGGTGCAGCGCTAGATTTACTTTTTTCAAATAGTGTCAATCATATCATACTGAATGATGCCGACTACCACATTTACGCGTTTTGGTCTTCTATATTAAACAACGCAGACGAGTTCGTAAATCTTATAAAGCGGTCTAGAATATCAGTTACAGGTTGGTATAGGCAGCGAGATATTTATGATAACCCAACAAATCATTCAATATTTGAAGTTGGATTCGCCACATTTTATTTAAACAGATGTAACAGAGGTGGAATACTTCCTAATGCAGGCCCAATAGGTGGATATGATCAAACCGGTAATTATTTAATTGATGCACGGTTTGACAAAAACATTTTGATTGAGCGTATCAAAAAAATTGCGTCAAAAAGAGATAGAATTCAAATTCATAATCTGGATGCTGTAGATTTTTTACATGACATTGTTTCAGAGTTAAATCCACAACAAACATTGGTTTACTTGGATCCACCTTATTTTACACAGGGTCAAAATCTTTATTTAAATTTTTATGGTGAAGGCGATCATCAATTAATTCAGCTTTTTTTAAGTGAAATAGTTGAACTCAAATGGGTGGTTTCATACGATAATGTACCTGAAATTAATCATATATACAGCGACTATAGAAAATTCCCTTTTAATATAAATTACAGCGCCCATGTATCCCGACAAGGTAAGGAGTTACTTGTGTTTTCAGATAGCTTAGAATTGCCAGAACATTTTACAATGAGGAAAGCTTCTCAAAAACTAATTTGTACCTAAATGGAGTATGAAACACAGAGGTTAAGTCCTGAAAAACTCTTATTGGATGGGAAAAATCCAAGACTTGCAGAGTTTGGCATTACAGGAAAGACTAAGCAAGAAGAGATTCTCCAAGTCTTATGGGAAAATATGGCTTTAGAAGAGATTATCACCTCTCTAGCTGCTCACGGTTTTTTTGATACAGAACCTTTGCTTGCCGTTAATGAAGGCGGTAAATTGATTGTTATCGAGGGAAACAGAAGACTTGCCGCGGTAAAAATTGTTAGAGATACTTCCATTGTTCAAAATAAACTTGACCCTAAAGTTCTAGAAAGGATTGATAAAAAGATAATAAAGAAATTAGAAAAAGTTCCGGTTATTGTTGTCGCAAATAGAGAGGAAGCATGGAGATTTATTGGTTTCAAGCACATTAACGGACCGGCAAAGTGGAACAGTTTTGCAAAAGCCCAACACATTGTTCAAGTTCATGAGCAGTATGGAATTTCACTTGAAGAAATCGCTTTTCAAGTAGGCGATACACATAAAACAGTTCAAAAACTTTTCCAGGGGATGATGGTAATTGAGGAGGCTGAAAAATTAGGCGTATTCCATAGAGATGATATAAAGAAAAGTAGATTGTACTTCTCTCATCTTTATACGGGATTACAATACCAGGGATTTAAGGAGTATTTAGATATCAAAGACGCATCAGTTGAAACAAAGACACCTGTCCCCGAAAACAAGAAAAATAATTTACGGAAAATACTTCTTTGGTTGTATGGAAGTAAAAAGGAAGATATTGAACCTGTAGTCAGATCCCAGAATCCACATTTGGGACAACTTGAAGCCGTTATAAAAAATCCAGAGGCTCGCTCGGCATTAGAGTCTGGTCAAACATTGGAAGTTGCTTATGAACTTAGCCGACCTAAAAATAGTGTGTTTGAAGAAAGTTTCTATAGCGCTAAAAGGGATTTACAAAAGGCATGGTCATTTGTTAATGAGGGGTACAATGGAAGCAATGATTTATTAAATGCTGCTAACTCCATGTCAACTCTTGCGCAAGAGTTGTATGCAAGAATGGAGGAAATTAATAAGGCAAAAAGAAATAAGAAGAAATAATTTTCAAGAACATTATGAGTTATACCCTGTCCGATGCACCAAGTCCGAGGGCGGACATAATAGAATTGGCCGATTTTTGGGAAGTTGAGTGCTTAAAAAAGCAAGACTTTTCAATTTCAGTATTGGACATGGGAAAAATGTTGGGGATTATAGACGATGTGCAAGAAGAAGACGATGAAATCGAAGATTTTAAATTAGAAGGTAAACTACAAGAAGTAACCGATGAAATCGAAAGACGTGTAAAAAGTTGTAATGGAAAATACCCTTTCAAATTAATCAATCTAGATTATGTCCTAACGCTTGATACAAGTGTTAGAAGAGAATGGTTATGGATTTATACCTATTTATTGCTTGCGACCAGAAATAATATGCTATCTAATAAATCGGTAGAAGGAGTTGATGGTACAAAGCTTTTTGAAAAGCTGAGTAAAGATATTTTGTTGAATTATTTTGGTGAATATTCGGATGGAATGGTATTCGGAACTGCTTCTGCAAATGTATTTAGCGAAAACCTCAAGACATTAGTTCAAAGATTGGAGGAAGGTATTCTTAAGAGTGATAGCCAAAATATTACATACAGTCCTCAAGATGATAAGTTGGATATTGTTACTTGGATTTCATTCAAAGATAAATTACCGTCAAAACTAATTTGCTTCGCTCAATGCAAAACAGGAACCCACTGGCAGGATACAATTCATCAGCTTGATATCAGTAATTTTTTAAAAAAATGGTTCTCGGACCATCCTCGCCTTGATCCAATAAGAGCATTTATGGTTGCAGATATTTTAAATGCAAACGATTTTTATCATAAAGCGGGCAATAATCTTTTTCTTGATAGGTGCAGACTTGCCAACTTTTTCGTTCTAAATGAGGGGAATGATTGGTTTGAAGATCTGAAGAAGTGGACAGATGGTGTAATGAAACAATTTAAGCTTTCATTTATCGCTGTTAATTAGGTCCCTTCCCCCGCAACAATTACCTCTCTTCCCTCTCTTTAAGCACCATTCTGTCACTGATTTATACCTCACCCCAACCTTCGCCTTTGAAAAGGAGAAGGAGAAATACAAACAGACGGCTCCTAACTGAGCGTGATTGATTTTTGTTTTTTTCTTTCTACAAACAGGTTGCTCCGATAGAGCAATTTTTTATTTTTCAGCCATTGTTGGTGTTATAGCATCGGCTTTGCGATGCGTCACCAACAACTATTTCTTTTGCGCCTCCGCGCCTCTGAGTGAAAATGTATTCGGCTGCTGAAGTCCCCTTTAGGGGATTTAAGGGTTATATCAAATCATCCAAAATAGTCGAAGCATCTCTTTCGGGTGCCACATCATGAACCAGCGTATTTTGGTTTTTGCGCAGCGCATAAATTTCTCCCAGCGTAGCAGGCGCAGTAAAGTGATGCTTAATGCCAAGACGCTGAGCCAGCAGGTTAGCATCCAACTCTCCGAGGGGTTTGAATTCTTTTCGGGCAATCAAGCGGCCCGGCCGAAGCAGGGCGCTATCCAGCTTTTTAAGGTCGACATTAAAAGTGCAGATTATTTGCAGGTTCAGCATATCGTTCAGCAGGCCATCGCTCAGGTTAAGCAGGTTGGTCACGCCTTGTATGCGCACCCCCTCCACCCGCTTGGCCAGCAACGGCTCGGCATCTTCTATCAGCAGCACGCAAAAATTTCCGTCAGCCGACCAGTTGCGTACGGCAGCCGCCAGAAAAGTCATAAAGCCCGGTTCCACCAAATGGTCAACCATATTGGGCGGCATATAAATAACCACTTTTCGGCTGGCTACCATCTTGCGCAGCAGGTGACGGATGTAATAAGTCTTGCCGGTGCCCGGCTCGCCATGAAATAAAACCAGCCCCTTAGTACTGCTGTTAAACCGCTGCATCAAATCACTATGGAACTGCTGAAAGCCATAGCCGTAATTAATATCCAGATCGCGTATCTCGAAATTGTCATCCACCGGATGTTCCTTCATGGCAAACCCGTTGCCCACCGTTTCCACTATATTGATAAACGGTTTTTCAGGTCTTCTGCGAAGGGTGCAGTCATCAATATATCGTTCTATGGTCTCTTCGAACCATTCATCGCGTCTTTCCGAGCTGTTGCCGGGGCGAAACAGTTGCATCTGTCCGAAAAAAACACGGTCATCTCTATCGGTAAGTTTTCGCACATAAGAGGGCACCACATATTCCTCCTCATCCTGACCGTTGATATTAGTGACCTGGAACAAATAGCCGGGGTTGTGCGCAAAGCGAAGCGTGTATCGCGTAAGCCGCTCTCTCCATCCTCCCCGAATGGTGCCGTTAGAATGAATAATAAATGCTTCGGCCTTTTCTTCCAGCGTTGCCAGCAAGGCAAATACTTCGGTATAAGCATAGGTAATACTAACGGTGGAAGGCATTTCATCGAACTTCATAGCATAATAGCGGTGCACGGGAAAAATATCTCCCGATTGAGTTCCTTCTGCCAGCCATTTGGCTTCCTCGGGCTTTATTTCTTCCGTATGCTGCACTTGCTTTACTTCCTCAGGGTCTATTAAAGTAAGCGGATGAACAAAGGCCGGCTCGTTTTCCGAAGCTTCGCCATAATAACTGAACTGGCGAAGAAAAATGTTGGTAGGATTTTTTTCGAAGTAAGCGGTCTTCTTTATCCAGTTGCCGTGGTGGTCGTTTTCCACTTCTTCGGTTTCGCCCGGTTTTAGTGCGTACGGATCGAACGGCTCTCGGGGCGGAATAATTTTTTTTCCTTCACTGTCGTACTCGTGGGTATAGGTGTGCGTGGCTTTTAAGCTTCCGTCAGGATTGTAACTATTATATTCAATGCAGTCGCCCTGGGCATTGTACTTTTGGGTGGTATGGGTGTTACCTTTTTGCCTCTTCTCGTCCGTATACCGGTGGATGCTTTCGATATTTTTTCCCTGCTCGTTAAACTTATTTAAAAATTCGCGTTCAATGCCACCCTCCGCATTATACTCTATGCTGGAAACAACATTGCGATACTTTCTGCCATTTACCTCCCGTATTACATCTTCGAATTCATACACCGTCCTGCTCTGGGGTTTGCCTTCTTTACCTCTGTAAGAGATAGATTCTTTCTGTTGCCCGGTATCGGTAAAAGTACTTACGTTACGCGAAGTGATATCGCCATTTTTATCGGTATGAATGCTTTCAATTAAGTGACCCTGCTCGTTGAAAATATGTGTTATTGTGTTATACAGTTCGCCTCTTAAATGCCATTCTGATGTAATGTGTTGGCCCTTGTCGTTATACGTGTCTATGCGGGAGTCGGCCGAGCCATACTTTTGGTCAAGAATTTTAGCTCCCTTTTGGTTAAAAGTTATAATGTAATTGGTTTCGCTGGCCGAAGAATCGCCTTCCAACTTACCCTGAATCACTTTCCCTTCGTTCCAATGCGCCCGGTAAGCCGTTTGCATCACCTGTTTCACGGGCCCCGAAAGATAGAACTGCTCCGCATCACTATAGGTCGCTCCATTCGTATTATACATTCTCTTTCTCATAGCGCTCGATTTTTAATTAAAATTAAAACGCCAAATCAGAAAAACAAGTATATCATAAAAACATTCTTTCCTTGCGCCTTCGCGGTTAATTGTATTTGGCTGCTCCCTGTCTCCCTTCTGGAGGGAGTGGCACGAAGTGCCGAGGGAGGAATTTTCTTTGTCTTTTCCTTTGCGTCTCCGCGCCTTTGCGTGTAACTGCATTCGGCTGTTCACTGTCTCCCTCCTGGAGGGAGTGGCACGAAGTGCCGAGGGAGGAATTTTCTTTGTCTTTTCCTTTGCGTCTCCGCGTGAAACTGTATTCGGCTGCTCATCATCAAATCATCAAATTATCTAATCATCAAATTCTTTCTCTTTTAACTCCATTTTCACACAATTCACCTCCCTTCCCGCCCCGGTGAACGCAGAGACCGTGTCGCGAAACGCAAAGACCGTGTCGCGAAACGCAGAGACCGTGTCGCGAAACGCAGAGACCGTGTCGCGAAATGCAAAGACCGTCCCGCGAAACGCAGAGACCGCACCGCGAAATGCAAAGACCGCATCGCGAAACGCAAAGACCATGTCGCGAAACGCAGAGACCGTCCCGCGAAACGCAAAGACCGCATCGCGAAACGCAAAGACCATCCCGCGAAACGCAAAGACCGTGTCGCGAAACGCAGAGACCGCATCGCGAAACGCAAAGACCGCACCGCGGAACACACTGTCCGCATCGCGAAAGCCACACACCGTGTCGCGGAAGACACTGTCCTTCTCGCTAACCCCGCTGTCCCCACCGCCGGGCACATCATCTCTTCCTCACAAAAACATATTCTCCTCCGCTCACTTATTCTTAGCGTCATTTGAATCCCGCACCTTGCAAAGAGGGAGGACAAACGTGCGGGAACCCCCAAATTGTTTTAAGGTGGTAAAACAAAATGCACGTCCTTGAAACGCGTATGTGATTTTTATTTCATGAACGGAGCGGAGAGAGAGGCAATGCGAATCGGTGATTAGTTTCGTCCTTCGGAATTTTTTAAACTACTTTTACCCTAAATATATATGATGAAAAACCCTATTGCTATATTTCTTATACTGGTTAACGGCCTTCTTGCCCATAGCCAAACAGCTATTTCTTTCTGCACGGTGGTTGACCCGCAAAGCGGCTACTGCGTTTTCGATAACACTAAATTCATCACACCCCAAGACAGCACTTCGGCCAGGATATATATTAAAATAGGTAATGCAAGCGGCTTTTCTTCCGATAGCGTTGTCATCAAAATATTTTCTGTTGGCAAAGGCGGAGAGGAAACATACTCGCATTCACTCGTTCAGAAAATTGAAAAGGGTTGGGATATGTGCTGGCAGAACGATAAATTTCCTTCACCCGGAACTTACCTTATCAAGGTTTATAACGATGCCAATTTACTCATCTGCAGTAAATCATTTGAGCTTATCAAATTCTGGTAAACCTGTAGTAGTGGGAGGGCCGTGCGCGCTATTATATATATGAACGTTTTCTAAGGCGGAGCCCCTGAGCCATTTAACATTTCGCGCAAAAAGTGCAAAATAAAAAGAACCGAAATTTCTTTTAGCGAAATTTTTTCTTTTCTTTTACTAAGCTTAATTATTCTGGACACGGTTTAATGCGCAATTTAGAAAAGGACATTCTCTCTGTTAATGGGGTATTCATGTTCCTGACTGAACTAACATAACGGACTTAATCTTCTAACCAAGGTTAATTACTTTCTCCGCCTCTCAATAATCATAAGCAGTAGGCTTACGTATTTGGATTTTGATTTTTAAAAAACTTCAATCCTTTGCTTTGACGAAACTTGCTTCTTTCTCGCACCGTTTTGAAAATGCTTATCGCAATGCGTTACCCCAAACGCACATTATAAAGATGGTTAGTCTTTATTCCTGTCCGCCCTTCGAATCATTTTATTTCAATCAGATTTTTATTCTTAGTAAAACCATGTTATGAAAAATAATTACGCATTAAACTTTATCATTTCCGTAATTCTTCTTTGCGGTGCCATTTCTGTTTTCGGCCAAAGCGGAGTAAAAATTGCCGCCACCCCCGGCACAGCAGACCCTTCGGCTATGTTGGATATTACTTCCAGCAACAAAGGGCTTCTTTTCCCGCGGGTTGCTTTGGTTAGTTTGACCGATAACGTTAACCCCGTAAATAATCCTGCTGTTGGATTAGTAGTATATAACCTTGGCACAGGCGGTGTTGCCGCCACCGGTATTTATTTCTGGAATGGAGTGTCTTGGGTGCAATTAACCAGTGGAGGCCTTTCGGGTTCGGGTACGGCAAACCAGGTAACAAAGTTCACAGGCGTCAACTCCATTGGCAATTCTATAATTTCCGATGACGGAACGAATGTAAGAGTTGGTTCATTGACAGGTACTGGAATGCGTTCGGTTTTTGCGGATGCTAACGGAACTCTAAAGACGGCTACTCTTACTCCTACTTACTTTAATTATACAGGCGCTGATCAAACATATACAGTACCTGCCGGTGTTACCTCATTACTTATTAAAATGTGGGGTGCCGGTGGCGGTGGAGGAAATTATGGAGGTTGGCACAGTGGTTTTTCAGGCGGGGGCGGTGGATTTACAACCGGTTTCCTTTCTGTCACGGCCGGTCAGGTGTTAACCATTATTGTTGGGCAAGGAGGTAAAGGAGGAAATCAGGGAGCAGTTACCACTAGTTCTTATGGTGGTGGTGGTCGTAGCTGCGGAGGGGGCGATTGCCAGTATAGTGGTCAGGGAGGAGGAAGGTCAGCTATCAGAAATGGAGCCACGGAACTCATGACAGCAGGTGGTGGTGGTGGCGGTGGTTCCAATGTCAACATAGGTTGGTATTCCACAAACCGGGGCGGTGCCGGAGGTGGTAGCGTAGGACAACAAGGGGAATGTCTTTCAGCTCCCAGTGGAGGAGGTGGGGGCGGAACACAGGTTGCCGGAGGTGCCGGTGCCCCGGGTGCACAAAGAACAGGTACTGCCGGCTCTCAATTTCAGGGAGGTTTTGCCGGAGGTACAGAATCTTATGGAGGTGGAGGCGGAGGAGGCTGGTTTGGTGGCGGTGGCGGAGCATATACCAATGGTAACACGATGGGTGGCGGTGGCGGAGGCTCCGGATATATAGGAGGTACAGGCGTATCTAACGGTGTAACGATGCAGGGAAATTATCAATACCCTGCCAATATAGGCGATGTTCATTATCAGGGAGGAATAGGACTTGGAGGTACTACAGTATATCCTACTGCTCCTCCGAATATCGGTGGCAATGGCCTTGTTGTGATTATTCCTCAATAAGCAAGAGATATATAATAATTGATTTTAATTTTTGAAAAAGGAAAAATGCATTCGAAAGGAAGAAACAGGTAATAAAAAAATCATTTCTCTATTTATAGATTAAACATTCAACAATGAAAAACATAGCCACAAAAATCATTCGGTTAAGCATTGTCAGTTCCTTGATTATTTGTATCAATTCTCTTCAGCCTGTTTTCGGGCAAAGCGGAGTTAAGATTGCCGCCACACCCGGCACAGCCGATCCTTCGGCCATGTTGGATATTACCTCCAGCAACAAAGGACTTCTTTTCCCTCGTGTGGCCTTAGTAAGTTTAACGGATAACGTTAACCCCATAAATAATCCCGCTACCGGTTTGGTGGTTTACAATTTAGGTACGGGTGGTGTAGCTGCCACCGGCATTTACTTCTGGGGCGGTGCAGCGTGGGTACAATTAACCAGCGGAGGTCTTTCAGGATCGGGAACAGCCAATCAGGTGACAAAATTTACGGGAACTAATGCTATCGGCAACTCATCGATTTTTGACGATGGAACAAAAGTGCAGGTTGCTTCATTAGCCGGTACCGGCTTGCGCCCCGTCTATGCGAATGGCAGTGGAACCCTGGTTACAAATCCTGTTGCCACCATTTTCTCCTATACCGGGGGGGACCAATCTTATACGGTTCCGGCAGGTGTTACTTCTATTACAGTAAAGATGTGGGGAGCCGGTGGGGGTGGTGGCTTTCTGGGCGGATGGACAATGGGTTTCAGTGGTGGAGCAGGTGGATTTACCCAGGGAACAATTGCGGTTACGGGAGGACAAGTGTTGACAGTTATAGTAGGGGGAGGAGGCGTAGGAGCATTTCAATATAATAATACAACTACGTCAAGTTATGGTGGCGGAGGCAGTGCTTGTAATGCCGGGGGGACTGATTGTAGGTATGGCGGACAGGGAGGTGGAAGGTCAGCTATTAGAAATGGTGGCACGGAGCTAATGACAGCGGGCGGAGGCGGTGGCGGAGGTGCCAGCAGAAATGCATCTATATCAAGTTACGGTGGTGCAGGAGGAGGACTCATTGGCGAGGACGGAAACAATGATCAGTATCCATATGGAGGTGGAAGAGGTGGCTTTCAAACTGTCGGAGGGTCATCTTGCACAGCTTGTACCGGAAACGGAACTGCAGGAACTCAATTTCAAGGAGGGCATGCGGGGCCGACTTCTCAGGGATATGGTGGCGGTGGCGGTGGCGGTTGGTTTGGTGGTGGCGGTGGGGGATATATTGAAAGTAATACTATGGCCGGTGGTGGCGGTGGCTCCGGTTACATTGGGGGAGCAGGTGTTTCAAACGCTTTTACGATTAGTGGACATTATACACAGCCTCCTCAGATCTGGGATATCAATTATGCAACCGGTATTGGTGTAGGAGGGCTAACTATTACAACGAGCGCTGCAGGAGCAGGAGGAAATGGCCGAGTGGTGATTATTCCCAATTAATTAATGACAATTAAGGCAAGAGTTATATCAAGTAGAACGGAAGTAAAGGTTAGATAAACTAAGTGAAAGATAAAAATAAGCCAATGAAAAAAAATTATACAATCTCTATTCGGATTAGGGTAAGCGTTATAGTTTCTCTGGTTATTTTCCTGAATTCTCTTGAACCTGTTTTTGGTCAGAGCGGAGTTAAGATTGCCGCAACCCCGGGTACTGCCGATCCATCGGCCATGTTGGATATTACATCCAGCAACAAGGGGCTTCTTTTACCCCGGGTCGCTTTAGTGAGTTTAACCGATAACGTTAACCCCATAAATAATCCGGCAACGGGTTTAGTGATTTATAATTTAGGTACAGGAGGGGTAGCCGCCACGGGAATTTACTTCTGGAGCGGTTCAGCCTGGGTGCAATTAACCAGCGGAGGGCTTTCGGGTTCGGGGACAGCTAATCAGGTAACAAAATTTACAGGAGCCAACTCAATTGGTAATTCAACAATTTCGGATGACGGGACAAATGTAGCGGTTACTTCATTAGGCGGTAGCGGCTTGCGTCCTGTTTATGCTGATGCCAGTGGAACTCTCAAAGGCACTTATGGTGTTAGTGCAACTGGTGGTACCATTACAAATGTTGGTGGGTATCGTGTTCACACCTTTCTATCCAGTGGCACATTTACAGTTACCACCGGAGGCAATGTTGAAGTCCTAATGGTAGGCGGTGGAGGTAGTGGAGGAGGTAGACATGGGGGAGGAGGAGGAGGAGGAGGAGTTTTATATATGCCAAGCGTAGCCGTGACTTCGGCAACAGCTTATCCCATAGTGGTTGGACTTGGTGCACCGACTAACACCGGCTGCACTAATGTCCCGGGCACCAATGGCGGAAATACTACCGCCTTTAGTGAAACTGCTCTGGGTGGTGGTGGTGGTGGCGCCTATTGTGTGGGGGCGGGTCTTGCCGGAGGCAGTGGTGGCGGTACGGGACATTCCGGTTGCGGTACCAACATGGGTGGCGCATCTACTCAAAGTAATCCAACTTCTCATATCGGAACCGGTTACGGAAACACTGGCGGCAATAACTCAGGTGGAGGGAATGAAGCTGCTGGCGGTGGCGGGGCTGGTGGGCCTGGTCAAATGCCGGTTAGCGAACAATGGGCTGGTGCGGGCGGCCCGGGCGTATTAATAAATGTTGATGGATATGACCGTTACTGGGGAGGCGGTGGTGGAGGCGGTGGCTGGGGTAATAACGGGGGTGCTGGGGGTATTGGTGGTGGTGGGGGTGGCTGTGCCGCCTCTGGAAATTTCGGTGGACAAGGTGGCAAAAGCGCAATAAATAATGGTCAGGCTGGCGCCACCGTTCCTTCGGGTGGTAGTGCCGATGGCGGTGCCGGTGGAGCAAATACCGGTGGGGGCGGGGGCGGCTCTGGTCAATGTGCAAATTCTCCCTGGGTTACAGGTAATGGTGGTGCTGGCGGTTCGGGCATTGTTATAATTCGTTACCTTAACTAGTGGGTTGCGATGGACTTTAAGAATAGAAAAAGTTAAGATTAATTTAATATTTTAACTATATATATAAGAGTTGCAGTAATCGGAAAAATTAAATTTTAAGTATGAAAAATTATAACAAAGTTCCGCAGATGAAGACCGCTAAACACATTATCAACTGTGTATTGATGGTAGTGCCTTTGCTTCTAAGCCAATTTACTTTCGCGCAAGTGGAAGTAACTATTGATGGCAGCGGTGGTAACAATGTAGTTATTTCTGTGCCTTCGGGAACATTCTTTGGTACGGGCGGCAACATTACTTTCCAAAACGGAACCGCGGGCATTGATAATAAAGGCACGGTAGCGGTAAAAGGTAATTGGACTCAGAACGCTGCTACCGGTGGATTGCTTAATGGCAGTTCCGGAACCGTTGTTCTTGATGGAGGCAATCAGACCATTGGCGGAAGTGTTTCAACCAGTTTTACCAATCTGACTTTAGGCGGCACAGGTATTAAGACATTAGGAATAACTGCTACGGTTACTGCAACTCTTAATCTGTCTGACAGAGAATTGGCCACAGGTACTACATTTGTCACCGTCACATCTACCGGTAACATTACCACGTCCACCGGATTTGTAAGCAGTTTAGTGGGTGGATATCTTGCAAGAAACACTAACTCAACAGGGACCTATTTTTTCCCGGTAGGAGGGCCAAATGGAGGGTTCTTCCGTCCGGTTGAAATACAACCGGCTACCACAACTTCAAACACTTTTAAGGTTCGATTTGTTGCAGCGAATCCTAATACTGCAATTGGTTCATCTTCCGATATTACAATTTGCAACGTGAACACTTTGTATTATCATGAAATAAGCCAAACAGCAGCCGACCAGGCCATTCTTACAATGTATTTCAGCAGTGCTATCCCGGAAAATTTTATGAGGATGATCCATTGGCAAGGTGCTCCTACTTGGACCAACATGGGTTCCGTTACCCCCCTCACCGGATACGGTCTTAACGGATTAAGAATATCGTCTAACTGGACGGATTTTTCAACCAGTTCATTTGCCTTAGCATTCCCTCCCACATCGCTAGCACCTTCAGCTACTGCAGCTAGCCCTCTCACCTGTTCTTCCTTTAAAGCAAACTGGAACGCATCCGCTGATGCTCAAACTTATTTACTCGATGTAGCTACCGATAACGGATTTACCTCTATGGTAGCCGGTTATAATAGCCTCGATGTTGGAAATGTTACCTCGTACAATGTTACAGGTCTTGCCAACGGGACAACTTATTTTTACCGTATTCGCGCGAAAAATGGTTGCGGTACAAGCGGTTACTCAGGAATTATTTCCTTTGTATTTTCCACTATTCCTTCAGCAGTAACCGCAACTCCTTCATCTTTTTGTATATATGCGAATACTGTTCAGTTAAATGCTTCCGCATCCAACTCTACAATACAATGGTACACGGTACCAACCGGAGGAGCTAATTTCGGAACCTCTGCTAGCGGTGCTAACTTTGCAACTGCTCCAACCGCAACAAGTACCTATTATGCTGAAGGTGTTGACAATTCTACTGGCTGTCCAAGTACAAGTCGTACAGCTGTAACTGCAACTTTGGTGCTTACACCGACTACAGCGAGTCCTATAATAGGAACAACGTCATTATGTATTGGCGCTACGACCAATTTAACCAGTCCTTTAGCCACTGGAGGTATAGTAAGTACTTCAGGCGGTTACCGCATTCATACATTCTTAACCAGCGGCAGCTTAAATATTGTCAATCTCGCTAACGTAGAGGTTTTGGTTGTAGCCGGAGGTGGAGGTGGAGGCGCAGATATGGGAGGAGGAGGAGGAGGAGGAGGAGTCCTCAGCAGCAGTTCATTTGCAGTAACACCGGGCAATTACCCTGTTACGGTTGGTGCAGGAGGAACTGGGGCAATTGGTCGTAATTCAACCGTTGTAGTGGGACCCGGCTCTAATGGAAGCAACTCGGTATTTAGCACCTTAACAGCTATTGGTGGGGGTGGCGGTGCGTCTGGCCATGATTATAACTCTGCTCCTGCAGGAAGTGGAGGCAGCGGGGGAGGTTGCTCTGGAGCAGGAGGCAATGTAAGCCCTTCTTATGGAGGCGCAAGAGGCCTCGGAACCGTGGGACAGGGATTTAATGGAAGTGCTAGCTGTAGTCCGTATACATGGTATCCGGGTGGAGGAGGAGGCGCAGGTGGTCCGGGTTCGTGCGGTCCGGCAAATGGTGGTCCTGGAGTTCTTAATTCTATTTTGGGAGCAAACTTCTATTGGGGTGCAGGTGGCGGTGGTGCAGGTTACTCAGGTATTGCCGGTAACGGTGGTATTGGTGGTGCCGGTGGTGGTGCTCCAAAGGTGAGTGGTGGTGGGTTTGCTGGTGCCAATGGTTTTAACCCTGGTATTGATGGTCAGGTGGGATCATTAGGTGCACAAACCAATGTACCCGGGGGTCACGCTGGCGCCAATACCGGTAGTGGCGGTGGCGGTGGTGCTCATTACAACGATAATAATGCCGGAGGCAGCGGTGCCTCGGGTATAGTGGTGGTAAGATATTTAGATGGAACAGGTAGCGGAGTATGGGCAAGCAGCAATCCCTCCATTGCCACTGTAAACCCTTCGACAGGATTGGTAACCGGTGTGGCAGCAGGAACAACAACTATCAGTTTCACACCTAGCAATGGTATATGTAGTTCGTCTCCTGCGGCAACAACAATTACCGTGTTTGCTGCTCCTACGGCTCCTTCAGCATCTAACCTAAATATTTGTCCGGGGGGAACTGCGAATTTGAACGCTACCTCGGCAGGCAATCTTATTAAATGGTACACGGCTCCTACAGGTGGTACTTTGGTGGGTGTTACTGCCAGCGGGACTAACCTTCCTGTTACTCCTGGTAGCACCACGACCTATTATGCTGAGGCGGTTAGCAATAATCCTTACGCAACTGGTGGCACGGAAAGCACATTTGGCACCTATCGGGTTCATAAATTTACTTCTAGCGGAACGTTAAATATTACTCAGGGAGGTAATATGGAAGTATTAGTTGTGGCAGGAGGTGGAGGTGGAGGTGCGGATATGGGTGGAGGTGGAGGAGCAGGCGGAGTGATTATTAATAATTCTCTTACAGTAGCACCTGGTAGTTACGCAGTTACTGTGGGGGTTGGTGGTACTGGGGCCCCAACTCGGACGAACACTGCTTCACCAGGTTCTCCCCGGGGAACCAATGGTGGTAATTCGATATTTAGTTCTCTTACTGCTTTTGGGGGCGGTGGTGGTGCGTCAAATCATGATATTAATGTAAGTCCTGCCGGAACCGGAAACGGTATTGTTGGTAGTGGTGGTGGTTGTTCTGGGGCAGGAAATACGGTAAATACCTATGGAGGTATAGCAGGGATTGGAACCCCCGGTCAGGGATATAATGGTAGCGGTAGTTGTTGTGGCGGAACTTGGTATCCGGGTGGTGGAGGTGGTGCCGGTGGACCAGGTGCTGTTAACCCGGCACATGGCGGCTCGGGAGTGCCAAGCGCTATTCTTGGAACAGAATATTGGTTTGGCGGTGGCGGTGGTGGTTCTGGGTACTCGAATCAGGGTGGTAATGGAGGTAAAGGCGGAGGCGGTGGCGGAGCTGTGCTTCTAAGCATGGGGGGTACCGGTGGCTTAAACAATGGCTCTAATGGTAGTTGGGGATGTGATGTCTGCCAGGCAAACGTGCCAGGAGGTAATGCCGGTGCGAATACGGGCGGAGGGGGAGGAGGAGGCTCGCACTATAACGCTAATAACTTTGGTGGTAATGGGGGGTCTGGTATTGTAGTTGTTCGTTATATAGACGCAGGTTGTTCATCCAGCAGTCGCACTCCTGTAACGGTTACGGTCAGTCCGCCACCCTCTGCTCCAACGGCAGTTACAGCAAGCCCCTCATCTTTTTGCATATATGCAAATTCAGTTCAATTAAATGCTACTTCTGCGGGTAACACCATCTCTTGGTATACTGTCCCCAGTGGAGGAAGCATTATCGGAAGTTCGGCAAGCGGTGTTAATTTTTCAGTAACTCCTACAGCTACAACTACCTATTATGCCGAAGCCAATACAGGCTTACCAGGATGCATTAGTACCAGCCGCACTTCAGTAACCGCAACATTAGTGTTAACGCCAACTACAGCGAGTGCTATAGAAGGAGAGAGCTCAGTATGCGTCGGTGCTTCTACTAATTTAATCAGCCCTCTAGCTACAGGTGGCAACATAACTAAAGTAGGCGGCTATCGCATTCACACCTTTTTATCGAGTGGCACTTTAAATATCGTAAACGCGACTAACGTAGAAGTATTGGTGGTAGCAGGTGGAGGTGGTGGAGGCTGCGATATGGGCGGGGGCGGAGGTGGAGGTGGAGTGCTTAGCAGTACTTCCTTTGCAGTGACACCGGGAAGTTATCCGGTCACTGTGGGTTGGGGAGGGGCAGGGGCCGAGCCTCGTAATTGGTCATCTGTGAGAGGCGCCAATGGTGGTAACTCTGTGTTTGGCTCATTAACGGCTATTGGTGGTGGTGGTGGTGCTTCCTTTCATGATGGAAGTACACTCCCTGCCGGAAGCGGGGGTAGTGGTGGTGGAGCATCCGGTGGTGGGCAAGCGCCCAGTGGGGGGCAAGCCGGAGCTGGAGGATATGGTGGAGGGGCGAGAGGTACGGGCACCCCAGGACAAGGATTTGATGGCGCATGGGGTATTTATGCCTGGTATCCCGGTGGTGGTGGGGGTGCTGGTGGTCCAGGTTTAACCAATCCTGCGCACGGTGGGCCCGGAGTTCTTAATGCTATTCTTGGAACTCCCTACTATTGGGGTGGCGGAGGAGGAGGATCCGGTTATTCAAATATTGGTGGTAATGGTGGTATTGGTGGAGGTGGGGCAGGCGCTGTTTGCAATGGAGGGTGTCCTACTGGTGGTGCCGGTTTAAACAATGGCAATCTCAGTGCTGGCGGTGGTATTAATGCTCAAACTAATGTTCCCGGAGGTCATGCAGGAGCCAATACAGGTGGTGGCGGTGGCGGTGGTTCGCATTATAATGCTAATAACGCGGGTGGCAGCGGTGGTTCGGGGATAGTGGTGGTAAGATATTTAGAAGGTACGGGCAGTGGCGTATGGTCTAGTAGTAATCCGGCAGTAGCAACCGTAAATTCATCCACAGGCGCAGTGACCGGTGTAGCTGCAGGAACAACAATTATCAGTTTCACACCCACAAATGGAATTTGCAGCTCCTTACCTGCTTCAAAAACAATTATAGTATTTGCTGCTCCAGCTGCACCGGCTGCAACAGCCACCCCACCAAATATTTGTCCGGGAACCTCATCTAATTTAAATGCGGTCTCTGCCGGTAACCTTATTAAATGGTACAGTGCTGCTACAGGTGGCAGTTTGGTAGGTGTAACTGCAAGTTCTGCAAACCTAACGGTTACTCCGGTCAGTACTACCACCTATTATGCCGAAGCAGTAAGCAATAATCCTTATGCAACTTCTACAGGTGGGGTGACGGAAAGCACTTTTGGCGCATATCGCATACATAAATTTACATCCAATGGAACTATTAATTTTCTTCAAGGCGGAAATGTTGAGGTGTTAGTAGTAGGTGGTGGGGGAGGCGGTGGTTCAGATATGGGCGGAGGCGGAGGTGGAGGCGGAGTAATTATCAACAATTCATTTACAGTGACACCTGGTAGTTATAATATTACGGTAGGTGGTGGTGGTGCAGGAGCTCCTGCATCAACAACCGGAAGTCATCCTACAGTTCCGGGAAGTAATGGAGGAAATTCATCATTTAGCACATTAACGGCCATTGGTGGTGGCCGTGGAGGAGTATCTCATAACGGTTTAGGTCTCGGAATTCATCCAGGTGTTGCGGGTGGATCGGGAGGTGGAGCTACGGGATACAATAGTAATGGTGCAGCACCGGGAGCAATTACCGGTGGTGCAGGAACTGCAGGACAAGGATATCGTGGAGGAAACCAGGGTAACGCCTACTTCTCTGGTGGTGGTGGTGGTGCTGGTGGTCCGGGTGCAGATGGCAACAACGTGGCGCACGGTGGTTCAGGAATTCCAAGTTCTATTCTTGGAACTGAATATTGGTTTGGCGGTGGTGGTGGTGGTGCGGGTTATTCGAATCAGGGAGGTAATGGTGGAAAAGGTGGAGGCGGAGGTGGAGCAATAGGTATTACAACTGGGGGTACAGGTGGTTTAAACAATGCTGCAGGCGGTACGTATGGTTCTACAGTAGCCCAGTCGAATGTTCCGGGTGGCAATGGCGGTACCAACACTGGTGGCGGTGGAGGTAGCGGCTCTCACTATTTTGCTAACAATAAAGGCGGTGATGGCGGTTCAGGTGTTGTAATTGTTCGTTATTTAGATGCGGGATGTTCGAGTCCACGTACTCCTGTAACTGTTACATTTAATCCAATACCGGCAAATCCTTCTTCGGTTACGGCCAGTGCATCTACGTTCTGTTTAGGATCAAACACGCTTCAATTAAATGCCACGGCTCCTGGTTCAACAATTTATTGGTACACGGTGCCAACGGGTGGAAGTAATATCGGTACTTCGGCAAGCGGTGCGAATTTCACAGTAACTCCTACTGCAACAACAACATATTATGCGGAGGCCTTTAATGGTTGTCCAAGTGCGGGTAGAACACCAGTAACAGTAACAATGATTCCTACTCCGTCAACACCGTTGGCAATAATAGGTACGACCACTACATGTGTTGGTGGAACTTCAACCTTGATGAGTCCTTTGGCTTCGGGGGGAGACTTAAGTATGGTTGGCGGATATCTTATTCATAAATTTACTGCCAGCGGTACCTTAACTTTTGCACGTGAAACTAATGTTGAGGTATTGGTAGTTGGTGGTGGTGGTGGTGGTGGTATGGATATGGGTGGAGGCGGAGGCGGAGGCGGAGTGATTTACAACACCTCATTTCCTGTAACCGCAGGTTCTTATCCCATAACTATTGGTGCCGGTGGAACTGGTGGCCCAGCTGCTAATTCTGTAGGACAGAATACTGCGCATCAATATAATGTGTCCGCAACAAACGGAGGAAATTCAGTATTTAGTTCATTAACCGCTGTTGGGGGGGGGTATGGGGGTAGCTCTTATTTTGGTTATACTCCGAACAATGGATTTGGGGCATCGGGTGGTTCAGGTGGAGGTTCTTCGGGATATAGTGATGGAAATACAGGCAGAGGTGGTTCCGGAACTGTTGGACAAGGCAATGCCGGAGGGGGAAGTATTGGGCAATATTATTCAGGTGGTGGCGGAGGGGCTGGGGGACCAGGAGGAAGTAATGTAGCAAATGGCGGTCCGGGTGTTTTCAACGCAATCTTAGGAACCGGCTACTATTGGGCAGGAGGTGGGGGTGGTGCAGGTCATAGCACTACAGGGGGAGCCGGTGGTCTTGGCGGTGGCGGTAGCGCACCTTCTTATCAGGGTTACGGAAACGCTCCCGCCCAAGGAGGATTAAATCCAGGTGAGTTGGGTGGTTCCGGTAATAGCAATGCACCTGGAGCACCAGGTGGAAATGGTGGTGTTAATACCGGTAGTGGTGGTGGTGGCGGTACCCATTATAATTCTAACAACAAAGGTGGAGATGGTGGCTCAGGGATTGTAGTGGTGCGCTATCCAATGGGGTCAGCTACTGGTACATGGTTGAGCAGTAATCCATCGGTGGCTACGGTGGTCGCTTCAACTGGTGTTGTTACGGCCGTTGCTGCCGGAACGACCACTATCACTTATACTGCCGTAAACGGTATATGTAGTTCGCCATCGGTATCAACTATTTTTACGGTAATTGCTCCTCCGGCTCCTCCGGCTCCGGTTTCAGCCAGTCCGGCAGTTATTTGCCCTGGTGGAAGCACTAACATAAGTGCTGTATCAGCCGGAAATAATATTAAATGGTATACAACTGCTTCAGGTGGTAGTCCTATAGGAACCACTACGACCGGAGGAAACCTTTTGGTTTCTCCCAGCAGCACTACTATTTATTATGCTGAAACCGATGCGCTTTCGGCAGCGCCAGGCTCTCAAACTTTCAATTATACCGGTGGTATGCAAACTTTTACTGTCCCTGCCGGAGTTACAAAACTTACCATAGAAACTTATGGAGCACAGGGGGGGAATGGAAGTTATGAAGGCGGGTATGGTGCAAGAATGAAAGGAGATTTTGACGTAATATCAGGGCAATCAATAAAAGTTTTAGTTGGAGGGCAGGGCGGCTCTGGCAATAATGGAGGAGGTGGTGGTGGAACATTTGTTACTACATCTGCTGATTACCCATTATGTATTGCAGGGGGCGGTGGTGGTGGTGCCTATTCAGGATACCCTACTATACATGCGTATGCGGATGGAACTATTTGGGATAGAGGTATGGGTGGTATTGACGGGGCTGATGGCCAAAAAGTAACCAGTTATGGAAGGCCGGGACCAAGTGGAGGGGGAACAGATTATTATTACCGAGGACAAGGAGGGGCCGGAGGTGGGGGCTTAACAGGTAATGGTGATAATGGATTGCAAAACGTTGGGCCTGCTGTTGCACAAGGAGGTAGGTCATTTGTAAATGGCGGAGCAGGCGGAGCAGCAGTCTCAAACGGCAATCCGGTTGGATCCGGTGGTTTTGGTGGCGGTGGCGGTGGCGAATGGCTTCAATGGACTGGTGGTGGTGGTGGTGGTGGATACGGTGGTGGTGGTGGTGGTGTGTATTATGGAAGTGGTGGTGGTGGTGGTTCCTATAATGGCGGTAAAAACCAAAATAATTCATCGGGCGTCAGATCAGGACACGGAGCAGTTGTATTTACTTGGGCAGGAGTTTCGCTCTGTCCATCTGCTACCCGTACACCTCTGACAGTAACGGTGGATCCTTTTCCTACCGCAGGGACTGTTAGTTTAGATCAAGCCGAATATTTTGCCGGTCAAATAGCTACAATTTCTTCCACAGCGCCATTTTTTAACCGACTTCAATATCAATGGAATACTACAGGAGGAGCTTGGACGGATTGGGTAACTTCAAGTAGTTATGGCTGGAGTACAAGCGGGTCTCAGGGTCAAACATTATATGTAAGAGCTATTTATAGGAGTGCGAATGGTGGTAATTGTGAAACTGTTTCCAACGTTGTGCCCATTAAGGTTAATTATCCAAATGTAGGATGGACGGGTAACTCTGGAGGGAATTGGCCGGCTGTAGGCTCGTGTGGAAATTTTGGGCCTAATTGGTGTGCTGGAAGCGGGACAGAAACTGCTATAGATTTAGTTCAGGGTGTAAACTACACTGTAAATAATGCCGGAGGCACAGCCTGCAGCCCAACTCCATTGAGTGCTGCTTATTTGCATGTTTGGGCACCTACCGGAGGTACTGAATGTGGCTGGACTGCGATTGGCTATCCGGCAATCAATAACCTTACTTTTAATGCGCCTTCAAACGGCTATCATATAATTACCCTTTCTAATAACGCCTATGTGGATGCTAATGGTTGCGGAACTGCTGCCGGGCATGTCTCAGGAATGTCTGCGGTATTAAGATATCGACAGAATACGACTATTATCAATACCACTAGTACAGCAGGGGTAGGCTCAGGAACGTCTGTGCCCTTGACGTATACTTTAGGCGGGGCGCACAACAACCCTGCAGTTAACTGGTCCGTTGTTGCCTCTACTGGTAGTGCAGGGGGAACTTTTTCGGGTAATAATTTTATTACGAGCGGAGCGGGTACCGTTACGCTGCGGGCCCAGGTAGGCGTATGTTTTTCTGATGTAACGATAACGATTAACTCGATTGTAAATAATCCGGGAGCAATTCAGCTTTCGGCACGAACTGTTTGTCCGGGCACCACTGTGACTGCTGATAATGTTATTGCGGCAAGCACGGGTACACCACCATGTGCGGGACCGGATTACTATTGGTATTACAATCTGAACGGTGCCGGTTATGTATTGTGGGCTGGGCCAACTTCCCTTTCATCTATGGCTTTACCTCCTGTGGTTACGAATACTCCCGGCAATCATTTGATAGCTCGAAATTCGGCATTTGCTTGTACCGGTCAGGCAAATAACGGTACCACTCTGGATATCCCCCTGACGGTTTTGCCGACTACAGCCAGCACACCTATAGCTACGGGAGGAACAAACAGCACTTGTTCGACTCTTGACATCAACTGGACCGGAATCGGTGCCATAAACTTTAATTATGATGTTTCAACGGATGAATTTTTTAGCCTTATTAATATAGTAAACAATGCTAATGCTTCATCAAGTCCTGTAACAGTAGCCGGGCTTTCGCCAGGACTTACTTATTATTACAGAGTAAGAGCGAACGGCTGCACAGCTCAAACCCCGTACTCCAATACCGGTTCAGGCACTACTTTGCCGCCAACTCCGGATGTGCCCAATACAATTTCAAGTGCCGCATCTTCAATCGGCTGTTCAGCATTTACTGCCAACTGGCCTTCTTCATCCAGGTCAACTTCTTATTTCTTACAAATAGATAATAACTCCGACTTCAGCTCACCTGTTTTCAGCAGTAACGTAGGAAACGTTCTTTCCTATACTCAATCAAGTGGTCTTGCAGCAGGTAACCGCTATTATTACAGAGTAGCCGGAGTTAACGTTTGTGGTACCAGCGCGTATTCAGGATCCGTAACGTTGGATATGCTGCCTGCTATACCTCCTCAGGTTTCAGCAACTATAGGCACAGCGGGCTGTAACTCATTTATCGCCAACTGGCTGCCTGCGGGAGCCGCTCCGGCAAATAATGCTACCAATTATTATATAGACGTTTCTACTTCTGCTTCTTTCGGTGTGCTTGATATCCTGAATAACTTTTTAGTGCCGGGTGGCGCTGTGACCAGTTACACGGTATCCGGGTTAGGAGCAAATGCTACCTACTATTACCGGGTGAGAGGCTGGAATACCTGCGGTGGATTTGGACCGGTATCCGGTGGAATAACCGCGGTTACATTGCCACCACAGCCGGCTACTCCAACCCTGCCGCCACTTGGGAATCAGGGAACAGGAATAGGCTGCACTTTCTTTACAGCTAATTGGAATTCATCAGCCGGAACATCTATTTATTATATAGATATTTCCACTTCATCGACTTTTGCCACTACGATCAGAACCAATACGGTGGATGCTTCGGCATATCCGAATGGGGCAGGGGGGACCTTTACTTTCCCTCCGGGATCTTCGGCTGATATAATAGCACGAGAAGCCTGTGAGTCTGTTTATGGAGATGGAAACTGCTCGGTGGGTGATTGCGGAAACTTTACCTATTACTATCAAACCGGAGCGCCTTCCTGCGCCTGTGCTAAACCGGCCGGCTCATACGAGTTCATTTATTACAATGCAGGCTACACTACCGTAGGCCAGGATTATGGCGGACAGACAACCAACATAACCACTGCCGTGCCTTTCACACGTCAAAAGACTTCGGCAGCGTGCGATGCGAATTCCTGGACGCTTACACAAGCAAACCTTGGTACTGCGGGGGCTTCTGCCACCAGTTTTGATGAAACGGGATTAGATGCGGGAGTTACCTACTACTATCGTGTTCGTGCCGGTAATAACTGTGGAACCAGTAGTTCTTCGGCTATTTCCGGTCCGGTAACTTTATTGCCGGCCGCTCCGGACATTCCTGCCTCCTTAGCGCCCGGAACGCCTACCTGTAATACTATTACTGCAAATTGGGGAACGGCAGCCAGGGCAAGCGTATATTTCTTAGATATTTCAAGTTCTCCAACTTTTTCAACGCTTGATATTCAAAATAGTCTGCCGGTGGGTGGCACTACATTCACTCAGACCGGATTGACAGCAGGAGTTAACTATTACTATAGAGTAAGAGGTAATAACAGCTGCGGAACAAGTGCATTCAATGGAGCGGTTACTGCTCCGACACTGCCGGCCACACCTGTTGTTCCTATAGCTGATAATGTAGCCGGAGGTTGTACGGCCTTTACTGCTACCTGGAGCGCATCGGCTAATACTATCAGCTATTTCCTTGATATCGCATCAGATGCAGCCTTTAGCTCATTAATATTGAGCAATCAATCCGTAAGCGGAACAAGCTATAACCAGAGCACGGGAGTATTTGCAGGAAATACTTATTACTATAGAGTAAGGGCAAGCAATGTTTGCGGAACAAGTTTATCATCCGCTATAGCAATGGCTACTATGCTGCCGGCTACGCCTGCTGCAAATGCTGCTAATGCACCATCAGCTCTTGCCTGTAATTCGTTCAGAGCGAACTGGGGTTCTTCTCCTAACGCGACAAATTACTTTGTAGATGTTGCTACGGATGCAGGATTCACCGGTTTGATTGCAGGATGGTCTGCCCACTCTGCGGGGAATGTATTATTTGCCGATGTAACAGGTTTAAATGCGGGTACTACTTATTTTTATAGGGTTCGCGCCAGCAACAGTTGCGGCACTGCTGCTAATTCGGGCACCAGGTCTGCTACTACTCTTCCACCAGCACCAGGAACTCCTACTGCGCAACCTGCCAGTGCAGTTGGTTGTAACTCGTTTACGGCAAACTGGACATCCAATGCTCCTTTAACTGCTACTGCTCACTTTATGGATGTATCCACCACAGCAACCTTTGCCACTTTTGTTGCGGGCTGGAACAATCATGCACTTGGAGCGGGAACCAGCACTCCTGTAGCCGGGCTTACAACGGGAGCGACCTATTATTATCGTGTAAGGGCCAATAATAGCTGCGGAACAAGCGCTTCTTCTAATACCCAAACCGTAACACTTGATAAAGTTCCTGTGATCACGTCTTGTCCGGGAGATATTACTTTAAATACAGATGCTTCAATTTGTGATGCAACGGTATTCTATAATCAGGCTATAGCCATTGGCCCTGAGGCACCGACCATTGAATACTCTCAGGCATCAGGAACCGGTTTCCCGCTGGGAAATACCACGGTATATATTACAGCTACCAATGATTGCGGAACTGATAACTGCGAGTTTGTGGTGACTGTAAATGATGCAGAACCGCCTACTATTATTTGTCCCGATGCACAGTTTGTTGAATTAGACGGAGCATGCTATGCAGAGCTTCCGGATTATACAGGACTTGCTTCGGCTTTTGATAACTGTTCCACTCCACCGGCTCCGGGTCTTCCACCTAACGAGCAGGAACCCAATACGATTGTTATAACCCAGGATCCGGCAGCAGGGCTCCCATTGTCAGTGGGCCTGATCACCGTATCTTTAACTGCTACGGATGCGACCGGAAACTTCAATACTTGCAGTTTTGACGTATTTATTCAGGACAATATCCTTCCTACTCCTGTTGTTCAGGATATCGAGGTATTCCTGGATCCAACGGGTAATGTTTCAATAGATCCGTCCGGATCGGATGTGAATCTGGGGACCTATGATAACTGCGGTGTTTTATATACTTCGATTTATCCCAATTCGTTCAGCTGTTCAGAGGTGGGTGTTCAGGAAGTGACCTATGAGGTAGGAGACATCAATGGAAATGTAAACACAACTCCGGTTTTCATTACGGTAACAGATTTAGTAGCTCCTGAAGCCCTTTGCCGGGATGTTACGGTTCAATTAGATGAAACAGGAAACTATAATGATGATGGATTTGGTTTAGGAGCTCAGGCAGATAACGGCAGCACGGATGCATGTGGTATCTCGAGTGTGTTTGCTGCTCCGAGTGTATTCACTTGTGCTGAGCTGGGTTCGAATGCCTTAACCTTTGAGGCAACGGATGTGAATGGTAACTTCAGCCAGTGCTATACTACAGTAACAGTTGAGGATAACATAGCACCAATAATTTCTTGTCCTGGTGGTGTTACTGTTGATTGTGATGCATCAACTGATCCTTCTAATACGGGTGAGGCAACAGCAACAGACAACGTTGATGCCTGTGCATCGGCTTCAATTACTTACTCTGATATAAGCGGACAGAATCCAAGCAATTTGGATGCAGGTTATTATAACTATACAATTACCCGCACCTGGGTAGCAACAGATGGAAGCGGTAACGCTACACCATGTGATCAGGTGATCACTGTTCAGGATGTTACAGATCCTACGATTACCTGTCCTGCTGATGTAACGATCAGCTGTGAGAGTGATAACACATCGGCATCTAATGGCGAGGCAAGCGGCACCGACATTTGCTCAGCTGCAATTTATATCACAGAAGGTGATGTAAGCACGCAGGATGGCGATAACCTGAATGGAGGTTATTACAACTATACTATTACCCGCACCTGGAGATCAACGGATGTAAGCGGTAACTATACTGAATGTGATCAGATTGTAACGGTTCAGGATGTTACTGATCCTACTATTACGTGCCCTGCGGATGTGACTATTGACTGTGAGGATAATATTTTATCCGCATTTAATGGACATGCATTGAGCACCGATAACTGTTCAGCCGCAGTCTTCATCACAGAAAGCGATGTAAACGGACAAAATCCGGATTTCTTTGCTGCCGGTCATTATAACTATACGATTACCCGCACGTGGACATCAACCGATGTAAGCGGCAACTTCACTACTTGTGATCAGACAATAACCGTTCAGGATGTTACTAGTCCAAGTGTTTCATGTCCTGCTAATACAACTGTAAACTGCCAGGATGATAACACATCGGCATCGAACGGAGTAGCTACAGGAGGCGATAATTGTTCATCAGTTGTAATCACAGAAAGCGATGCAAGCACCCAGAACGCTAGTTTAGCTTCTGCCGGTCATTACAACTATACGATTACCCGCACGTGGAGATCAACGGATATAACAGGAAACTATAGTGAATGTGATCAAACAATAACCGTTCAGGATGTTACTAATCCAAGTGTTTCATGTCCTGCCAATACAACTGTAAACTGCCAGGATGATAACACATCGGCATCGAACGGAGTAGCTACAGGAGGCGATAATTGTTCATCAGTTGTAATCACAGAAAGCGATGCAAGCACCCAGAACGCTAGTTTAGCTTCTGCCGGTCATTACAACTATACGATTACCCGCACGTGGAGATCAACGGATGTAACAGGAAACTATAGTGAATGTGATCAAACAATAACAGTTCAGGATATTACTAATCCAAGTATTTCATGTCCTGCCAATACAACTGTAAACTGCCAGGATGATAACACCTCGGCATCGAACGGAGTAGCTACAGGAGGCGATAATTGTTCATCAGCTGCAATCACAGAAAGCGATGCAAGCACTCAGGATCCGATCTCATTGAATGCCGGTTATTACAACTATGCGATCACGCGTACCTGGAGATCCACGGATGTAAGCGGAAACTATACGGAATGCGATCAGGTTGTTACGGTGCATGATATCACTGATCCTGCGATAACCTGTCCTGCGGATGTAACTATCGATTGTGAGGATAATACTCTATCGGCAGCTAACGGAATCGCTGCCGGTACAGATAATTGTTCGGCTACGGTTTATATTTCTGAAAGTGATGTAAATGGACAGGATGGAAATGATGCGAACCCCGGTCATTACAACTATACGATTATCCGCACCTGGAGATCCACGGATGTAACCGGTAATTACACGGAGTGTGATCAGACTATCACAGTTCAGGATATCACCGATCCTACTGTTACTTGCCCTGCTGATGTAACTGTTAGCTGCGAAGATGATAACACATCAGCATCAAACGGAACCGCTAGCGGCACAGACATTTGCTCAGCTGCTATCCACATTACAGAGAGCGATGTAAACGGACAGGATGGAAATGATGCGAACACCGGGCATTACAACTACACAATTATCCGCACTTGGAGATCAACAGATGTGAGTGGTAACTACACGGAATGTGACCAGATCGTCACAGTTCATGATATAACCAATCCGACCGTAACCTGTCCTGTTTCGGTAACCGTCAATTGTGAGGATGATAACACCTCAGCCTCGAACGGGGCAGCAACCGGAACCGACATTTGCTCTGCCCATATCTATATCACGGAGAGCGATGTAAGTGCACAGATTCCGGATAATCTAAACCCGGGTCATTACAACTATACGATTACCCGCACCTGGAGATCAACCGATGTGAGCGGTAACTACGCTGATTGTATTCAAACTATTACCGTTCAGGATATTACTGACCCTACTGTAACATGTCCTGCTAATACAACTGTTAATTGTCAGGATGATAACACTTCAGCATCGAACGGAGTAGCTACAGGAGGCGATAATTGTTCATCAGTAGCAATCACACAGAGCGATGTAAACGGACAGGATGCCAATGATGCGAATACCGGTCATTACAACTATACTATTACACGTACCTGGAGATCCACGGATGTAACCGGAAACTTCAGCGAGTGTAATCAGATCGTAACGGTTCAGGATGTTACTGCTCCGACAGTAACATGTCCTGCCGATGTAACAGTGAACTGTGAAGATGACCATATTTCTACAGCTACAGGAGTAGCTACCGGTACTGATATTTGCTCCGCTCATATCTATATTACTGAAAGCGATGTTAGCGGTCAGGATCCTAATCCATCGAGCCCTGGTCATTACAACTATTTGATTACACGCACCTGGAGATCAACCGATGTAACCGGTAACTATACAGAATGCGATCAGATTGTTACGGTTCACAACACCACTCCTCCTGTGGCTCTTACACAGCCATTTGCTACCTCTTTGGATGCATCCGGCACGGTAAGGGTATATCCTACAGATATTGACGCGGGTTCGCACTCTATTTGCGGTGGACCGGTGACTTTACAGATTTCTCACAGCCCTGCAGGACCCTATGTTGATTTCTTCTGCAGTGATGTCGGTCCGAACACTGTTTACTTATATGTAACGGATGAATCGGGTAACCTGAGTATTGAGTCTGCGGTAGTAACTATTTCAGATGTTACTCCACCGGTAGCTATTTGCCAGAATATCACAGTGCAATTGGATGCTTCAGGAAATGCCTCAATTACAGCTGCGCAAGTGGATAACGGCAGTCATGATGCATGTCCGATTGCTTCACGTAGCGTTGCACCAAACACTTTCACTTGCAGCAATGTAGGGCCTAACCTGGTAACCCTTTCAGTTACCGATGTGAACAGCAACCTATCGGTTTGTAACGCAACTGTTACGGTTCAGGATCACGTAGCACCAATAGCTATCTGTAAGAATATCGGAATTCAATTGAACGCTTTGGGAGAAGCAACTATTACAGCGTCACAAGTGAATAACGGCAGTAACGATGCTTGCGGCATTGCTTCATTAGGTGTGGCACCGTTTAAGTTTGGTTGTGAGAATGTTGGAAACAACACGGTAACTTTAACAGTAACAGATAACAACAGCAATGTGACAACCTGCACAGCCAATGTGTTAGTAGAGGATAAAACACCTGCTATTCCAATATGTCAGAATGTTACTGTTCAGCTCAATGCAGCAGGTCAGGCTTTTGTTACAGCAGCTATGATAAACAATGGAAGTAACGATGCATGTGGTGTAGCCGACCTGTCAGCAAATGTTACTACGTTTAACTGTTCTGCAGTTGGTAATAATACTGTAACGCTTACAGTAACTGATAACAACGGCAATACTTCTCAATGCACATCCGTTGTAACGGTTCAGGATAATATATTCCCTACGGCCCTTTGCAAGAATGCAACGGTTACTCTTGCTTCTGTTGGCCCTGCGGCCGGTTCAGCATCTATTACTTCGGCTGACGTGAACAATAGCAGCTATGATAACTGCGGTATTGCAACTATGTCTGTATTCCCTAATACATGGGGTTGTTCTAACATAGGTGCGAATGCGGTAACGCTTACTATGACAGATGTAAATGGACATACCTCTTCTTGTAATGCAACGGTTCAGGTGGTAGGACTTATTCCTTCCTGCTCAATTGCATCTCAGGGAACAGGTACTCTTATCGGTGCAGCCTATACAGGTGGAGTTCCTACTAATATTTATATAGGATACGGCTATCAGAGCACCAGATTACAAACAACCATTCTTAACGGAACGGGTCAGTTCTATTCATGGACATGCAGCAATCCTTTGGGTCTTGCACGCTTAAGCTGCACCAGTGGACCTGCCTGCTCTGCCCCGGTATTCACTCCGTTGGTTCAAGGCAATTATACATTTACTGTAACGATTACTAACAACTACGGATGTGTTACTACCTGCAGCATAACTATCTGTGTGCTCAATGTTATGGATGGAACCAGTGGCAAAGTTCTCATGGCACATTATCCAAGCGGTGCTCTGCCATGTGCTCCAGGCAGCGCATGTAATAATCTTTCAATTGCCGTAAGTGCGATACCTGCTCACTTAGCTCACACTTGCGACCACTTAGGGTTCTGCACCGGATCAGGTACACAAATATGTGCACCTTCTGCTAAGACAGATGATGAAGAAGCAGACAGAGCCATTGAGGAAATCACCGGAGACTTTAATGTTAGAGTTCATCCGAATCCATTCGCTGACCAATTCCATTTGACTATTTCGAGCGGGAGCGAGGATAACCTCGAAATCAGAATATTCGATGTGTTAGGTCAATTGATTGAAAACAGAAAGGGTGTAGCTTTCGCAACGGATATTACATTCGGCAGCACTTTATCGAAGGGGGTATATCTGGTAGAGGTTAGCCAGGGCGAGAAGATGCAGACCATTCGCATCGTTAAGTCGGAGTAAGATAAGGACTACAGTTTTAAACAATGCCATTATGGATTATACCATAGTGGCATTATTATTTTAAACAACTCTTGTCCCTGAAGCGATTCTCAACAATTTTCAAGGACCTTTCGAAAATTGTCATAATGCGAAAACGAAAAGATTTAAATAAGATGCAAGCAATAACGTGGTATGAAATCATCTAATAAACGCATCGTGGAATACCGTCCTAATACCATTTCAAGCAGCATCTCCTTCTACAGCCTGCAAGTCCTGAAATTCGAAACCAGGGATTGGAGGGACAGGCAATAACCGAAAATCTTCTTCCCGGCAGCTAAATTTTTGAAAACCCTCTCATATAAATTTTTTGGAGCTGTATTTGGTTCTTGTAGGATATGGCATTATAAACCTCAGTGGACTTTGCTGTAAAGCAGGTTTTACGTTTGCGCTGAAATGATTTGGCGGTAAGCTGTACAAGAATCTCCCCTCTTGATATTTTCAAATCCGCAGAGTCGGCACGAAGTGCCGGGAATAAAATCACGCATGGTAGAATTGCATCTTTGAGGTACTCATGGTCCTTTTAACCATTTACATGCACCCGGTTGTAAGGCGCTTAAGGCATACGGAACAGACAAGGCAGAAGTTGTTTAGGAGGTAAATATTCTACATTCTAACAATTTAAGAACAGAGATTTTTTAGTTTTCAGCTGGTAACAAAATCACCGCGGCACCTCTATTTTAATACTTATCAGAACTTGTATTTATCAATTGCGTATAGTTTGACAAAGCGGAAAACGCAATGAAAAAAATGTACGCAACCTCCTGTTGTTTGAAATTTAAAGAAATCCCGCAACCAAAAGCTCTGTGTTTTTTAAAGTTTTTTGCAGCGGGTTTCAGTATATTAATATTCAGTGTTCATCTTCAGGCGCAATTAAGCACGGTGAACGCCAATGCCCAAGCAATTGCACAACTCCTTGCTGGTTCAGGAGTTACAATCAGCAACTATACAATCACAGGTTCCCCTCTTCAGTCAGGAACATTTGCCTATGGTGGCTCTAATCTTGGAATGGTGGGTGGTGCGCTCCTTACAACAGGTAAGATTCAGGACATAACCCAAGCTGCTGGTAATACTGCTTCCCGTTCTTACACCGGAACTGGCGATGCACAACTTTCTACACTCACCGCAGGGACTATTTACGACCCTGTTGTTCTGGAGTTTGATCTTGTTCCTCAGGGACCTTTGCTGAAATTTGACTATGTGTTTGCGTCAGAAGAATATCCCGAATGGGTTTGCTCCTCTACCAACGATGTATTCGGAGTCTTTGTCACAGGCTCTAATCCCGCGGGTGGGAATTATACCAACAAGAATTTGACAACCATAACCAACACCACCATTCCGGTGGGAATTAATTCCATCAACCCCGGAATTGCAGGCTCCAATGCGGGAGGAGGGACTTGCAACGCCTCTAACCAGTCTTTATCCTACTCTTCTCTGTATACCAATAACCTTAGCCCCGTTGATCCGGATATTGTATTTGACGGCATGACCAAGCTTATGCAGGCAAGTGTGGCTGTGATACCCTGCCAGACCTATCATTTTAAGATTGTGATTGCCGATGTTGGAAACAGAATTAATGATTCGGGTTTATTTCTTTCGGCCTATTCATTTACTACCACACCGGTAAGTGTTTCAGCAGTTTCGCAATTGGATTATGCGGGCTTTTCATCGGCTTATGAAGGCTGTGTGGGTGGAACTTTTACGTTTGGACTTTCAACGGCTCAGACCATAGATGTTTATATCAACCTCTCTGTTAGCGGCACTGCTACCAACGGAGTTGACTATACGGCAATCCCTGCAACGGTGATTATTCCTGCCGGACAAACTTCTGTAAACATTGATTTAGATCCGCTGGCAGATGGGGTTTCGGAATCCGCTGAAACAATCACTGTTTCTCCGCTCAATCCATGCTCGGGAGCAGCATTATCCAGCGCAACTATCACTATCCGCGATGATATCGCAGCAGCGATTACAGTTGCCGACAGCACTCTTTGTTTAAGTCAATCCAGTCAGCTGAATGCTGTCGGAGGTCTAACGTACGTTTGGTCGCCAATCACCGGATTAAGCAATCCGAATATCAGCAATCCTGTTGCCTCACCTACAAGTACAACTACGTATATCGCCAGTATGACCTGGGGAGCTTGCTCAAAAACAGCGAGCAGGACAGTTTATGTCAGCACCCCGACCTTAGCCACTTCCGCATCACCGGCAGGCACTATTTGCAACGGAGGAACAGTTCAGATAACAGCTACTCCATCGAGCGGAGTTTCGCCTTATAGTTATTTATGGAGCAATGGCGGAACTTCTCCATCCATAACCATTGCAACCGGGGGAACTTATACAGTTACCTCGACAGACTCGTACGGATGCACTGCAAACTCCTCTAAAGCAGTTACTATTTCCAACCTTGCTATAAGCGGAACGTCCACCAATGTTTCCTGTTTGGGCGGAAACAACGGAGCAATTGATATAACAGTAACAGGAAGCAATGCTCCCTTTACCTATAACTGGGGCGGAGGCGTTACTTCACAGGACAGGACGAACCTGGTTACCGGAACTTATACTGTAACTGCAAGTAACACGGTTGGCTGTTCGGTGACTGCTTCGTATACTATCACTCAACCCGCTGCTGCGCTTACCACTTCGGCTACCACCTCATCCGTTTCGTGCAATGGAGGAAACAACGGTTCAATTAATCTGACTGCCAGCGGAGGGGTTTCACCTTATTCTTATTCGTGGAATACAGGTGCCACTTCTCAAGACCTTAACAATATTGTTGCCGGAACTTTCCTGGTAACGGTTACCGACTTCAACGGATGCACTGCAACCAGAACAAGTACTATTACTCAACCTACCGCAATTACTACTTCCGAAACTCACATTAATGAAAGCTGCTTTGGTCAAAGCGTGGGTTCCATAAATTTAAGCGTCAGCGGTGGGACAGGAGCTTACTCTTATATATGGAATAACAGCGCTGTGGTACAGGATATCAGTTCACTTTCAGCCGGCACATATTCCGTTACTGTTTCTGATGCTAACAGTTGTACGGCTGTAAGAAGCGTTGTAATTTCTGAACCTTCGTCAGTGGCTGTCAGTTTCACTGCCGTTAATCCTTCCTGTTTCGGAGGTTCGAACGGATCGTTGAATGCCAGCGGGAGCGGAGGAACTTCTCCTTACACCTACGCATGGAACACCGGGCCTACCTCACAAAGTATAACTTCGCTTTCGGCTTCTACTTTTACTGTGACAGTTACGGATAACAATTCGTGCACAGCCAGCGCATCATCAACTCTTTCCGAGCCTGCTTTATTAAACACTTCTGTTACAGAAACAAATGTTTCGTGCAACGGAGGAAATAACGGTTCTATCGGCTTAACCGCGACCGGAGGGACTTCTCCTTACACTTATAATTGGGGTGGCGGCATCACCACACAAAACAGAACTACGCTTGTTGCCGGAACTTATAACGTAACCGTAGCCGATAACAGCGGATGCACCACGACTTCAAGTGCCACTATTTCCCAGCCAACCGCACTTTCTGTTTCTAATACGACCACGAATGTTTCCTGCAATGCGGGAAACAATGGTTCCATAGATATTACTGCAAGCGGAGGCACCTCACCCTATACTTTCAATTGGGGAGGAGGAATTACCACTGAGGATAGAAGCGGTATCTCCGCGGGAACATACAACCTCACGACCACCGATGCTGCTGCTTGCACCATCACAGCTTCGGTAATCATCACGCAGCCAACCTCACTTTCATTTAGTGAAACACACGTGAACGCAACCTGCAATGGAGGCAGCAATGGTTCAATCACGGCAACCATCACGGGAGGAACCAGTCCATACACTTATAACTGGGGTGGGGGAGTCACCAGCCAAAACAGAACAAGTCTTGTTGCAGGATCATATACTTTAACTTCCACCGATACCAAGGGATGTACTGTCACGGGCTCTGCGAGCATCAGTCAGCCAACGGCAATCAGTATTGCTTCTTCCGTTACCGATGCCAGCTGCGCACCGGGAAATAATGGCGCCATTTCATTGACTCCTAGTGGTGGCTCTTCTCCATATACTTATAATTGGGGAGGTGGAATAACCACACAAAACAGAGTTGCTCTTTTTGCAGGAACATATAATGTAACAGTGACAGATAACATTGCTTGTTCGAGTGCTAAGGCAATCTCAGTTTCACAGGTTGGAACAGGCATGTCGCTTTCCTCAAGCAACACCAATGTTTCCTGCAACGGAGGAAATAACGGAGCCATTGACATAACGCTCACCGGTGGATCTGCGCCCATCACCTATAACTGGGGTGGAGGTATTACTACCGAGGACAGAACTACGCTGACAGCCGGAAATTATTCTTTAACGGTTACAGATGGATTGGGATGTTCTGCCATTACGAGCAGTAGTATCACGGAACCAACGGCTATTTCAATTTCAGCAAATACGACCAATGTTTTATGCAACGGAGCCAATACCGGAAGCATTACTGTTGCGGTTAGCGGTGGGGCTTCGGGCTTTACCTACAACTGGGGTGGAGGTATTACCTCTCAAAACAGGACAAACATAGTAGCGGGCACATACACCGTCACTGTAACAGATGCAAATTTATGCACGGCCACTTCGACTTCCACTATTACGCAACCTGTTAGCGCAATTTCACTCTCAACAAGTGTTTCCGGTGTTTCCTGCTACGGTGGAAATAACGGCTCTGTGAATCTGACGGTGAGCGGAGGAACAACGGGTTATGCCTTTATTTGGAACAACGGAAATATCAGTCAGAATCAAAGTAACGTTTCGTCAGGAATTTATAATGTAACAGTGTCAGATGCTAATGCTTGTACCGCTAGTGCATCTTTAATAGTAACCCAACCTGCTGCGGCTCTCTCTGTTAGTTTATCTGTAACGAATCTAAGTTGCAATTCGGTAAATACAGGTGCGATTGTAACTACCGTGGTCGGTGGCACTTCTGCTTATGGTTTTAGTTGGAATGATGCTGTTATTACACAAAACAGAACCACTCTTGCTGCAGGGAATTATTCGGTAACGGTAACCGACAACAACAGTTGCTCTGCAAGTGCAGCAACCACTGTCACTGAGCCCACCGCCATTCAGATTAGCGCAACCTCAACGGATATTACTTGCAACGGATTAAATAACGGTACCATTTCTTTGGCCGTTACCGGTGGAATCTCTCCTTTCTCTTACAATTGGGGTGGAGGCATGACCGCCCAAAACAGGACTTCCCTCGCTTTAGGAACGTATACAGTAACAGTTACTGACGCTAATCTTTGCACAGCGACTTCTTCCTCCGGGATTAATGAACCTACCGCGCTTACGCTGACAATAAATTCGGGTGCGAGTATTTGTCTTAGCCCGACAGGAACAGCGAGTGCAATCACCAACTCTACGGGAACATCTCCTTATACTTATCTGTGGTCAAATGGAAGCAACGTACAAAATCTAACGGCCTTGGCCCCGGGTTCGATTTCAGTTACTGTAACAGATAATAATGGATGCAGTGTCAGCAGTTCTGCAACTACCGGATTAAGCGGAAACAATACCGATGCAAGTTTTTCTGTAACTGGAAGTTATTGCGGGCCCGCCAATACTCTGACGTTTACGCATACAGGCTCAGGAAGTATTATCAGCCATTATTGGGATTTTGGAAACAGTTCGGGAACTTCCACTCAAAATAATCCGGCATATACTTATTCTGCGGTAGGGAGTTTTTCTGTAACCCATATTGTTTATCGCGGATATTGCTCCGATACGGTAACTTCTCCTCTGACTATTCTTCAGAAGCCAATTCTTTCGTCAGTAAATACAAATATTACTTGCAATGGTTTAAATAACGGAACCATTGATTTGAGTGTAACAGGCTCGCCTGCTTTCGCCTACAATTGGGGGGGGGGAATTACAACTCAGGACAGAAGTAGTCTGGCAGTCGGGACTTATGTAGTAACGGTTACCGATGCTAACACTTGTACTTCTACATTAACCGCGTCAATCACACAGCCAAATGTTCTTACTGTAACAAATACCAATACCAATGTTTCGTGCAATGGCGGAAGTAATGGGGGCATTAACCTGTCTGTGGTTGGAGGAACATCCGGTTATTCTTACAATTGGGGTGGAGGCATAACTTCCCAGAATAGAACGGGTCTTAGCGGGGGCACCTACACCGTAACAGTTACAGATGCAAATTCCTGTTCAAGTGTAAATGCTATTTCTGTTTATCAGCCGAATGCATTGACTTTGACAACTGCGGTTACCAATGTTGCCTGCAACGGCCAGAACAGTGGCGCAATCAATCTAACGGTTACCGGTGGTACCGGGGCTTATACTTACAATTGGGGTGGCGGTATTACTACTCAAAACAGAATATCGCTGATTGCAGGAACTTTTAATGTAAGTGTAACAGATGGAAATGCCTGTAGTGCAAGTACTTCAGCAACTATAAGTCAGCCATCCGTTCTAATTGCTTCTCTCTCTCCTTCCAGCGTATCCTGCTACGGTGGAAATAACGGAAGTATCACTTCAAGCATATCGGGAGGAACTTCACCCTTCACTTACGCATGGAATAATGGAAACACTAATAGCAACATTTCGAACTTATCAACGGGAACATACGCTGTAACCATTCTTGATCAGAATAGTTGCTCCGTCACTTCATCAGCGAACGTAACCCAACCATCCACTACGGTCGCTATCGTTATAAATAGCACTTCTGTTATTTCCTGCTATGGCGACTCTACAGGAACTATCAGCATCACTACATCGGGCGGAGTGCCGGGTTACACTTATTTGTGGAGCGATAGCAGAACCGTTGAAGACAGAACAAATATGCTGGGCGGAACTTACTTCGTGAGTGCCACAGACCTTAACGGATGCAGTGTAACCTCCAGCGCAACTATTATTCAGCCTTCAGCACCCTTATCTATTGACACGATAATAGCAGTTAATGTTTTGTGCTACGGGGCAGGAACGGGATCGTTGACTCCAACGATAAGCGGAGGAACAACTCCATATGCCTACAGCTGGAACGGAGGCATTACTACCGCAAACAGAACGAACATATCTGCCGGAACCTATAATCTTACAGTAACCGATTTTAAAGGATGTACTGCCACCGCCACCGCAACAGTTACTCAACCAACTGCTGCATTAAGCGCATCTGCATCTGCAACGAATGTTGCCTGCTTTGGTAATTCAACAGGAGCTATCAATTTAACTGTAACCGGAGGAACGGGAGCATATTCTTATACCTGGGGTGGGGGTATTACTACTCAGAACAGAACGAACATAGCTTCGGGAACTTATTCGGTAACAGTTACCGATGCTAACTCGTGCTCGGCTTCTTTATCGAAAACGATTACACAACCTGCTGCTGCTTTAAGTGCTGCTGCTTCAGTTACTAATGTTGCCTGCTTCGGCAATTCAACGGGCGCAGTTACCTTAACTGTAACCGGGGGAACAACATCATACTCATATAACTGGGGCGGTGGTATTACTACTCAGAACAGAACAGCGATTCCATCAGGAACATATTCGGTAACGGTCACCGATGCAAATGCCTGTTCCGTTTCTTTATCAAGAACTGTTACTCAGCCTGCTGCTGCGTTAAGCGCATCTACTTCTGCAACGAACGTTGCTTGCTTTGGTAATTCAACAGGGGCTATTACATTAACAGTAGCTGGAGGAACCGGAGCATATTCTTATAACTGGGGCGGTGGCATTATCACTCAGAACAGAACAAACATTGCAACGGGAACTTATTCGGTAACTGTTACCGATGCCAACGCCTGTTCAAGCTCTGCTTCAGCAACAGTTACTCAACCAGCTGCTGCATTAAGCGCATCTGCATCTTCAACGAATGTTGCCTGCTTTGGTAATTCAACAGGAGCCATCAGTTTAACTGTAACTGGAGGAACCGGAGCATATTCCTATAACTGGGGCGGTGGCATTACCGCTCAGAACAGAACGAACATTGCAGCGGGAACTTATTCGGTAACTGTTACCGATGCTAACTCGTGCTCGGCTTCTTTATCGAAAACGATTACACAACCTGCTGCTGCTTTAAGTGCTGCTGCTTCAGTTACTAATGTTGCCTGCTTCGGCAATTCAACGGGCGCAGTTACCTTAACTGTAACCGGGGGAACAACATCTTACTCATATAACTGGGGCGGTGGTATCACTACTCAGAACAGAACGAACATTGCAGCGGGAACGTATTCAGTAACTGTTACCGATGCCAATGCCTGTTCTGTTTCTTTATCAAGAACGATTACTCAGCCTGCTGCTGCGTTAAGCGCATCTACTTCGGCAACGAACGTTGCTTGCTTTGGTAATTCAACAGGGGCTATTACATTAACGGTAGCAGGAGGAACAACAGCCTTTCCAGCACATTGGGATCCTAAGCTTAGAATTCCACGTGGACAAGTTGTCGCGGCCGCTTCTATAGTGTCACCTAAATACTAGTGACTCCAGCGTAACTGGACTGGCCACAGTTAGGCCGCAAATGTAATCACACTGGCTCACCTTCGGGTGGGCCTTTCTGCGTTCGCGAGTGGACCCGATAAGCTCATGGAGCGGCGTAACCGTCGCACAGGAAGGACAGAGAAAGCGCGGATCTGGGAAGTGACGGACAGAACGGTCAGGACCTGGATTGGGGAGGCGGTTGCCGCCGCTGCTGCTGACGGTGTGACGTTCTCTGTTCCGGTCACACCACATACGTTCCGCCATTCCTATGCGATGCACATGCTGTATGCCGGTATACCGCTGAAAGTTCTGCAAAGCCTGATGGGACATAAGTCCATCAGTTCAACGGAAGTCTACACGAAGGTTTTTGCGCTGGATGTGGCTGCCCGGCACCGGGTGCAGTTTGCGATGCCGGAGTCTGATGCGGTTGCGATGCTGAAACAATTATCCTGAGAATAAATGCCTTGGCCTTTATATGGAAATGTGGAACTGAGTGGATATGCTGTTTTTGTCTGTTAAACAGAGAAGCTGGCTGTTATCCACTGAGAAGCGAACGAAACAGTCGGGAAAATCTCCCATTATCGTAGAGATCCGCATTATTAATCTCAGGAGCCTGTGTAGCGTTTATAGGAAGTAGTGTTCTGTCATGATGCCTGCAAGCGGTAACGAAAACGATTTGAATATGCCTTCAGGAACAATAGAAATCTTCGTGCGGTGTTACGTTGAAGTGGAGCGGATTATGTCAGCAATGGACAGAACAACCTAATGAACACAGAACCATGATGTGGTCTGTCCTTTTACAGCCAGTAGTGCTCGCCGCAGTCGAGCGACAGGGCGAAGCCCTCGGCTGGTTGCCCTCGCCGCTGGGCTGGCGGCCGTCTATGGCCCTGCAAACGCGCCAGAAACGCCGTCGAAGCCGTGTGCGAGACACCGCGGCCGGCCGCCGGCGTTGTGGATACCTCGCGGAAAACTTGGCCCTCACTGACAGATGAGGGGCGGACGTTGACACTTGAGGGGCCGACTCACCCGGCGCGGCGTTGACAGATGAGGGGCAGGCTCGATTTCGGCCGGCGACGTGGAGCTGGCCAGCCTCGCAAATCGGCGAAAACGCCTGATTTTACGCGAGTTTCCCACAGATGATGTGGACAAGCCTGGGGATAAGTGCCCTGCGGTATTGACACTTGAGGGGCGCGACTACTGACAGATGAGGGGCGCGATCCTTGACACTTGAGGGGCAGAGTGCTGACAGATGAGGGGCGCACCTATTGACATTTGAGGGGCTGTCCACAGGCAGAAAATCCAGCATTTGCAAGGGTTTCCGCCCGTTTTTCGGCCACCGCTAACCTGTCTTTTAACCTGCTTTTAAACCAATATTTATAAACCTTGTTTTTAACCAGGGCTGCGCCCTGTGCGCGTGACCGCGCACGCCGAAGGGGGGTGCCCCCCCTTCTCGAACCCTCCCGGTCGAGTGAGCGAGGAAGCACCAGGGAACAGCACTTATATATTCTGCTTACACACGATGCCTGAAAAAACTTCCCTTGGGGTTATCCACTTATCCACGGGGATATTTTTATAATTATTTTTTTTATAGTTTTTAGATCTTCTTTTTTAGAGCGCCTTGTAGGCCTTTATCCATGCTGGTTCTAGAGAAGGTGTTGTGACAAATTGCCCTTTCAGTGTGACAAATCACCCTCAAATGACAGTCCTGTCTGTGACAAATTGCCCTTAACCCTGTGACAAATTGCCCTCAGAAGAAGCTGTTTTTTCACAAAGTTATCCCTGCTTATTGACTCTTTTTTATTTAGTGTGACAATCTAAAAACTTGTCACACTTCACATGGATCTGTCATGGCGGAAACAGCGGTTATCAATCACAAGAAACGTAAAAATAGCCCGCGAATCGTCCAGTCAAACGACCTCACTGAGGCGGCATATAGTCTCTCCCGGGATCAAAAACGTATGCTGTATCTGTTCGTTGACCAGATCAGAAAATCTGATGGCACCCTACAGGAACATGACGGTATCTGCGAGATCCATGTTGCTAAATATGCTGAAATATTCGGATTGACCTCTGCGGAAGCCAGTAAGGATATACGGCAGGCATTGAAGAGTTTCGCGGGGAAGGAAGTGGTTTTTTATCGCCCTGAAGAGGATGCCGGCGATGAAAAAGGCTATGAATCTTTTCCTTGGTTTATCAAACGTGCGCACAGTCCATCCAGAGGGCTTTACAGTGTACATATCAACCCATATCTCATTCCCTTCTTTATCGGGTTACAGAACCGGTTTACGCAGTTTCGGCTTAGTGAAACAAAAGAAATCACCAATCCGTATGCCATGCGTTTATACGAATCCCTGTGTCAGTATCGTAAGCCGGATGGCTCAGGCATCGTCTCTCTGAAAATCGACTGGATCATAGAGCGTTACCAGCTGCCTCAAAGTTACCAGCGTATGCCTGACTTCCGCCGCCGCTTCCTGCAGGTCTGTGTTAATGAGATCAACAGCAGAACTCCAATGCGCCTCTCATACATTGAGAAAAAGAAAGGCCGCCAGACGACTCATATCGTATTTTCCTTCCGCGATATCACTTCCATGACGACAGGATAGTCTGAGGGTTATCTGTCACAGATTTGAGGGTGGTTCGTCACATTTGTTCTGACCTACTGAGGGTAATTTGTCACAGTTTTGCTGTTTCCTTCAGCCTGCATGGATTTTCTCATACTTTTTGAACTGTAATTTTTAAGGAAGCCAAATTTGAGGGCAGTTTGTCACAGTTGATTTCCTTCTCTTTCCCTTCGTCATGTGACTTGATATCGGGGGTTAGTTCGTCATCATTGATGAGGGTTGATTATCACAGTTTATTACTCTGAATTGGCTATCCGCGTGTGTACCTCTACCTGGAGTTTTTCCCACGGTGGATATTTCTTCTTGCGCTGAGCGTAAGAGCTATCTGACAGAACAGTTCTTCTTTGCTTCCTCGCCAGTTCGCTCGCTATGCTCGGTTACACGGCTGCGGCGAGCGCTAGTGATAATAAGTGACTGAGGTATGTGCTCTTCTTATCTCCTTTTGTAGTGTTGCTCTTATTTTAAACAACTTTGCGGTTTTTTGATGACTTTGCGATTTTGTTGTTGCTTTGCAGTAAATTGCAAGATTTAATAAAAAAACGCAAAGCAATGATTAAAGGATGTTCAGAATGAAACTCATGGAAACACTTAACCAGTGCATAAACGCTGGTCATGAAATGACGAAGGCTATCGCCATTGCACAGTTTAATGATGACAGCCCGGAAGCGAGGAAAATAACCCGGCGCTGGAGAATAGGTGAAGCAGCGGATTTAGTTGGGGTTTCTTCTCAGGCTATCAGAGATGCCGAGAAAGCAGGGCGACTACCGCACCCGGATATGGAAATTCGAGGACGGGTTGAGCAACGTGTTGGTTATACAATTGAACAAATTAATCATATGCGTGATGTGTTTGGTACGCGATTGCGACGTGCTGAAGACGTATTTCCACCGGTGATCGGGGTTGCTGCCCATAAAGGAGGCGTTTACAAAACCTCAGTTTCTGTTCATCTTGCTCAGGATCTGGCTCTGAAGGGGCTACGTGTTTTGCTCGTGGAAGGTAACGACCCCCAGGGAACAGCCTCAATGTATCACGGATGGGTACCAGATCTTCATATTCATGCAGAAGACACTCTCCTGCCTTTCTATCTTGGGGAAAAGGACGATGTCACTTATGCAATAAAGCCCACTTGCTGGCCGGGGCTTGACATTATTCCTTCCTGTCTGGCTCTGCACCGTATTGAAACTGAGTTAATGGGCAAATTTGATGAAGGTAAACTGCCCACCGATCCACACCTGATGCTCCGACTGGCCATTGAAACTGTTGCTCATGACTATGATGTCATAGTTATTGACAGCGCGCCTAACCTGGGTATCGGCACGATTAATGTCGTATGTGCTGGGGAAAG
>JADMIO010817117.1_pt1 | contig 75372 bp, 57 predicted proteins | sample 8958161 | NCBI WGS metagenome assembly JADMIO01 (sample SAMN16585339, study PRJNA669376) | soil metagenome | isolation source: Crop rotation soil | place: USA: Cullars Rotation, Alabama | collected 2011 | reverse complement strand
CCGCGACTTCAAGTCACGTGAATTCCAAGCTTCGGATCCCACTGTGCTGGAAAGTGGGATTACACGCATCGTAAATGGATTGGAAGACGACTCCGCGCCTCCGCGAGCTCTGCGCGAGGCACAAGACACATGGATGCAGACAACATAATTCGTTTGGCACTAGCCGAGGACCTGCCGAAGGGGGATGTCACTTCGGAGGCGATTTTTGGCGCGCGCGACAAAGCGCGGGCTATTTTTCGCGCCAAACAGGACGGCGTCATCGCCGGGCTGGACGTCGCGCAACGCGTTTTTGCGTTGATCGATCGCCGCTGCAAATTCACGGCGCGCGTGAAGGACGGCGCGAAGGTGAAGGAAGGCCAGATTATCGCCGACGTCGCGGGTTCGACCCGCGCCCTTTTGGCCGGCGAGCGCACCGCGTTGAATTTCCTGCAGCGCATGTCCGGCATCGCCACCGTCACATCGTGGTACGTGCGCGCCGTCATCGGCACGCGCGCCCGCATCCTCGACACGCGCAAAACCGTGCCCGGCCTGCGGGCGCTGGACAAATACGCCGTAAAGATGGGCGGCGGAACCAATCACCGGATGAGCCTCTCTGACATGGCGATGATCAAAGACAATCACATCAAGGCAGCCGGCGGGATACGCGCCGCCGTCGCCGCCGTCCGCAAACGTTCCACGGTGAGCGTGGAGGTGGAAGCGTCCACGCTTACGCAGGTCCGGGAGGCGGTGGAAGCGGGCGCGGATATCGTCATGCTCGACAACATGTCGCTGTCGATGATGCGCGAAGCCGTGCGAATCGTGCGCGGGCGGACCTTGGTGGAAGCCTCGGGTTCGGTTTCGCTGGAGAACGTCCGCAAAGTGGCCCGGACCGGCGTCGATTTCGTCTCGGTGGGCCGCCTCACCCACTCGGCCCTGGCGCTGGATATCTCGATGAAAATCGTATAGTTTTTCATCGATGACTGTGACGACCACCATCGCCGACGAAATCCAACGGCTCAAGACGGAGAAAAAAGCCGTCATTTTGGCCCACAATTACGAACGGCCGGAGGTCCAGGATGCCGCCGATTTCGTGGGCGATTCCCTGGGCCTGTCGCGCAAAGCGGCCGAAACCGACGCGCAGCTCATCATTTTCTGCGGCGTGCATTTCATGGCGGAAACGGCGTCGATCCTGTGCCCGGAAAAGAAAGTCCTGCTGCCCGACCTCGGCGCCGGTTGCTCGCTGGCAGCGACGATCACGGCCGACGACTTGCGAAAGTGGAAGGCCAAGTATCCCGGCGCCGTCGTGGTCAGTTACGTGAACACGACGGCGGACGTCAAAGCGGAGACAGACTATTGCTGCACCTCCTCCAACGCGGCCAAGGTCGTGCAGGCAATACCGGAGGACAAGGAAATCCTGTTCCTCCCCGACATGTTCCTCGGCGCCTACGTGAAGAAGATTACCGGGCGGAAAAACATGCGCATCTGGGCCGGCGAATGCCACGTGCACGCCGGCATCAAACCGGGCGACATGACGGCCGTCCGGGCGGAACACCCCAACGCGGAATTCCTGATCCATCCCGAGTGCGGGTGCGCATCCGCGACGATGCTTTTCGCCCAGGAAAATCCGGCCGCCTTTGCCGACGCCAAGCTGCTGTCGACCGAGGGCATGGTGCGCTACGCCGCGGAATCACCGAGCCGGGAATTCCTCGTCGCTACCGAAACCGGCATCATGCACCGGATGGAGAAGCTGAACCCGGGCAAAAAGTTTTATCCCGTCAACCGCAAGGCGGTTTGCCAGTTCATGAAAATGATCACGATCGAAAAAGTCCTGCGTTCGTTGCAGGACGAGGTCTTCGAAGTGAAAGTCCCCCAGGCGACCGCGGACAAAGCCCGCCTGGCCATTGAGCGCATGATCGCGATTGGCTGACCATGCCCGACATCGTCCTCGCCACGTTGAACGCCCGCTACGCGCATGCCTCCTTCGGCCTGCGCTATTTGTTCGCGAACCTCGGCGACCTCCAGTCGCGCGCGGCACTTCTCGAATTCGAAATTCACCAGGACCCGTCGCTCATCGCCGACAAGATCATGGATCAACGCCCGCGCATTGTTGGCCTGGGCGTCTATATTTGGAATGTCATCCCTATGACGCAGGTCGCTCGCGACCTGCGCGCACGCGATCCTTCGATCGTGCTGGTCGTCGGCGGGCCGGAAGTGAGTTACGAAATCGACCAGCAGGAAATCTGCTTCCTGGCGGATTTCGTGGTCACGGGCGAAGCGGATATTTCCTTTGCTTCGCTATGCCGCCAAGTCCTGGAAGGTCGCAAGCCTCCCGGCCACATCATCGAAACGCCGCCGGCCGACGTGCGGAAACTGGCCCTGCCCTATCATTTATATAATGAGGATGACATCGCGCACCGCGTGATCTACGTCGAGGCCTCGCGCGGGTGCCCGTTCACCTGCGAATTCTGTTTGTCCTCGCTCGAGGTGCCGCTGCGCCGGTTTCCGCTGGAAACGCTGCTGCCGGCGTTTCAATCGCTGCTGGACCGGGGCGTCCAGGTTTTCAAGTTCGTCGACCGCACCTTCAACTTGAGCATCAAGTACAGCCTCCAGTTGATGGAATTCTTTTTGCAGCGCTACCGGCCCGGCCTTTTCCTCCATTTTGAAATGATCCCCGACCGGTTGCCCGAGGAGCTGCGCGAAATCATCCGGGCCTTCCCGCGCGGGTCGTTGCAATTCGAGGTCGGCATCCAGACGTTCAACCGGGAGGTCGCCGAGCGCATCCGCCGCAAACAGGATTACCAAAAAACGGAAGAGAACCTGCGCTTCCTGTTGGATGAAACGGGCTCGTACATCCACGCCGACCTGATCTTTGGCCTACCCGGCGAATCCTACGAAAGTTTCGCGGCCGGTTTTGACCGGCTCGTGGCGTGGCGTCCGCAGGAGATCCAGGTAAACGTGCTGAAACGCCTGCGCGGGACGCCCATCGTCCGTCACGATGCGGAGTGGCAAATGGCTTACAGTCCCACCGCGCCGTACGACGTGATGCACAACAAGTTGATCGACGTGGAAACGATGCAGCGACTGCGGCAATTCGCGAAGTATTGGGACCTCTTTGCCAACAGCGGGAATTTCATCGAGAGCGTGCCTTTGGTCTGGCGGGACGAATCACCCTTCCACGCGTTCATGAAATTCAGCGACTGGTTGATCGCGCGGACGGAACGGACGTATGGCCTTCCCCTTGAATTGCTGGCGGAGCGTTTGTTTGAATTTTTGTCAGCCGTGGGCAAGCATGAACCGTCATCGACGGCGGCCGCGTTGTGGCGCGATTATTCACGCGGCGCCAAGCGCGACATGCCCGCGTTCCTGCGTGCGTATTTGGATTACGAATCGCACCGCAGCGCGTTCAGGCCGTCGCCGCTGAAATTGAAGCGACAGGCGCGGCGCCTCGCCGGGATGGAAGAGCAGGACGGGCCTACCGCCGCAACAGCAGCACCACAAGAATTACCACGATAATGACGCCGGCTGAGCTGCCGATCCAGACGAAGTCCGCGATTACAGGAAACCCGATCATTGTCATAACACCTCCCACGTGAACCTTTTGATCAAGGTAATCGTGATCAGGCGTAAAGCAAATGCAGGCGGTTTGAATTCACTCCGATACGAGGACCGGCGCGCCCAGCTTGACCATCTTGATCAATTTCTGCGCATTCCAGTTTTGCAGCCGGAAGCACCCGTGCGATTCCGTTTTGCCGATGTCGGCCGGCCAGGCCGTTCCGTGAATGCCGTACCCGGGTTTGTCCAATCCGATCCACGCCAGGCCCACGGGGTTGTTGGGTCCGGCCGGAATCAAGAGGCGATTCGAAATCGTCTGCGCTTCGGGCTCATCGCTGAAGAGCGCGGGATCGAAGGTGTACACGGGATCGGACGCGGCATTGATAACCTTGAGTTCGCCGACCGGCCGCTTTGAAACGTCGCGCGCGATGGAACAGGGAAAATGGACGACCCGCTTTCCTTCTTCATCAAATCCTTCCAGTTCCTTGCGGGACAGTGAAATGGTCAATCGAACGACGGCGACGTATTTGCCGGGCAGGCATTTGGGCACGACAACGGTCGAGCCCGCCGGCGGGTCCGGCCAGGGCAGGTCCGGGTTCAGGCGCTGCAGGGCGTCTTCGGAAATGTGAAATTTTTCGGCGACCGCCTCCAGCACCGTGGCGTAACCCAGCCGGGTCATCTTCGCTTTTTCCAGCCAGGAGGTCGGGAATTCCGTGAGCGCCGCCACGTCTTCTGCCGTGACGGTGTACGTGGTGAATTCGGCGTCCAAGTTGCCGACCCGCCGCAACGTGGCATCATCCATCACGCCGCTTTCAGGAAGTCCGCGGGCCTGTTGCCACGCCTTGAGCGCCGCGGTGGTCTGCTCGTGTAATTCGCCATCGATGGAGCCGCAGGAAAAATTGTTGCGATCCAGGCAGGTCTGGACCGCGACGATCGTGCGAAAAGGCAGGCCCTCTTCCGCTGGCACGGTGCGCTCGCGCGGTACCGGCTGCGGGGTGGGACGCGGCCGTTCGACCGGTGGCCGGTGGACCACGGGCGGACGCGACGGCGTGGCGCAAGAAACCAGGGTGAGGCCGGCGACGAACAGCAAAGAGCGAATACCGCGGAACGATTTCATAAAGCCCTATCCGCCCAATTGAGCGCGTTGCGCAATACCTGTTTCTCGTCCTGGATGCGGCGTTTCATTTTTTCGAGCTGCCGCCAGTACATCTTGCAGAATTCCCGGACATTCTCGCCCATGGCCGGGCCGCTGAACAATTCGCGCGGCTCGCCGTCGAAGTTCAGCTGGGGCTGCACGTTCCCCGAATACAGCGGGACACCGACATCGTAACTGGTGAGAAATAGTTTGGATTCCGAGTGGCCGTTGGCCTCGCAGTGGTCGAGGTACCAGGTGGGCGAATCGCTGGCCGTGTCCACATGCAGCATTTCCATGATGCGCTTTTCCTTGATGAACAGGTCGCGGATGTCCTCGACGGAGATGTTGAGCGTTCGCAGTGCCACAATTTTTTGCATGAACCGCACGTACGGTTCGGCATAGCGATCGGCCTGCCCGGCCACGTACATATCGAGCCCGCTTTGCAGGTTGCGGACAAAGACCTGCGGCTTCTTCAGGCCCTGGCAGAGTTCGGAAAAGGTTAACGATTTGGACATAACGCGAGCCAATTCACCCGATCCAGACCCACGTGGTCTTGTCCTTCGTCCGTTCAAAAAGGTCAAGCATGTCGCGGTTTCCAACGCGGATGCAGCCGGCGGAGGCCGGCTGGCCCAGCAGCTCTTCGTGGTTGGTGCCGTGGATATAGATGAACCGCTCGTGGCTGTCGCAGCCGTCGCCGCGGTTCTTGTCGTCTTCCAACCCCGAGAGCCACAAGATCCGGGTCAGGATCAGGTCGTTCAGATGGGCTCCGCGCCAATCCGTTTCGTGCAAGACTTCACCGGTCGGCTGCCGGTCTTTGAAAACAGAGCCGACGGGCGATCCATCACCGATGCGTTCAATCACGGCGTGCAGGCCGGCCGGCGTTTTGTGCGACCCGGCCAGGCAGCCCAAACCTTTGCGGCTGGAAGAGATGGGGTACTCCGTTTCCAGCCGGCCATTGAGCCAGGCCTCCAGCCGCTGTTCGACAACCCGGACGACCAGCAGGCAGCCGGTTGCGGGCAGGCCCCGATTTCGTATGTCATTCCACATGACGGAAAAATGCGCGAGCCTCTGCAGCCGGGCAAGCCAAAGAGAACGTTTTTTTACTCTTTCCCCTGATAGTCAATCTCCCTAATCTTCACGTATGAAACCGGATAAACTCTTCGTGGACAAGGTCGCGGAAATCGGCGGCTTCAATTTTGGCGAGAAAACGGCCGAGGTTTTCGACGACATGCTGGACCGCAGCGTCCCGCAGTACCGGGAAATGCAGCGCATGATCGGCGAAATCGCCGCCGAATTTGCGGACAACGGCACCAACGTCTACGACCTGGGTTGTTCCACCGGCATCACGATGCAGACGTTGATGAAATCCATCGACCGCGACGTGCATTTCGTCGGCGTCGATAATTCGCCCGCGATGCTGAACCGTGCCCGCGAACGCCTTTCGACCGTGAAGGACCGGCGCTGGGAACTCATGGAGGCGGACCTCAACCAGCCCTTTGAATTCAAGAACGCCTCCGTGGTCGTCGTGAACCTGGTGCTGCAGTTTGTGCGCCCGCTCTATCGCGACACGCTGATCCGCAACCTGCACGCGGGGCTTCGCGACACGGGCTGCCTAATCCTCGTGGAAAAAGTCCTGGGGAACGATTCCTTGTTCAACCGGACGTTCATCAAATTCTATTACGACATGAAAAAGCGCAACGGCTATTCGGAAATGGAGATCTCGAAAAAGCGCGAAGAGCTGGAGAACGTGCTGATCCCCTACCGGGTGGAGGAAAATTACGAGTTGCTGCGCAAAGGCGGCTTCAGCCATATCGACATGTTTTTCAAGTGGTACAACTTCTGCGGAATCCTGGCCCTCAAATGAAAACGCTTCTCGTCCGCATCGGCAATTTCATGTTCCACCACCGCAACCGGATATTTCCGCTTTTCATGGTCGTGGGGGTCGTTCTGGCGCGCCCGACGTTTCCCGGCGGAAGCTATACGAAGGATGCGTGGCTGGACGCAGCCGGCCTGTTGGTTTGCATGATAGGTCAGGCCCTGCGCGTGGTCACGATCGGGTTTGAATACATCAAACGCGGAGGAAAAAACGAGCAGATCTGGGCCGACAAGCTGGTGCAGGGCGGCATGTTTGCCCACAGCCGCAACCCGCTTTACCTGGGCAACATCCTCATGTTTTTCGGGCTGGTCATGATCCTGAATTCCCCCCTGGCCTATGCCATCGGGTATCCCGCCGTCGTGTTCACGTATTACTGCATCATCATGGCGGAAGAACAATTCCTGCGCGGAAAATTCGGCGCGGCCTATGACGACTATTGCCGGCGCGTGAACCGGCTGTGGCCGGACCTGCGCGGATTTTCCAACTCCGTGAAGGATATGAAATTCAATTGGTCCCGCGTCATCGTGAAGGAATATTCGACCACCTTCGCGTGGATGATATCCGCCGTGCTGTTGCGAGCCTGGTGCCTTTACTACGTTCTCGGCCGCACGGTGGCCTGGCCGGAAATTTACAAGCTATTGCTGCTGTTGCTGCCCATCGCGCTGTCCTACCTCGTCGTCCGCCATTTGAAGACCAGCCGCCGCCTGCTGGCGGAGCGGCCGGTGGTGGAAACGGCATAACGCACGGCCGATTGACCACGCATGAACGTTCGTGTTAGCGTGCAATTTCCTGTTTTGTTTCAAGGTCGGGCCGTGGCTCAGCCTGGTAGAGCGCTTGCTTGGGGTGCAAGAGGTCAGGAGTTCAAATCTCCTCGGCCCGACCATTTTCCCCCGCGTGGACACGTCGCGGACACGATCGCAGCAGATTTCCTCGGCCCGTCCGTTTTGTCGCCGGCCCCGGCGCTATTCTGAGTCCTTCTTTTTCTTGAACAGGCTGCCGATTTTCTCCGAGAGCTTGTTCAAGTCCTTCTGAAATTTTCCTGTCTTTTCGGAATCCCGTATCTGCTCGGTCAGCGCTTTGACGCCGCCTTCGATCAGGACCTGGTTTGTGATCTGGGTGACGATGGCCCGCATGCTGCCTACGTGTCGAAACGTGCGATCCACATTCAAATTATACGTCGTGATCTTCGGTTTGCCGTCCACGGCGCGCGCGTAATCCCGCACCTCGGCCTTGCCCAGGCGGAGCGTCAGCACGTCGATCATGAATTGCTGTTTCTGTTTCGCAACGGTTTCGTCTCCCGGCTTCGGTTCTTCCGGCGCGGGTTCTTCTTTCTGCGGCTCGCCGGGTTGCGGCTTGCCCTCATCTTTTTTTGCCGCGTTCGCCTGCATGCGCTCCAGGTTGGATTCGCCGTCCTCCTTGTTGACCATTACAACCTGAGGAATTTCCACCACGATTTCGTGGATGTGCACAGTCGAACTCAGGAAGGAGGCCAGGTCATAGCGGACGTAAATGCGATCGATGTCGAAGGCCTCGCGGTCCGGGAAGTCCGGCGGGTTGCGCAATTTCATCCCGTTGATTTCAAACGACTGGGTGAAGAGCCCGGCCTTGATCGTTTTCAATTCCAGTTCGAAGCCGGTCGATTTCTTGATCGCCTGCGTGGCCACTGTTTTGATGATGACGTTTTTGGCCAGCACAAGCCCGGCCACGACCACCGCGACGCCGATGAGGACTTTTCCAGAAGTTTTCATGTCCCGATCCTTTCGCCGCAACCTTACTGTCCGAACCGCCCGGCGATCAAGCCGCGTCGCCACCCATCAACAACGTCCGCTTGATTGAAGGGGGCCAGTCCAGTACCGTCAGGCGCTTTTTATGAGGAAATCGACAAAATCAAGCCGTGCGACGGCCGCCGCGTATTCGCCGGTTGCGGCGCTGCTGCCCCTGTATACGGACAGCGCGGTGGACACGCCCGACAGCATCGTCGGGTCGTATCCCAACACGATGCAGATCGTGCGCGCGCTCAAGGTGTTCATCGATGTGATGTTCCCCGGCAAAATGTCGCCCGGCGCGATCCTTCACAAAAATCTCAAAGGCTTCCTCGAAAAACGTCTCCGCGAAGGCGCCAAATTGCTCCAGCCGGAAATCGAGCGCGCCCTGCCCTTCCGCTGGACCGGCGAAGCGGCGCGGCATGAGGGCGCCCCGAAACCGCAGGACGTAAAGAAAGAAGCTGTGCGGATCGTCGAATCGTTCATCGACCGCCTGGCCGACGTCCGCAAACTCCTGATCGAGGACGTGAAGGCCGCATACGAAGGTGACCCGGCCGCGCTGACCTATGCCGAAGTGCAGCTGGCCTACCCCGGCCTGTTGGCCATCACGGCCCACCGGCTCGCGCACCAGCTATACTCGCTCGACGTGCCGATCGTCCCGCGCGTGATGAACGAGTGGACCCATTCCAAAACCGGCATCGATATTCATCCCGGGGCGCGGATCGGCCACGGGTTTTTCATCGATCACGGGACCGGGGTGGTCGTGGGTGAAACAACGATCATCGGCAACAACGTAAAGATTTACCAGGGCGTGACGCTGGGGGCGCGCAGTTTCCCGTTGGACGAACACGGTTTTCCCGTGAAACACATCAAGCGTCACCCCACCGTGGAGGACAACGTTGTGATTTACGCGCACGCGACGATTCTCGGCGGCAGCACCGTGATCGGCAGCGGCGCCATCGTCGGGGGCAACGTGTTCATCATGGAAACGGTGCCGGAAAACAGCGTGGTCACCGCGATCCATCCGGAACTGCGCATCAAACGCAGCGGCGAGACCACGCTCGACTGGAGCATCTAGATTTCCAGCCGCCGTTCGCTCATCCACTTGACCATGGCCGGGTCCCGGTGTGCCTGCTGGACTCAAGGACTATACGGCCGCACAGCAATGACGCGGTGAAAACCGGTGGTCGCGGGCGATTGCGCAAGCGTTCGAACCGTGTTGGTGCCGTCGGGGACAAATGTTCCGAATGCGCTATTTGTCCATACCGCGTTATTCGAAAACGTGACGGCCGATTCTATTTTGTATAGCCGCGTGGGCCGGCTCGGCCAGGTCACAGTGGTTTGCACATTATTGCTGCTGGCGGCCCGGACGATGCGCAGGTAATCGTTTGAATTATTGGGCGCGGTGTCGCTGCGATATTCGTTCAAATTACTGACTTTGTCCCCGTCATTGTCGCTTCCGCCGCCGGCCAGGATATTCGTGTTACCGACCTGTTCGATTTCCCACGCGTCCGGAATTCCATCGCCGTCGCCGTCGGCCCCGCCGACCATCGTGTCGGCCTGTACATAAGCAAAAGCATTGCTGAGGCTGATCCAGCCGATGTTCGCACCCCAGGCATACCCATCCATCGTCCGGGTCAACAGGTTGATGCGCGGGTTGCCGTTCGACTCGAAATTGATCCAGCCCACGTTGGCCCCGTAGGCGAATCCGCGCAAGACTCCCGCCCCATCATTATTCACGCCGAAATCGTTCTGCGAAGTGTTGCCGTAACGAACTCCATTGGTCGGAGTGCCGTCGCCGAGATTGATCCAACCGATATTGGCGCCCCACAGGTTGCCGGAACACACATACTCGCCGATCACGGCCCCGTTGGTGGCATCGCCACGCGCGTTGATCCATCCCACGTTTGCGCCGTAGGCGTACTTGTTCGTATCGCTGATACTGGACACAGCCAAAGCGCCCAATGGCGCCGCGAAGCTCAAAAACGCCAGGAGTCTGCCCAGGTTCCGAAGTTTCATGGTGTGATGTTCAATATACAAAATTGGCCCACGGATTGAGATTCGTAATCTCTCCGCCGGTGATAACGACAATCAAAGTGCCGTAGGCTTGAGCACCAGAAAAATTGTAATTGATGCCGTTATCTTTGGCCATATTACGGATGATCAGATTTCGCGTCCCGCCCGAACCGTAAATTCCACCCCGCGTATTCAATTGAAGCTCGTTATTGGCTACCAGGGTATTGCCGTCGATATGATTTCCGGAGCCGACCATCTCAATGCCATAAAAGAAGTTCTTGTTGCAGATATTGTTAACGACCCGATTGCCGGAGCCATTGAGGATAATGCCGGTTCCACAATCCGTGAGCGTGTTCCCGGAGACCAAGCAATTTGAATTCACGACGATTCCTCCAAACGCGGTCCCTGATGCCGCGCAGGATTCAATTGAGCAGTTATTGTCGATTTCAAACCCGCGCCCGTTATTGTCGCGCGATGTGCATTCACGAATAATACTTCCCGGGCCCACCTTAATTCCCGCAGGCCCTCCCACCAGTCGCCCATTGTCGTGGACGACACAGTTCACGACAAGGGACGCACGGCCGAGATAGAGACCTAGCTGACCGTTATCCGACGAGAACACCTCGCGCACCATCGTGCCGATGGAGTTGTTGGCATAGATCCCAGTATCGCCCCAATGCTGGAGACTGCCATTCTGCACGCAAACGTTTGAGCTTCCATTGAGAATATTCACACCCCGACTATCGCCCAGTCCGCTAAACCCTCCCACCAGCGCAAAGCCACCCAAATCCAGAAACACGTTGGGCGCATTGATCGTAATGCCGTTTGTTGCTCCCGACGTCGTCAGGTTACCCGTCAGGTAGTAGGAGCCCGCGTTCGTGATAATAAACACGGACGAACTGTCGCCCGGCGTATTGCTGGAATTCACCGCGATGCGCGGCTCGATCTGCTGCAGCGTCTTCATCGTCGCCCCGGGCGGACCCGGCGGAAATAATGGGCCCTGGGCGGAGGCGGAAGTGACCAGTAAGCAGTAAACCGCGGCCAGGGGAAGAGCAGCAGGAATTTTCATGGAATGTAGTTTATCGTCCGCGCGGGCCGTTGTCGAACTTCCACTGATTGGACCTTTGGGACATCACGGCGTCCCCAGGAATTTATTGGCGGGCGGGATGTTGTTGGTTCCGCCGTACGTCGTGCAACCGATGCCGATCGCGGCCTTGATGGCCGTGCCGCCGCCGGCGTTGCCACCTCCGCATGCGTTCGCGGTGCCCACAACACTCAATCCGATGGCATTGGAGGCCGAAGTGTAGCCGTAGCACCCGGTCGCGGTGATCACGCATTCGATGCCGTTGCTCGTCGTGCTCGTGCCGGTACAATTCATCGCGGTCTCGGCGGACAGTCCGGCTCCGAAAATGCCAGTGCCCTTGCAGTTGATGGCATTGGCTGCTTTCACGCCCGGATAAACTCCCTGACTGGTCCCCACGCAGTCCGAAGCCGAATAATTAACGTTCACTCCGATCCCGGATTGGCTGCTGCCAATACAATTCTCCGCCGTATTAGCGTAAATTCCGTTGTTCAAACCGGAGCCAAAGCAGTTTTGGACAACGCCCGCCGAGATTCCCTCGCTGTTCGTCGAAATTCCACGGCACTCCGTTACGATGGTGCCGAAGATTGCGAGACCGCTGACGATAGAAATCGTTTTGGAAACGCGCGAAGCCAATACTCCCACGCTCGACCCCCCGCCCTCCACGCTGCATGACTCGACAGCCGATATACCCGAGCCAAGCTGGATGCCAGCTGAGATGCAATCGGAAACCGAAACATCGGTCACAAGCACTTCTTCGGGTTCGCCGGGCTCCCCGCCAGTGTAGTTTATTCCAACAGCGAAACCGTTGCCGCTGTCGACAATGCCCTTTTGTCTCCGGATAGAGCCGTTGAGGATTCGAATCTGCCTGTTTTTGCCGGCCAACAGGACGGCCGAACCGCCGAAGGGCGCGGAGGTCGTGGATAAGATGGCAAAGCCGTTGAGGTCGAGCGTAACGTTGCTGCAGGTTATCGTTATGCCGTCGGCGGCGGTAATGGTGAGATTTGTCGTGAGATAGTATGAACCAGGCGCGGAAATGGTGAAGGACCCCGCATTGGTGATGGCTGTGCGCGGCTCAACCTGCGGCAGCGTTTTCATCGTAGGCGCGGGCGCGCCCGGCGGCGTCAGCGGGCCTTGGGCGGAGGAGGACGTGACCAGTGACCAGTAAGTAGTAATCAGTAGAATAGAAGCTAGCGACTTCACGCAGTGTACTTTAGTTTCGTCGCGGCTTGTTGTCGAACTTTCAATGACTCGTGCTTCGTAGCGAAGCTGGCGCCCCGCCACTTCGCAGAGTAGCATTGGAATTTCTCTCGTAAAAAGTTCCAAGGATTGGAAAACTCCACGCGTATTTTTCCAATCATTGGAACTTTTATGAAGTTACAGAAATCGCAGGCGTTTTCGGGGCCGAAAGGCCCGGTCGTGCTGGCCATCATGGACGGCACCGGCATCGGGAAATTCAAGGAGGGCGATTACGTCGCCTCGGCCTTCAAGCCGAACTGGGACTGGCTCAAGAAAAACGCCGTTTACACGGAACTCAAGGCGCACGGCACGGCCGTCGGCATGCCGTCGGACGAGGACATGGGAAATTCCGAGGTCGGGCACAACGCGATCGGCTGCGGCCGCGTGTTCAGCCAGGGCGCGAGCCTGGTCGAGAACGCGATCAATTCCCGGGCGCTTTTTTCGGGCGCGACGTGGAAGGAAATGATCGCCAACGCGGTCCAGCACAATACGCAGCTTCATTTCATCGGGTTGCTCTCGGACGGAAACGTGCACAGCCATATCCGTCATCTCATCGCGATGCTGCGCGAGGCGCGCAAGGACGGCGTGAAGCGCGTCCGCATCCACGCGTTGCTGGACGGGCGCGACGTTTCGCCGCAGTCGGCCCTGGTGTACGTGGACCAATTGGAAGCGGTGCTGAAGGAATTGAGCACGGACGGATGCGATTACGCCATCGCGTCCGGTGGCGGCCGCCAGAAGATCACGATGGACCGGTACGAGGCCGACTGGAACATGGTCAAGCTCGGCTGGGCCATCCACTGGAAAGGCGAAGGCCCGCAATTTCCGTCCGCGCGCGCGGCGATCGAAAAATACCGGGCCGACAACCCGGCCGTCATCGACCAGGACCTGCCGCCTTTCGTCGTGGCCCACCACGGCAAACCGGTCGGCCCGCTGCACCAAAACGACAGCGTCATCATTTTCAACTTCCGCGGCGACCGCGCCATCGAGACCTGCCGCGCGTTTGAAGATGATAATTTTTTGAAATTCGAGCGCGGGCCGAAACCGCACGTGAAATTCGCCGGGATGATGCAATATGACGGCGACACGAAAACGCCGAAGAAATATCTCGTCGAACCGCCCGCCATCGACCGGACGATGGGCGAATACCTGGTCAACACCGGGATCAACCTGCTGGCGATCAGCGAGACGCAGAAATTCGGGCACGTCACCTATTTTTTCAACGGCAACCGGTCCGACAAGTTTAGCGACAACTTGGAAGATTACGTCGAGATCAAGTCCGACCGCGTTTCCTTCGACCAGCGGCCGTGGATGAAGGCGGCCGAAATCACGGACGGCGTGCTGGAATCGGTCCGGGCCAACAAGCACAAGTTTGTTCGATTGAATTATCCGAACGGCGACATGGTGGGCCACACCGGAGACTGCCTGGCCGTCGAAATCGCCGTCGAATCGACCGACCTTTGCGTGGGACGTCTAATGGAAGCGATCAAAATGGCGGGCGGAATTCTGGTGCTGACCGCGGACCACGGCAATGCGGACGACATGTACGAGCGGAACAAGAAAAATGAAGTGGTGATCGATCCCCGCACCGGGAAACCCAAAGCGAAGACGAGCCACTCGTTGAATCCCGTTCCGTGTTTCATCTGGGACCCGTCCGGCACGGCAAACATCCGGCTGTCCGGGAACAAGAACCTGGGCATCAGCAGCCTGGCCGCGACGTGCATCAAGCTGCTCGGCTACGAACCGCCGGAAGGCTACGACCCGTCGATCGTGGACGTCGGCTGACGACTATTTTTCGGTGATGATGACGTCCACGCCGATGGCGGCGAAGAGACTGACGGGATCGGCCTCGAGCCAATCCACCCACGGCTGCAGGAGTTTCACCGACCCCGGATCAAGCGCGGCCAGGAACGCCCCGGCCAGGTCAACACCCTCTTGAATCAGCGATGATTGGACGGTGAGCGGTTTGCCCGGGTTGGCCTCGTAGGATTCCGCCACCGCATTGGCTTCGACGGTGAACCGCGCCAGCGATGCCGCCAGTTCGAAGTTATCGGCCACGACGGCGCTAACGGCGCCGGCCGTCGCATAGAAATCGCTGATCAGGTTGTCGCCGACTTTATTTCCCTGGAGCACATTGTCGCGCGCCCAATAAAAACCAGGTTGGGCCGGCGTGCCTGTCGTTTTCCACGCGGCGTCCAGCGGGCATGGAGTGCAGCCGACGCAGGAAATCTGTTCGTTGAGCGTCTCATTGAAAGACCCGGTATTGGGAATGACACGAACGCCTTGGAATTTTGGAATGATATGGCGGCCGGCCGGAAAGATATCGGTCTGTTTGACGGCGGGGTTCACGGGAAGATAGCACGTCGGGTCATAGGGACCTTCGAATTGGACCAATCCGAAACTATCAGCCCGGACGGCGTAAAAATCCTTCGAGAAGAAACTTGAGGACCCGTTGCGGATGGGACCGGCGAGGTAGTAGCCGCCGTTGGCCGCATTGTCCAAGCTGAAGGCAAGTGATTCATTGAGGCCGTCGCCATAAATACGGCTCCACTGAAATGCCCCGCCGCCCGAGGTTTTCACCAACCAGAAGCGATAGGGGGAAGGCGCGACCTGATTCGTGAAGATGGAGAATCCGCCCACGGCGATTCCCCCATCGGGGGCCTTGACCACGGACCGGAATTGCTCGGCCCCGGTCCAACCGTAGGATTTCCACCACTGGAAGACGCCGTTCAGTGTTGTCTGAAGCAGCAGGCCGTCTCCCTGGCCCATATCAAAACTGTCATCCACGCCCGCGATCAATACGCCGTTGCTGTACGCCATCAAGCTGAAGCCAACATCCGGTCCGCCGCCGCCATACGTATTCGCCCACAGAGGATTGCCGTTGGCATCTATGCGGAACAGCAGAACGTCCGTGCCTACCTGGTAAGGCCCGGAGCTGCCCGTGATAATATAGTGGGGCCCGGGGTTCGGTCCGCCCACCGGTCCCTTCACCTCAATAGCGGAATAAGCAATGTCGTACTTATCCACATCGTAGGAGCACGCCCACTGCAGAATGCCGGAGTTGCGGATTTTGACGAGGTAGACGTCGCGATTTCCGCCCGGTTTTAGACGCGTGCCGGAGAGCAGGTACCCTTTGTCGCCCGTATGCAGGATGTGATTGGCGAATTCGTCTTCCGGCGTTCCATACGTTGACGACCAGATCAAGCTGCCCATGGAATCCGATTTCAATACGTAGAAATCCTGGCCTCCGGCGCCGAAACTGTCCGTTCGCCCGGCCATGACCAAGTTCGTGGTTTCCGATTCACACACATAATTGGCCGCGTCATCCCCCGCGCCCCCGTAACGGCGGACCCACTGGGGTGCGCCCTGAATATCGGATTTCAACAGGTACACGCTGTTATCGGTCGCGCCTACGAGCCGCGCGCCCGATGCAATGGCATACCCCCCGTCTGCCGTTTCAACTCCGCGAATATTTGCGGGAATGTCGCTGAATTCCGCATAGCGACCCTGGAAATATTCGCAGGGCTTGCCGGGGATCAGGTCGATGCTGGAAATGCACTGCTGGCCCGTGATGACGGTTTCGGGCGCCGTCCCGTCGAGATTCGCGCGCTTGATGAAGCCTTGGTAATAGGATGACCAGTAGACCTTCCCCGCCGGCACATCGAGGCCGACATCGTCGAGCCAGTTAACGACATTGGTCAGGAGTACCTGCACGCCGGTCCCGTCCAGGTTCGCGCGCATGAGCCGGTACGAGCCGCGATCGGTCCAGTAAATCTTGCCGCCGCTGACATCCACGTCGATGCCAAACGGATAGTTGAGGCCATTGGTAATGATTTGTTGCGTGCCGGATCCATCGAGATTGGACCGGCTGATCCGGTTGTAGATGCCCTCGGTCCAATACAACTTTCCATTGATGGGATCGACGGCGAGGCCATTCTTGTTGGCCGGGCTGTTGGTCAAGAACTGGTTGGCCGTGCCGTCGAGATTGGCGCGATAAAGTTTGGTTCCGTCGGCGTAGTAGACCTTGCCGGCCGCGGAATCCACGTCCATGGCCAGGACACCCCAAGTCATCCCGGTGATGAGGATTTGCGGCACCGTCCCGTCGAGGTTCGCGCGGCGCACGCTCGGCCAGCCGTTGTGGCCCCAATAAAATTTTCCGCCCGCGGCATCGAGCGAAAGGCTGAGCGGGTCCGTGCCGCCGAGTACATGCACGATGTTCGTTATGGCCAGGTCGGACTTGCAGATGAAGGAGGCGCCCGTACAAGGCCGCTGCGTCCAATAAAGGGTCGACGCCGCGTGGGTCGAAAAGGTGAAACAGCACAGTGCGAAAGCCAAACGGCGGATCCATGAAGTCTTCATCGTCCCCCCCTCGTGTGCGGGCCATAATCACCAGCAGGCGGCGGCTTGTCCATACCTAATATTAGAACACGCTGGCTGCATTTATTTCAATGCATTGAAATAATAGGAACGGTCGATTCTACTGCGCTCATAGAGCCCACGCTACACCGATCAAGAACGCGACGAGGTCGTCGCGTCTCCATGTCCAAAAAGCTGACGGGCTTTGCAATATCCCACCGAGTGTAGAGTCGGCTCTACGAGCCGATTCCGCTGCGTCGTAGAGCGCACGGCACACCGACCAAGAACGCGACGGGGTCGTCGCGTCTCCATGTCCAAAAGGATGACGGCTTTGCAATATCCCATCGAGTGTAGCGTCGGCTCTATGAGCCGATTCGGCTGCCGATCAAGGCACGACGGATCGGACGCGGTAATTCAGGCGGGACGTCGCGGGATTTTTGTCGAGGAGCGTCACATCCAAGCCGGTCCCCAGCGCGTTGGTCACAATCAAATTCCACGTGCTGTTCGTGGGGGACGGCGAACTCTCCAGCGCGTAATTCCGGAATTGCGAAGTGGGAAACGTGACGGAATTGGTGACGTAACTGGTGGTCACAAATTTATTGATACCCAGGAATGACGTCCCGTTGTTCGGAATCGTATCAGACAAATATTCTTTCAGGTCGGACATCTTGTCGCCGTCCAGATCGGACCCGGGCGCATTGGAAACCGCGGGGTTCAGGCCGTACTGCGATTCCCAGAAGTCGGGCATGCCGTCCCCGTCGGTGTCGCCCAGCGCCGGGAGCGGGTGCACGGGGGCGCCGGAAAATTCCGACGTGTTGTTGTTCGTGTCCGTGGCCGTCGCGGTCACGTATTGGCCGGTCGACGCGTAGCCGCCCAGCACCACATTGAACGTGCCGGTGCCGTTGGCGCCGTTGGTGACCGTGGACCAGCCCAGGAACCGTTTCCCCTCCGGAACGTTGATGTCACTGCTGAAAAATTCGAGGCGGTACAGTTTGCTGGGCGCGCTGGCGAGATAGCCCTGCACACGCGTATTGGCGAGGCCGGAAACGGCGTTGGTAATGACGGGGAAATTCTGGAACGTGTTCGGGCCTGAATCCGCATCCGGCACGGCGTCGTTGGGGGTCGACCCGTCCGCCCCCACGAATTCGGGGGCGAGGTCGATGCCGACGTTCGGCGCGCCGCTCCAGAAATTCGAATAGATGCAGTTCCCCAGCATGGCGTTACGCGTGATGTCCGTGCCGCCGAACACGACGACGCCGTAGGCCTGGTGGGCGATGATGTTCCCCTCGCCCACGTTCGTCCCGCCCAGGAGATTGCCCGGGGCGAAGAAGAAATGGACGCCCGTGCCGGCGTTGGTGGGAAATTTGCGGGGCGAGAAACCGTCCGGCGCCACGCCGATTTTGTTTCCCTGCACCACGTTCCGGGTCGCGTTGGTCTGGCGGATTTCGATGGCATCCCCGTGGCTGAAGATCACGTTGCCGGCGGCGCCCACCCCGCCGATGATATTGCTGGGCGAATTCACGATGCTGATGCCCTCGCTGATATTGGTCGAGAGCATGTTTCCGCCGGCGTCCAGGTTCATCAGGTTTCCCTGCACGACGATGTGGTGCGTATTCGTCGTTCCCATGGAGAGCACCGAGAGCGTGCCAAAAATCACGTTGCCCTCGCCGGGCCCGCTGCCGCCGATTTTTGAAAAAGACGAGCCGTCGATGGAAATCCCGTACGGCGAATTCGTGATGAGCGTGGTGCCCGGGGCGGTGAGGTTGATCAGGTTTCCCTGGATGAATGTTCCGCGGTTCTCGTATTCCAGGTTTATGGCGTGATAGCCGTTGCCCGCGATGACATTGCCCATCCCGCCGCCGGGTCCGCCGATGTAGGTGTCGACCGCGCCCAGGCTCACGTCGATCCCGTCTCCGCCGAACGGCGTCAGGGTCCCGTTGGCCAGCGGCGTGAGGCCGTTGGGCCCCAGCCCGATGTAGTTGCCGATGATCGTCGTGTTGGACGAGCTGGAGACGATGATGCCGCGCCGCGCGTTGCCGGAAATCACGTTCCGCTCGGCGGCGTTCGTCCCGCCGATGACCGTGTCCTCCGCGTTCACGGAGATGCCGGCGTAGCCCAGTCCATTCGGGCGCGCCGACAATCCGTTCGCAGTCAGCCCGATGATGTTGCCACTGATCCGGTTCGAGATGGCGCCGTTAAGGAGCAGGATGTTGTTCTCCCCGTTGGCCGCGATCACGTTGCCCGCGCCGGCGACGGAGCCGCCGATCGTAATATTCGTTGCGCCGTAAACGCGGATGCCCTGCGTCGCGTTGCTCACGGGGGTGAGGCCGTCCGGCGCCAACCCGATGTAGTTGCCCTGGACCACGTCGCCGTAGGCTTGCGGTTGAAAGTCGATGCCCTGCTGATTGTTTCCAGAAATCACGTTGCGCGCGGCCGGGGACGAGCCGCCGATGAGGCTGCCCCACGTGTAATTCACGTAGATGCCGACGAGGTTCGGGAATTTGGTGCCCGACGCGTTCACGCCGATGAAATTGCCCTGCACCGTGTTGCTGCCCTCGAGATACACGCCGACGTTGCCGTTTCCGCAAATGACGTTGGCCGCCGCGCTGTTCGTGCCGCCCAGCAGATTTCCGGTGCCGTACAGGAACACGCCGTCCGAGCCATTGCTGACGATGCCGTTCTTCAACGCATTGAGGCCGATGGTGTTGCCTTGGATAATGTTGTTCGACGTGTACACCGTCACGCCGCCCACGATATTGCCGGAGATAACATTGCCGGCGCCGGGGTTCGTGCCGCCGACGGTGTTTTCCGTGGCGAGGCTCTGGATGTAGACGCCGAAATAATTTGGCAGCGCCGAGCCGCCGACCGAGTTAATGCCGATGTAATTGCCCTGCACGATATTCGACGTGGAATACGATGTGAGGTTGATGCCGGACCCGATTGAATTTCCGGATATGATATTCCGCTGGGCCGCGTTGGTCCCGCCGATGACGTTGTTCGCGCTGTATTGAACGTTGATGCCATAAAATGCGTTGGACACCGGCACGAGCCCCGAACCGTCGCAGCCGATGTTGTTGCCGATGACCAGGTTGTTGGTGCAGTTGTCCAGGTTGATGCCCGAGTGTCCGTTGCCTGAAATCACCTGCGGCGCGCCCGGGACCCCTTGGACGACGTTGGACGAGGACCGGAATATCCAAACGCCGTAGTACCGGTTCGGCATGGCCACGGCGCTGTTCGTCGGGTGCACGCCGATCCAGTTGCCGGCGATGAGATTGCCGCACGTGAATTCGGCAATGATGCCGAAATTTGTATTTCCCGAGACGACGTTCCGATTGGAAAAGGACAGGCCGCCGATGATGTTGTTGCTGGAAAGCTTGATGACGATCCCCTGGCTGTTGCTGATGACGTGGCAGCCTTCGATGCGGTTCAGCTCGCCGGTGCCGTGATAGTCGTTGAGGAACATGGCGCGTCCGTAATTCTGGATGCGCAAGCCGCGGATCAAATTGTTAGTGCCGTAGATGACCAGGCAATCCGGGTTGTTCGTGTTGATCCCGGCGTCAATGATGATGACCGGGGTGTTGTTGGAATAGCCGGGCTGCGTCGTTCCGTCCATCGTCACGTTCCCGTAAATCGCGTTCAAATTCGACGTGGGCGCGATGAGAAAAGGCGGCGTGCCGGGAAGTGAAAACGTGATCGTGGTCGGCGCGGGCGACGTGAGCGCCGCGACGTTCAGGGCATCCTGCAGGGAGCCTGGGCCATCGTCCACCGCGTTGGTGACGACAATCGTGTCCGCCCAACCGGTGAACAACGCGCAGAAAACAACGGCCAACCCCGCATGAAGCGAACGCACTTTCACTGAAGCTAACCTCCGGTTCGACCCCGGGCGTCGACAAGCGACGCCCCTACGCCTGACGCATCTTCGTTACGGCAAGGTCACGCGCACGCGCAGAAAATCCCGATTGGTCGACGTATTGAAAACATTCGTGACCACGGTCACCGGCAGCTGGGCCGGGATGTTGGACAAGCCCGGCGCGCCGGTCCACGGCTGGCCCAGGGACGTGCTCGACTCCACATCGTAAAATCGGCCCTCAGCCCCGTCCCACTGCAGGATGATGCCCTTCACGTCGTAGATTCGTTGCGTGGTGACATCGAACGGCGGCACGTCATTGGTGGACACGTAGTCCACAAAATTGGTGCCGGGCGACAAGCTGGACACGGCATGGAAGTAGGAGTTGGAATCGGAAGGGTCGGTATCGGCGATGTATTCCATCCACGTCGGGATGCGATCGCCGTCGAGGTCGGCCAGCGCAGCTGCTTCGAAATTGTTGGTGATCCCGAATTGCGCCATCCACCATTGCGGCGTGCTCGTGTTCGTCGTGACGTTGGCTGTAAAATTCGCCGTGATCAAACGGGTCCGGTCCATGACCAGCACGTGCGGATTATTCGCCTCGTCGCCGGGCATGGCATCATCGGTCCACAGGACGAAATGGTAATAGTCGTCCGCGACCGCCGTGAGCGCGGTGACGGAATTCAGCGGCTGCCAGCTGTCCGGCACGTTGACCGTTCCGTGCGGGGTCGATTCCGTGTCCAGCCACACGTTGGTGGACCAGAGCCAGGTCAGCGTCGCGTCGTTCGTGAAAATTGTGGAAAACTGGTTCGTCGTCCCGCTCGTGGGATTGTTTCCGACCATGGTCCAGCCGTACGCGACAAACTGGGTCAGTCCTTGAATCTGGCTCGCGGTGGCGAAATTAGTCAGCACCAGGCCGCCCGATACTTCGGTGCTGCCCAACGGAGGCACGGGCGCGCCGTACGCAGACTCCACGGTCACGTCGTACCCCTCCCCGAACCCTTGCACGGCGAAGGAATACGGATCACGGCTCGGCACGGTGTTCGTGAACGTCAACGTCGCAGAGCGCACGCCTTTGTGGACCGGATTGAAGGACACGGTAAACGTCGTCGTCGCGCCCGTCGCCACCAAGGATGCCGGTTGCGCGGTCACGGAAAAGTTCAGGAAGTCCGGGCCGCTGACCGAAACATTGCCGACGCCGATCGGCACGCCGCCATTGTTCGCGATCGTGAAGGTCCGGCTGGTCGAGGTGGTCCCGGCGATGATTACGCTTCCGAAATCCGTGTGGTCCGCCGACGACGGCGTGGGATCCGTGTTCGTGATGATGTTGCCGTTGCCCAGCACGTCCACGTTCGCGGCCACCAGCACAAACGCGTTGTCGACCAGCAGGTTCGCGTTAAAGACTCCCCCCCCGCCGCCACTGGTGTCGACACGGTCCAGGATGCCGAAACCTAGCATGTAAGTCCCGCTGACGCCGATGACTGCGGACGTCGCCACGCGATAGCCGGTCGCGTTCCCGCCTCCTTGCCCGATGACACTCGCGAGCGTCGATACGCTGCCCAGGGTTGAGGTGGTGTGTAACGTGTAGAAACAGTTATCATCTTGAACCGATGTCGCCGGCGTGCCGGATTGGGGAATAAAATTCCAGCTGAAGACGATGCGATCGCCGGCATCGAGATCAACAACCTGCTTTATGGCAGAATAGCCCGTGTTCAACGCGTCTCCCCCGTTGGAATCCAATGAATTTGCCGTCAGGCCGAGGAATGTTTCCGCCAGGCTTCCGCCCGAGTTTCCACTAAATACGGTCCCGAAGCCGCACCCAATGCGCGCATGGAAACTGCCGCTTGGGGGGTTGTATCCCGCGAAGGGCCCGTTCACAACCTGGGTGTCGCCGGCCACGGTCCACGAAGAGAATGTCCCGATTTCGAAGTTGCCGTTGACCAGGCTGGCTTCCGAAATGGACGCGGCCAACAAACCCATCAGGACAAGTGTAAATGAACGCATAGCTTGGACTCCCTGAAAAGCGGTGATTTTATTGAAAACTCTGTCGAATCCAAGCCGATAGTTCCAAGGCACAAGATAGAATTTAACGGGTCGCCGTAGGGGCGTCGCTGGTCGACGCCCATGGGCTTTCCTATCGTGAACCATCCTCCTTTTCGAGGAGTTGGAGGTTGTACCCGGCATCTTCCATCTGCGGGTTGAGCTCCAGGGCACGGCGGAAATCGTCGGCCGCCGCGGCGCGCCGGCCGGTGTACACGTTGGCCAAGCCGCGATTCACGTAAAAATCCGCGTTGGTTTCAAACATCGCCTGCGACTCGTTGTAAAACGCGAGGGCCCGGTCGGGAGCGCCCGCGTAAATCAGGGCCACGCCCAAGTTGAGCCGGGCCAGCATGAAATTTGTTTCGATGCCGACGGCTTTCGTGAAGGAATCGACCGCGGCGGCGTTTTCGCCTGCCTTGAGTTGCTGGACGCCGACGTTGTACTGCGCCTTTGCGCTGTTCGGCGACCGGGCCACCGCTTCGGTCCAGAGCGATCGCTCGTCGTGCCAGATCGAATTCCGGACCAGCGTTTGCGCGCTGCAGGCCAGCGCGATCAACGCGGTAATCGCGACGGCATACCGCCCGGAGCGGGCCAGGATCGCCGCGGCGACCACGCAGAAGCCGAGCGACGGGAGGTATAGAAAGCGGTCGGCCTTGATGGTCCCGATGATCGTCAGCACGTTGGAGACGGGGGATATCAGGATGAAAAAAAGAAGGACGCCGACCCACGCGATGCCTTGTTTCCGAAAGGAGCACGCGGCCGCGATCACCGCCGCGCCAATCAGGACCAACGCCAAAACGGGGACCACGGCCGTGACATGGATCTGGTTGAACGAATAGTCGGGCGCGAGGCGGAACGGCCAGAACATCGCCAGCACATAATCGCCCAGGATCCGAGTGGCCGTGCAGAGGCGCTCCATCAACGTGCCGGTGACGAGCGGATTGTCGATGAAACTGATTTTGGCCACGCTCCGCAACAGCGGGAACCGGTAAATCGAATCGCGCACGACCAGATAGGCCGCAATGACCGACACATATAGTATGTATTTTTTCCAGCCGTCGCGCACCCGCCGCTGGTGCAGGTCGGACAGGAACAAAACGGCCGGCAGCAACAGTGTGTTTTCCTTGCACAACAGGGCCGCCACAAAAAACAGAAGGGACATCACGGACCGGTTTCGCAAATAGGCCAGCCAGGCCGACAGGAAAAAAAGCGCGCCCAGTAATTCCGCGCGGCCGCTCGTCCACGCCACCGCCTCGCCGTGGGCCGGATGGACGGCAAACAACAACGCCGCGGCAAGGGCCGTAAACGGCGCGGCAAAAAACACGCGGCAGATCAAGAAGAACAACGCCGAGTTCAGGGCGTGCAACAGAACATTGATCACGTGGTAGCCGAACGGGCTCGCCCCACCCGCCCAGTAGTTCAACGCGTAGGAGAGCGTGACCAACGGCCGATACCCGCCCTTGCCTTCGTAATGGCCCGAGGTGAAAATTTGTGGAACGTGCGACGGGTCTTTGATGTGCGGATGACGCAGGATGGTGTGAAGGTCGTCGGATACGAAACCGTTGCCGAGCGAATTGCAAAAAACCAACGCCGCGGCCAACACCACAACTGCTAGTGGTTTCCAGTCGGATTTGTTCACGCGGCGAAAATATCCAAGAGCCGGATGAGCCGGATCTCAAAACCTTTCCGCGTCGAAAGCAGAAATTCCGCGCCCGCCGGCTTTCGGTCGCTCTTCAACAACCATCGAACGGCCGCCCGGTGCCAGAATTTGGAAGGCGCGGGTTTCAAGCTCTTGAGCACGCCGTCGGGCACCACGTTTCCATACAGTAAATGAAGGAGCCGGAGACTGGTGCCGACGGAACCGGCCACTCGGCCCTCGTGGGCGCGCTGCAGGATGTGGTCCCACTTAAATCGATCGCCGAACGACGCGAGGACTTCGAGCAAATCGACGAACCAGATCAACCGGTTGTGGCTCAACTCGTGGAAGAGCAATGCGTCGCCGTTATCGTGATCCGCGAGCGCGCGATTGAGAAAGCCGTGCGCGTCGAGGTGGGTCGCCAAATACACCAGCAAATCTTCGGGCGCGAGGGCGTACCCCGATTTCGTCGCCGCGGCGCGGCTCCACAAGCCGGCGACCTCCAGGCCGTGGCCGCGCGTGCGCGCGTTGAGCGCCCAATGCAGTTCCAGGTGAACCGGCTGCGGGCCCGGTTTTACAAACGGGAGGTTGAAATGAAAACGGCGCGACATTTTTTCCGACCAGAGCGACGGCGACAGGACAAAGCCCGATAGCGCGAGTGTTTTTTTCGCGGCATCAATTTTTTCCGCGCGCACCAGAACGTCCAGGTCGCGATACGGACGCAACGCGGGGTCGGTATAAATGTTTCCCGCCAAGTGCGCCCCCTTGAGCGGCATGGCCTCGATCCCGCCGCGTTCAAAGTTTTCCAGAAGGGCGGCCAGTTCAACCTGGAAACGAGCGCCCCGGTGCGCGGATTCAATGTAATTTTGACGCAACGCGTGACGCGTTTCGTCCGGGCACGCCGTAAGATTTTTAAACAACAGGGGCGCCACGCCGTGCTGGCGGGCCGCGGCCACGACGGTTTTCCAGTCCACGGCTTCGTCGGGCGACGTCGAAGCGAACGGGCGAAGCCGTCCGAATTCAACCAGGAGCCTGTGTTCGCGCGAGATCACGTTTATTTTCCGGCCAGGCTTCGCCGCCGGTCCAACGACGCCTTCAACATCGGCAGGTACGCTTTGGGATTGGGTTCGCGAACGCCCAAGTTGTCGCCGTGGATCCGTCGGCGCGCGAGGACCTCGGGATGCATGACGATATTGAGGCCGGTTTCCTTCGCCCGCAAATACCAGTCGAGCGTCTCGCCATAGACGCCCGAGTTGTCGAAATCGCCCGAACGTTCAAAGGCCGAGCGGCGCATGAGCAAAGTGCTGGGAATGGGGGCCGGCTGGGATTCCGTGGGACATACCAACGTCCGCTTTTGTGCGTCAGACAATTCGGGACTTAGAAATTGCTCGATATGGCCGAACACGATGTCAACGTCGGGCCGGCTCTCCAGGATTTCAACCTGCACCGACAATTTGTTGCTCATCCAAATATCATCGGCGTCCAAAAACGCGAGGAGCGAACCATTCGCCAATTTCACGCCGGCGTTGCGAGCCGAACCCGCGCCTTTACGTTCCTGCGTGTACAACTGGACGCCGGGAAGGCGGGCGGCCAGGTCCCGGCTGCCGTCCGTCGATCCGTCGTCCACCACAATAATTTCGAGCGGGCGGTAATCCTGCCGCCACACGCTCTCCACCGCTTCGGCGAGGTACGGCGCGGCGTTGTAAACGGGGATGATGACGCTGACCAGCGGCCCCTCCCTCACGGCGCGACTCCCATTTTAAAGTCGGAACGCCGGCGGTCCAACGAGGCCTTGATCGTGCGCAACAGCAATCCCGTCACCTGCTCCGGACGCTGGGACGTGTTGCGATCGTGGATGCGTTTGTGCAACAGGACCTCGGGCAGAATCGCCGACACGACCCCCAGGTCCTGCGCCCGCGCAAACCAGTCCGTGTCCGACGCAAAATCGTACGACGCATCGAACGGCCCCACCCGATCGAAAACGGAGCGGCGCGCCAGCAGCGTTTCCATGATCCGCCCCACGGGTTCCGCGGTGAAAAGTTCCGTTTTGAAACCCGGCGGCACCGCGCATCCGTTTTCCAGGAACAAATGGATGTGCGCAATGACGTATTCAATTTCCGGATGGTCGACGAGGTGCCGCACTTGCGTCCGGAGTTTGCCCGGGGCCCAGATGTCGTCGCACGAATTAAAGGCCACCAGTTCTCCGCGCGACGCGGCAACGCCTTCGTTGTAGGCATCCGATACGCCGCGGCTCTTTTGTGGCAGCCAGCGTGCCTGCGGAAAGGAGGCGGCAATTTCCGCGGTCCGGTCGGTGGAGTGTCCATCGACGACGATGACGTCCAGCGGACGGTAGTCCTGGGCAAAAATACTTCGGAGCGATTCGGCGAGGAAGCGTTCCCCGTTTCGGACTGCCACAATTACGCTGACCAGCGGGCCGTTCACGTCCCGGATTTCCACCCGGCCAAGGCCGGCAGGTCGGTGGCGATTTGTTCCATCAGCCGCCGCCGGTCCAACGAATTCTTCAAGGCTGCCATCAGGCCCGCGTTTCCGGCCGACTTGTCGCGCGTCATGCTGTCCTCGTGCCGGCGGTAGTGCAGGGCGACTTCATTGATCAACTGGATGGGCAGGTTTTTTTCGCGCGCGCGCAGGAACCAATCGATGTCCTCGCCCAACCGCAGCGTTTCATCAAACCGGCCGACGCGGTCAAAGGCCGATCGGCGGAACAGCGCGCCTCCTATATTAAAGGAGTGAAACGCAGGATCGACCGGGTGGTACGCGTTCAGGCCATCCGGCCGCAGGCACTTCACGAGGCCCAGTGCGAGGTCCATGCCCGGCTCAAGGGTGGCGCGCGCGGTCGCCAGCCAGCCGGACGGCCAGATATCGTCCGCGTCGAGAAACGCAACCAGGGATCCGGTCGTGGCGGCGAGGCCGTGATTCCGGGCCGCAGACGGACCGCGATGATCTTGATGAACGCACCGCACCGCGGTACCGAATCGCGCCGCGACGGCGGCTGATCCATCAATCGACCCGTCATCCACAATCACGATCTGGCCCGGCGGCGCGGATTGGGCCAGGACGCTCTCGACGGATTCGCCCAGGAATTTTTCCCCGTTATGGACGGGAATGATGACGCTTATTTCTGGCGCGGAGGCGGTCACGGTCCGTCATCCGTTCGCGGGCGGCCAGCCCGCGCCATCATTTTGATGGATGGGATCGAGCAACAGGAGGTCCTGCATGTCCGTGTATTTCACCAGCGCGGGCTGCGCGAAGCGCGCGATTTTCCGGACCGCGGGCGGGACGGATCCTTCGCCGCTCCGGTCGCCGGGCGAAATCAGGTCTTCGCGCTGCAATTCGTCGATCAACTGCACGACGGCCGTTTCCACCGCGCCGTTTTCCTCGCGGAACTGTTCGTGCAGCGCGCGGATGACGTTTTCCGCATCGGCGCCGCCGGCCAGCATCGCCCAGATGTCCACGCCGACGCCGGTCAGGCTGTAGTAGAGGCCGCGGGCCAGGTCGAGGATGACCACTTCATCGGCAAAGGTCTGGTGAACGACGTTGGGGCTATTGACTCTGTATCGCGCCGGGGACGACATGTTCGTATCGGCCTTGCTCTTATCACGTTTCGCGGCCGTGCGCATGAAGAAATCTCACGGCGACCGGATCGTCAGGAAACGCAGGGGCAGCGCCGGGTTCACGGGATTCGTGAGGATAAAGTTTCCGGCCCCATCAAAAACATTGGTCGCGATGACCTGCCAGTTGGTCGTGGGAATGAAGAGATTGGTCGCGGCCACCACGAAATAGGTGGACGCGGGATTTCCGTTGGTGCCGGCGAAAATAATGCCGGTGGCCCCCGGCGTGAAACTGGCGCCGGTGATGGCGGGCACCGGCTTGGTGGCCAGGGCGGTAAGAATGACATTGCTCGCGCTGTAGGAGATCCCGAACAACTGTCCGCCGGCGGTCAGGAGCGGACCTTGCGCAAACTGGCCGGCCAGCGGCGGGATCGTGGTGCCTTGTTGAATGATCGTAAATTTCTGGCCGTTCGTGGGGGCAAACCCCAGCGAGATGTCGAGAATCGCGCCATCGAGCAGGGCGTTTTTGTTGGTAGGGGTGAGAATGATCCGGTCGTATTGCGAGCCCGCGGTCGGTCCGTTGAGATTTAATTTGAGCGTCGTATTCGAGCTCAGGTTCATGAGGCCATTGACAAACCAAGTGCCCGCGTTGGTGGTGTCGATTTGGCCCGGCGACAAGATTCCGCCTTGGACTAAGCAATTAATATCATTCACGGAGCCCGTTCCTGACAGGGTGCCGCCGTTGACATCCACTCCGCTAATATTGCCGTTGAATTCGAAAACGCCCGCGTTGATCGTCGTGTTTCCGAAGAGCAAATTGACGCCACTCACGATGGCGGTCCCGGTCCCAAACTTCGAGAGGGATGCCGATCCGTTGAGCAGTCCATCGATGCGGTGAACCCCCGCGCCATTGAGCACCAAGGGGTGGCCGTTCAGGTTGACGTGATCCAATATGCAGGGCACCGCGCTTACCGCGGTAAAGGTTTCGGCGGTGGCCAGGATAATATCGGCATTGAATTGCACCGGTGAGCCGGCGGCGAGGTTGTTCGAGAGCCGCTCTTCCAGGAAAAACTGGTTGCCGTTGATGACGTAGCCATTGCCGTTGAACGTCAGCGATCCGAAGCTGCTGTCGTTGGCGATATTGTTGAAATTCGTCTTGCGCGCCGCGCTGTCTGGAAAAACCAGGCTCAATCCGCTCGTGGGCGCGACGGATGGAATCCAGTTCGCCACGGTGGACCAATTGGAGTTCGCCCCGCCGCCCGTCCAGGTGATCGTCGAGCCGAGCGACGTCAGCGCCACGTTGGTCGCGCTGTAGGTGATGCTGAAGATCTGGCCGTCGACCACGATATTCGTGCCCTGCGAAAACTGGCCGGCAATGGCACCGTTTCCGGTTTGCACGATGATGTGAAAACGCTGGCCGTTGGTCGGCGTGAAACCGAGGGTGACGGCCACGACGCCGTTCGACAGGTTCACGTCGTCGCCGTCCACGATCAGCCGGTCATATTGTGAAATTGCCCCGCCGTTTAAATTGACGTTGTAACTGACGTTGGTGTGGCCCAAGTCCACGCTGCCGTTGACATCCAACGTGCCCGCGTCGGTGCCGCGGTGACCGGGCGAAACGGCGCCGCCGCCGGCAAACACAATAATATTGCTGACCGTCCCCTCCCCGGCCAGCGTGCCGCCGTTCAGGTGAACCAAGCCCAGCGTCCCGTTGGCTTCCAACGTGCCCGCGTTGACCTGGCACGTCCCGGACGTCGGTCCCGTGTTTTGAATGATGGCGACGCCGTTGCCGCCTTTGTTGATATTTCCTACGCCCGTGAAAATATTGTTGAACCGCTGGACGCCGTCGCCGTCCAGCGACAGCGCATTGCCGTCCAACCCGATCACTCCGGTAAACAGCGTCGTGTTCACATTGTCGGAGTCGAAGGTTTCGCCTTGAAAAAGAAGAATGTTCGGACCGAACTGGGGAGAGTTGGGCGTGGTCAACGCGCCGACGTGGACGCCGTTCACCAGGAGAATCTGGTCGCCCGTAATCACGTACCCGTTTCCGCTAAACGTGATGCCGTTGATGAGGAAATTGACGCCGAGGTCGTTATTGTTCGTCTTCCGGGACGCGGACTCCGGGAAGACCAGGCTGTCCGTCGAATTGACGCCCATCGTGCCGTCCCAATTCAGGTTGGAGGTCCAATCGCTGTCCCCCACGGCGCCGCCGTCCCACGTTCGCGTGTCACTCCACGCGGGAATCGAGAGCATGAGCGCCCCCATCAAAACCAGGCAACGGCTATATCGTGCGTTCCAGCCCACGTGATTATTTTCCATGATTGGCGAAAAGATGCAATCCACTGTTCAATTTTCCCAACCATTCGCTTCGATGTATCGGCGCAGGGGCGGATCATCCGCCGTCATCGGCGGCAGCCAGGCGCCCACCCGAACGCGCCCCCACCAGGCCCCGTCGCGACGGTCTGCCGTAAAGTGATATTCGTACAGTTCACAGCGGATGAATTTCGGCGGCCCCGTTTTGAACGGGTTCAAGCGCAGGAGCGACGCCGTCTGCTCGTCGCCCCGCAACAGCTTGTAAATCATGTGGATCAGCCACGGGTTCATGTTCGGGTCCTGCATCGCGGCAAACCAGATCTGCCAGTCGATGCGGCTCTGGTACGGGGCGATCACGGGGGGCCGCCGCTGCGGGTCGCCGGGCTTGGCCCGGAATTCATAGGCCGCCCACGTTTCGCCGTCGTAGGATCCTTCCAGGATAATCTCGTTCCGGACTTTCCCCACCGACCCGAACGCGCCGTACGTGTTCATCAGGTGGAAGGGATCGAAGGACGCGTTCATCAGCTGGCTGGGCGAGATCATGTTGAGCAGCGGGTTTTTGGATAAGTACGCCAGGCCTATCGAGAGCACGATCAGCACGGGTACGTGGAGCCGGCCTGGCTTCAGGCCGGCCGCGATGCGGTCGCCGCGACCCCATTTCGGGAAACACGTGTCATCCAGGCACGAGATCGCGATGACGAGCGTCAGCCAGTTCAGCCAGGACAGGTTGCCGCTGAAGATCAATATCAATTGGAAAACAATCGTTAAGCCGCCGGCCCAGCGCCGGAGCCGCGGCGGCGCAAAATAAAAAAGCGGAACGACAAGTTCCACGAAATGGTTGAACAGGCAGCCGGCCTTGTGGAACCACATCGGCGCCTGGTGGAGGTACCAGCTCAACGCGTTCGGAATCGGCTGCGTTTCGTAATGGTAGACGAGGCACGTCAAGTCCCGCCAGCACTCGTCGCCGCGGATCTTGATCAGCCCGGCGCCCAACATGACGCGGAAAAGCATCCAGCGGAGCCAGAGGAAAATGACGGGAGTAGTGGAGTACTGGAGAGAGGAACGAAATGATAAAGCCGGACAAAGAAAAATGGCGAGGAAACCGGCCTCCAGCGTCATCGTTTCCCAGCCGTACCCGTAAAAAATCTGGCCGACGTGGACGTACGACATGTAAAGGAACCAGAGGAACGCCATGACAATGGCGTTCGAGAGCCCCAGCATCACCAGCGCCGACACGGCGACTCCCACCCACGCGCCGTAGTACAGGACGTGGTCGGAACAGTTCCACCAGAAGATCGTCGGCAAAAAAACGTCGGCGGCCCGGGCGCGCAGCCGGACCAGGTAGTCGTCCGCGGGCAGGAGCCCGTCGTGGCCGATCAACGGCAGGACCTGGCCGGCCAGCGAAACAAACGCGATGAAGTAGATGAAACCCAGGCCGCGGAGGAAAAGAAATCGCGTGCGCCGGTAGCGATCATCCTCCGGGACAAACCAGGCCATGACTTTTTCGAAGGGGGCCACGGAACGCGGGCATCCTATCACCCCGGCGCAACGCGATCCGTAAGATTGTTTTCGCGTTTGCGGACGGGGAACGGTAGAAGTTTCACATGAATTGGGTTGGCCAGGTGGGTGCGGCCACGATCGGCAAGTGGCGCGGGGTGCGCCAGTTGCTCGCCGTGTCCTGGACGGTTTTATGCGTCACCGTCAAGCCGCGCTACTGGCGGAAATCCATCCGCGAAGTGCTGGTCCGGCAGATCCTGTTCACCGGGTTCGATGCCACCCGATTTATTTCCCTGATCGCCTTCATGGTCGGCATTTCCATCGTCGTGCAAACCCAGGTCTGGTTGACCGCCATCGGCCAGACGCAGCTCCTCAGCTCCGTGCTCGTCACCGTCATCGTGCGCGAAGTGGGCCCCCTGCTCACCAACTTTGTCGTGATCGGCCGCAGCGGCACCGCCATCGCCACCGAACTCGGCAACATGAAGGTCAACGGCGAGGTGCACGTGCTGGATGCGCAGGGCCTCGACCCGTTCATCTATCTCGTCGTCACCCGCTCCCTGGGCGTGGCCGTTTCCGTTTTCTGCCTCACGATTATTTTTATCGTGGTCTCCTTCCTCAGCGGCTACTTGAGCGGCGTCCTGATGGGCGCCACGTCCATGGATCCGCTGCACTTCACGGACACTGTTTTCAGTTCCGTGAGCAAGGCGGACGTTTTCAACGTACTTATCAAGACGTTTGTCCCCGGCCTGCTCACCGGCGTCATCTGCTGCATCGAAGGGCTGAGCGTCGGCAACGCGGTAACCGAAGTGCCGCAAGCCGCGACGCGCGGCGTGGTCCGGTCCACGACCGCCCTCTTCGTCACGTCCGCGCTCGTTTCGCTGGTCACCTATCTATGATCCTCCAATTTCAAAACGCCACCGCGGAACTCCAGGCCCCGTACGAGACCGGGCTGGCCGGCGCCGATTTCGCGCTCAACGTGGGCGACCTGCTGCTGGTCGTCGTCGACAAGGAGCACATTCGCACGCCCCTGCCCGACCTGGCCGGCGGGCTCCTCGCGCCGAAAGACGGACAGGTCCTGTTCCAGGATAAAAACTGGAGGACAGCCCATCCCGACCGGGCCGCGGAAATGCGCGGCCGCATCGGCCGCACGTTCGAAAGCGGCGGATGGCTGAGCAACCTCGACGTGGACGAGAACATCTTATTGGCCCAACGGTTCCACACGCATCGCGGGACCGAGGAACTGCTGGACGAGGCCCAGGCGCTCGCGCGTTCCTTTGATCTCCCGGAAATCCCCAAGGGCCGGCCGCACACCGTCCCGCGCCACGACCTGCGCCGGGCCCAATGGGTGCGCGCCTTCGTGGGGAAACCGGAGCTGATCATCCTGGAGGACCCCACGGAAGACCTGCAAACCCGCTGGGCCGAGATGCTGGCGGCCAAGACCCGCGAAACGCGGAAAGGCGGCGCGGCCGTGATCTGGATCACCAGCAACCGCGCGGAAGAAAGCGAGATCGCGCTCAAGCCAACCTTGAAATTCGCGCTGCGGGATATGAAGATGCAGCCCTTGTAACCTATGGCCAAGCCGTTCAAATTCCGGTACGTCAATGAGATCGTCGGCACGTTCGTGCTGCTCATCGTCGCCCTGCTCGTCGTCGGCATCATCCTGGCCGGACACGCGCAGGAATGGTTCACGCCCATCCGACGGTACAACGTCGACTTCCCCATCGAGGGTTCGCTCGGCATCCAGAAGGGCGCCTCCGTGGAAGTCCTCGGCACGGCCGTCGGCAAAGTGGAGCGCATCCAGGTCGAGGAAGACGGACGCATGTACGGCGTGATCACGGTGAAGGGCGACTTCATCCGCTTCGTGCGCACCGATTCGCACGCCATCGTGAAAAAACGGTACGGCGTGGCCGGCGAATCCTTCATCGAAATCACCGAGGGCAAGGGCGAGCCCCTGCCGGACGACTACAACCTCATGGTCGTCAAGGACACGGAACTCACCGAAATGCTGGAAGAACTCGTCAACCGCATCCGCGACACCACCGTGCCCGCGATGGAAAAAATCCAGCAGACGGTGGAGGAATACGGGAAGCTCGCGGCCGACCTGCGCAGCCCCGAGGGCCCGCTCCTCAAGCTGCTGGCCAACCTCGAACGCATCACGGCCAGCGTCGAAAAAGGCGAAGGCTCCGCCGGGAAAATTCTCCGCGATCCCCAGATGGCAAACGACCTGAAGGGCATTCTCGACAAGGTCAACGATTCGCTCGACGAAGTGAAACTCATCGTGGAAGACGTGAAAAAAGCGACGTCCCAGCTCCCGCCCGTGGCGGAAAAAGTGGCGGACGAGGCCAACGACCTGCCCGGCCTCGTGCTGCAGACGCAGGAAACGATCCGCGAAGCCGAACGGCTGATCGAAGGCATCCAGAAACACTGGCTGATCCGGAGCTACGTGCCGCAGCCCGCCCCGTCGTCGACCATCCCGTCATCGGAGATTTCCACGCCGTGATTTCCAAGTTCCAAGTTTCAGGTTTCAAGTTTCAGGTTTCAGGTTTTCTGCTCCTGCTCTGCTCCTGCGCTTCACCCAAGCCATCTTCCACCGATCCGGTTATCGCGCAGTTTGCGTCGTCGGCCCACGCGGCCTACGAACGTGACGCGTTTCAACCGTCCGCCCGGTTCTACGAACAGGCCCTGACCCGCGCGCGCATCCTCGACGACAGCGCGGAAATCGGACGCAACGCGTACAACCTCGCCGCCTGTTATTTGTTGTTGGACCGTCCCGCCGAAGCGCATCACCTGTTGCAGGAAGCGCGCGGCGAAATTGTGCGCTCCGGTGGAAATACGGATGCGGTCGATGTGCTCGACGCAAAAGCCGCGCGGGCGGAAGGCCGCAAGGATGACGCGGTGCGACAATTGAACGACGTCTCCAAATCCACCAAGGACGAGGCCGTCCGGCTCGAGGCGTCGCTGCTATTGGGTGAAATCGCGGCCGACGCCGAGGACCGCGTCGGCGCGGAGGAGCACCTGAAAGCGGCGGACAAGATCGCGAAATCGGTCGACAATACCGCCCTGTCCGCGTCGCGATATAATCTGTCCGGCCGGGTGGCCACGCTGTACGTGAAGGACAAGGCCGCCGCGGGCGATTTTGATCAGGCGGCCGGGCTATTTCAAAAAGCCGATCGGTTCCGCGACATGGCCAACGCGCTGGGCCACGCGGGTGAGGCGTACGCGGCCGCCGGCGATCCGCGGGCCGCCGCGGACCGGTTTTACCGCGGCGCGCGCAGCCTCTATGCGCAGGGGGACGCGGTGGCGGCCCTGAAACTTATCGAGCGCGGCGTGACCGCCGCGGAATCCACTGACGATGTTTCGCTGCAGGCCCGCCTGGCCTATTTGTTCAATGAAATTAAAGGCGCCGTACAGGACGCGAAATAGCGGCGTGTGCTTGCATTTTCCCCCTTCAACCTGAATATTGTCCCGTATTGATCGTCCTATCGGGAGGCGTATGAAACAGTACCTTACCATCGTTGCCATGGCGGCCGTCCTGACGGCAACCGCGTGGTCGGACAGCCAGACCATGAGCGTGCAAGTGCGCACCGGTCAGTTGCGCGCCACGCCGTCGTTTCTCGGCAAAATCGTCACCAGCGTCGCATATGCCGACAAGGTTGCCGTCCAACAGAAACAGGGCGAGTGGGTACAAGTCACCGCGCCCGGCGGACAGACCGGCTGGATCCATCAGTCCGCGCTTTCGACCAAACGCATCGAATTGAAGGCGGGATCGGAAAACGTCGAGACCTCCGCGTCCGGCGAGGAACTCGCGCTGGCCGGCAAAGGCTTCAATTCCGACGTCGAGGCCGACTTCAAGAAGAAGAACAAGAACATCGACTTCACGTGGATCGACAAGATGGAAAAAATCAAAATCGGCCCGCAGGAAATGATCGATTTCCTCGACGCCGGCGCCTTGGGAGGAAAATAATCCCATGAAACGCAACGTGGTTTTTCTCGGTTCGTTCCTCGTTACCCTCGCCCTGTTGCAGGTTGGTTGCTCCACCGTGGCCGGCGTGGGCGTGGCCACCGGCATCATCACGCCGGAACAGGGCCAGTCGATGGTCAAAACCGGCGAGGCGTTCGGCAAGGCCTTCGAACAGATCACCCCCGAACAGGAATATTATGTCGGCCGCGCCGTGGGCGCGACCGTGGTCAGCACCTACAAGGTGTATGACAACCAGGCAGCGACCCACTATTTAAACGTCGTGGGCCAGACGCTGGGCCAGGCTTCGGACAAACCCGAAACGTTCGGCGGTTACCATTTCCTCATCCTGGACACGGACGAGATCAACGCGTTTGCCGCGCCGGGCGGATTGATTTTCGTGTCGCGCGGCATGCTGCGCCTCTGCAAGAACGAAGACCAACTCGCGGGCGTCCTCGCCCATGAAGTCGGGCACGTGAACCACGGCGACGCGATCCGCGCCATCAGCAACAGCCGTTGGACGCAGGCCTTCACGATCCTCGGCACGGAAGGCGCCAAGAGTTTCGGCGGCGAACAGCTGAGCCAGTTAACGAGCGCCTTCGAAGGCAGCATCAGCGACATTACCAAAACGATGATGACCAGCGGCTATGCGCGGAAGCAGGAAAAGCAGGCCGACGCGTTGGCCATTGCGTTTATGAAGCGCGTAGGATACGACCCCAACGCCCTCGTCCAAGTGCTGGGCAATATGGAAAGTCATCTCAAGCCGGGCGGCCACGATTTCGCGGCCACGCATCCGCCGCCCGAAACCCGCATTGCGGATCTCAAGGGCATGATCGGCTCCGTGTCCGCGTCGGCCCCCTCGTCCGCGCGCGCGCAGCGTTTTTCGCGCGCGATGTCCGGAATATAATTACGTTGTAGCGTCGGCTCTATGAGCCAATGCGCCCGCAGGGCGCACACTACAAGCTATTGAAAGTTCCCGCGTTCGCGCTCATGCTCGTCCTATGCGAAAGAAGCTGCTCCAGGGGCTGGTGATCGGTCTCTTTGCTTCGCTGGTCGCGCTTCCGCTCTGGAAGGCCGGCCTCCTCGACCGCTGGGAATATACGACGTGGAGCTGGCGCGTGAAGTTCTTCGCCAAACCGGTTCCCGCCTCCGCGCAGATCAAGCTCATCTTCATCGATCAAACCAGCCTCGATTGGGGCGCCAAGGAAAACGGTCTCCCCTGGCCCTGGCCGCGCGAGGTGTATGTCCCCATAATCAACTTCTGCAAACGCGGCGGCGCCAAGGCCATCGCGTTCGACATGCTGTTCACCGAGTCGTCCGGCGCCGAGTTGGTCTCGCAGGATGACGCGTTGGGCGCAGCGGTCGCCGACGCCGGAAACTTTGTCTCCGCCGTTTTCCTGGGCAAGCAGGTCAACCAATACCGGGCCTGGCCCGATTTCCTGAAACGACCGGACTGGCAGGTGGAGAACCTCGAGGCCTGGAAGTCCCTCACCGAAGTCGGCGCCGCGTTCCCGATCCCGCAGGTCGCCACGAACGCGGCCATGGTGGCCAACGTAAAGGACGTGCCGGACGCGGACGGCACATTCCGCCGGGCCGCGCTGCTGCGGATTTTCGACGGCGCCCCCCTGCCCTCGCTCGGCCTGGCCACGTACCTGGACAAGAATCCGCAACCGTTGCGCATCGAAGACAAGTGGGCCCAGTTGGGCGACCAGCGCATCCCGGTCGACAAGAACGGCAGCGTAATCCTTCGCTTTCGCGGCCCGTCCGGCACGCACCAGGCCTTCAGCGCCGCGGCGATCATCCAATCGGAATTGAATATCGAATCGGGCGCGCCGCCCTCCATAGACCCGGCGCAGCTGAAGGACTGCTACGTTTTCCTCGGCGTCACGGCGGGCGGGCTGCTCGACAACAAGATTACGCCCATCAGCCCGGTCTATCCCGGGATGGAAATTCACGCCACGCTGCTGGACAATCTCCTGTCCAACGACTTCCTGCGCGACGTGTCCACGCCGGTCGTGGTCGTGGGCACCGTCATTCCCGCGCTGGTCGCCGGCCTCCTTATTTTAATCTGCCGCACGACGTGGCAGATGGTGATCGTTTTCATCGTGCTTTCAATAGCGCCTTTCGCGCGCGGCTATGTGGCCTACCGTTTCGGCTTTTGGTGGCCCGTGGTGGAAGCCGAAATCGCGGTGGTGCTGTCGCTGGTCAGCGGCATCACGTTGAGCTACGCGACCGAGGGCCGGCAGAAGCGATTCATCCGCGGCGCCTTCAACCAATACGTCGGCGAAGAGGTTTTGGACGAAATGACGCGCGACCCGTCCAAGCTCCGGCTGGGCGGCGAGAAAAAAGAAATCACCATGTTCTTCTCCGACCTGGAAAAATTTTCGTCTTTTTCCGAGCGGCTCGATCCGCCGCGCCTGATCGAATTGTTGAACGTGTACCTGACCGAAATGGGCCAGGTCATCAAACAGGAAACCGGCGGCTACCTGGACAAGTTCGTCGGCGATGCCATCGTCGCGTTCTGGAACGGGCCCGTCGCGCAACCGGACCACGCGGCCCGCGCCGTGCGCGCGGCGCTTTTGTGCCAGCGCCGTCTCGCGGAAAAACGCGACGAGTGGGCGGCCCAATACAACGCCGTCTTGAAAATGCGCATCGGCATCGGCACCGGCGAGGTCGTCGTCGGCAACATGGGGTCCCGCGACAAATTCAATTACACGATGCTGGGCGACGCGGCCAACGCGTCCTCCCGTCTCGAAGGCTCCAACAAAGCGTTCGGGACCTACACGATGATCGCCGACGCGACGTGGACGCAGGCCCAAGGGGCGGCGGTTGGGCGCCAAATCGGGGCGATCCGGGTCGTCGGCCGCAAAACCCCGGTGAAGGTCTATGAGCCAATGGGCCTGGCCGGCGAGGCGATTCCGTCCTGGGTGGCCGATTTCGAGCGCGGCGTAAAGCTTTGCCAGGAAGGCAGATGGAACGACGCTCTGGTGATTTTCGAGAAAATACCCGACGATCCGGTATCCAAGGTCTACGCCCAACGCTGCCGCGACTTGGCAAGCGGTGTGCTGAAAGAATGGGACGGCGTGTGGAATCTTACGGAAAAATGAGGTGTTCGTTATTGGTTATTCGATCTTCGGACGAATAACGAGTAACGAATAACGATTAACCATGAAGGTCATCATAGGAGGCGTCCGAGGAACGAACCCCGTCGGCCAGTCGGACTTTATGAAGTACGGCGGCGAGACGACGTCGTTTCTCGTGGAGGGCGACGCGGGTGAACGCATTTTGATCGATGCCGGCACCGGCCTGCGAAAACTGGGTGAGCGGCTCGACCAGACCCACCGTGCTGCAGACGTGCTGCTGCTGCTCACCCACTACCATCTCGACCACGTGATGGGACTGCCGGCGTTGTCGCTGCTCTACAAGGAACACTGGACCATCGAGATTGCATCGCCGTCGCGCCAGGATTTTCGCGTCGACGAGATCATGCCGCGCATCTTCAACAAACCGTTCTGGCCGCTGCAAGTCGAAGACCTCGCGTCGCACGTGCGGTTCAAGACACTGGACGGCGAAACGTCGCGCGCGCCGCTCCATCACGGGAAACTGGAAATACGATGGTGCCCGCAGCATCATCCGGGCGGCAGCACGGCGTATCGCATTGACGAACCTTCGAGTGGCGCCTCCGTCGTCATCGCGACCGATCTCGAATGGGCGGAATCCACCGCGGCCGAACAGGCCGCCCTGCTCAAGCTCGCGGACCACGCGTCGCTGCTGATCATGGACGGCCAATTCACGCCGGAAGAATATGCAGAGCACCACGGCTGGGGCCACAGCACGTGGAAAGAATGTTGCGACGTGGCGCGGCGCGTCGCGGCCCAGAAACTATTGATTTCCCACCACGCCCCGTGGCGCAACGACGAATGCCTGGAAAACGTGGAAGACGACGTTCGGGTCTGCTGCCCGCCGGCCGGCTTGGCCCGCGAAGGCGCGGAAATCGTCGTGGCCAGTCGCTATTCCGTCGCCCAGCAGCAGTAACGCCTCCCTGAAATGCGGAATGCAGAATTCGGAATGCGGAGTTCCTGACTCCGCACTCTGCACCCCACACTCCGCACTTAACCGAATTCCGTTCCCACAAAACAAAACAGGCCTGTCCTTGCGGGACAGGCCTGTCTGCCTACAACTGGTTTCGCGCTACTGTGGATGCTTCCCGAGCGGTATGACATCGGTTGCGCCGAGTGGTACCACGTCCATACCGAAGTCCGTCGAACGCAGGATGTACCAGGACTTGCTGGCCGGATCGTACACCGTCGGGTCGGCTTTCTTGTCGGCGTCGTAATACCCGGTCACCGGGACCACGCCGCTGAATCCGTGGCGGAAGCTCGTATACCCAAGCAGCGAACGCTGGATCGACCACTTCGGCGACGCGCTCGGCGAGAACACGGCGATGTCGGTCTTGCCGTCCCCGTCATAGTCCGCCGGTACCGGGATCGTGGCCGTGTAGCCGAACAAGGCGATATGCGTGCCGCCGGTGGAACGCTGGATATAGAAGACCCCTTGCGTGCCGGACTGGTAGTACGCGAGGTTCGCTTTGCCGTCGCCGTCGTAGTCGCCCGGAATCGGCGTCGCGCCCTTGAAGCCGTAGTTGGTCAGCACAAACCCGAGCTGCGAGCGCAGGATTTGCCACTGGCCGATCTTGTAATCGAAGATGGCGATATCGGTCTTACCGTCGCCGTCGTAGTCCGCCGGCACCGGCGTGGTACCGGTGTAACCGAACTGCCGATTCGTCGCGCCGAGCTTGCTGCGCAGGAGCGACCACAAACCGCTGTTCGTGTTGTACGTGCCGAAGTCGGCCTTGCCGTCGCCGTCGTAATCGCCGGTCACCGGCACCAAGCCCGAGCCCGTGCCGAAGAACTGCGTCTGCGACCCGAGCGAGCTGCGCAGGATATTCCAGACATTGGAACCCGGCAGGTACGTGCCGACATCGGACCGGAGGTCACCGTCGAAGTCGTTCTTCACAAACTGCGGGAACGAAGCGGGATTGAGCGGGTCGGTGCCTTCGTTGACTTCCAGGCCGTCATTGCGTCCGTCCCCGTCCGTATCCGGATTGTTCGGATTCGTGCCACGGTTGATTTCGTCGTCGTCGGTCAATCCGTCGCCGTCGGAATCCGTGCTGCCGGCCAGCATCGATATCTTCTGGGTGGCCGTGACGCTGTTGTTGCACGGGTCGATGGCCGACCACGTGCGCGTGATCGTCTGCGGGCAGCTGCCGACAATGGATTCGTTAAACGTGACGCTCACAGCGCCGACGCAACCATCCACCGCGGTGACACTCGCCGTCGAGGGCACGGGGCCGCAATTCAAGACCATGTCCGGCGGCAGGCCGATCAGGGCCGGGGCCTGCGTATCCGTCACGGTGATGATTTGCGTAACCGTCAAGGAGTTGCAGGAATCAGCCGCCGACCACGTCCGGGTCACGATCGTCGGGCAGGTGCCGTTGACTGCTTCATTAAACGTGACGCTCAACGTGTAGTTGGTCCCACCGCAGCTGCTGGTCGCGGCGACATTGGTCGCCGCCGCCGGGGCTGCGCAATTCGTGGACAGGTTCCCAGGAACATTCGTGAACGTGATCGCGTCCGGCGGGAGCGCCACGACATTGATTATCTGCGTGGCCACGACGCTGTTGCCGCAGATGTCGGTAGCCGACCAGGTCTTCGTCACCGTCTGCGGGCAGCTGCCCACGATATTGGTGGCGCCTACCACCGGCACCGAGCCGGCGCAGTTGTCAGAGGCAGTAACGTTCGGGGACGCCGGCACGTTGCCGCAGGAGACCGTCACGTTCGCGGGGACGCCGGCCAGGATTGGGGCCGTCGTATCCACCACGGAAATCTGCTGGGTGTAACCCGCGCTGTTGCCGCACGCATCCGTCGCGCTCCAGGAACGGCTGATAACCGTCGGGCAGACACCGGATGTTACCGCGCTGAACGAAACGCTCAGGGCGCCGGTCGAGCAATTGTCCGAAGCAGTCACGGTCGGCACGGAGGGAATGGATCCGCAGCTCACGGTGGCATTGGCCGGCACGCCGACCAGCGAAGGCGCCTGGTTATCGATCAACGTGAGCGTCTGCGTGACGTTCGACACCGTGCCGCACACATCAGAAGCCTGCCACGTGCGGGTCACGACTCTCGGGCATACGCCGGTAATCGATTCATTCAGCGAAACGGTCAGCACGTTGTTGGTGCCGTTGCAGTTGCTGTTCGCCGTGACCGTCGGCGCCGCGCCGAAGTTACAGTTCGTCACCACGTTGGGCGGGACATTGCTGAAGGTAATGACCGAAGGCCCGCCGGACACCACGGAGATGATCTGCGTGGCCGTCACACTATTGCCGCACGTGTCGGCTGCGGACCAGGTCTTCGTAATCGTCTGGGGGCAGGAGCCCACGATATTGGTGGCACCCACGACTGGCACCGACCCGATGCAGCTGTCGGACGCGGTCACGCTCGGGGACGCGGGGATGCCGCTGCCGCACGTAACGGTCACGTTCGCGGGCACGCCGGCCAGGATCGGGGCGGTTGTATCGACCACGCTGATCGCCTGCGTAGCGGCCACCCCGTTACCGCAATTGTCCACCGCGGACCAGGTGCGACGGATGATCGTGGGGCAAACCCCGGACGTCGTCGCGCCGAAGGTCACCGAAACGGAAACCGCGCTGCAAATATCGGTCGCCGTCACGGACGCCACGGCCGGGACGGATCCGCAATTGACCGTCGTGTCCGCCGGCACGCCGACGAGAATCGGCGCCTGGGTATCGACGACGCTGATCGCCTGCGTGATGGCCGCGCCGTTGCCGCAGTTGTCCACGGCCGACCACGTGCGGCGAATGACTCTCGGGCAAACGCCGGACGTTGTGGCGTTGAAGTTCACGGAGACGGAAACCGCGCTGCAAATATCGGTGGCGGTCACGGAGGGCACCGCCGGGACGGAACCGCAATTGACCGTCGTATCGGCCGGCACGCCGCTGATGACCGGGGCCTGGTTGTCAACGACGCTGATGGCCTGCGTGAAGGCAATGCCGTTGCCGCAGTTGTCCACCGCGGACCACGTGCGGCGAATAACCTTCGGGCAGACGCCGGACGTTGTCGCGCCAACCGTTACGGGCACGGAAACCGCGCTGCAAACGTCGGTCGCGGTCACGGTGGGCAGGGCCGGGACCGAACCGCAATTGACGGTCGTGTCCGCCGGGACGCCGCTGATGATCGGGGCCTGGGTATCGACGACGCTGATCGCCTGCGTGAACGTCACGCCGTTGCCGCAGTTGTCCACCGCGGACCAGGTGCGGCGAATGACGATCGGGCAAACGCCGGACGTCGTGGCGCCAACGGTCACGGGCACGGAGACCGCGCTGCAAACGTCGGTCGCGGTCACGGTGGGCAGGCCCGGAACCGAACCGCAATTGACCGTGGTGTCCGACGGGACGCCGCTGAGCAGCGGCGCCTGGTTGTCGACCACGCTGATGGTCTGGGTCAACGCGACGTTGTTTCCGCAAATGTCCGTGGCGGACCACGTGCGGCTGATGACGACCGGGCAAACGCCGGACGTCGTGGAGCTAAAGTTCACCGCCACTGAAACGGCGCTGCAGATATCGGTCGCCGTGACGCTCGGAACCGACGGAACGGATCCGCAATTGACCGTCGTGTTCGCGGGAACGCCGGAGATCGCCGGCGGCACAGTATCGACCACCGTGATGTTCTGCGTAACGGCAGCCCCGTTTCCGCAGATATCGACCGCGGACCATGTGCGACGAATAACGCTCGGACATACCCCTGAAGTCGTGGCGCCGAACGTCACCGATACGGAGACGGCGCTGCAAAGGTCGGTAGCCGTCACCGCGGCCGGCGACGGGACGGAACCGCAGTTGACGGTCGAATTGGCGGGGACGCCGACGAAAACCGGCGGAGCCGTGTCGACAACCGTGATCTGTTGCGTGAAGGAAACGCCGTTGCCGCACGCGTCCGAAGCGGACCAGGCGCGGCGGATGATCGTCGGGCAAACACCTGACGTGGTCGCGCCGAAAACAACCGTAACGGGGCTCGTGCTGCAGTTGTCGGAAGCCGTAACGGTCGGCACCGCGGGCACCGAGCCGCAGTTCACGGTGATGTTCGTGGGCAGTCCGCTCAAGATGGGGGCTTGCAGGTCAACCACGGTGATGACTTGGGAATAGGACGCCGTGCTGCCGCAGGAATCGGCGGCCATCCACGTGCGCGTAACCAGCGTGGGACAGGAACCCGTGGACGATTGCGAGAAGTTCACGGTCAACAGCGTGTTCGATCCGCCGCAATTGCTGCGCGCGGTCACGTTGGTCGGCACCGCGGGCGCCGCACAGTTGTTTGTCACATTCGGGGGTGCGTTCGAAAACGTGATGATCGAAGACGAGGCGACGGAGAACCAGTCCGCGGCTACCGTGCCGCCGACGTCATAATCCGCCGGGGGCGCCGGCGGTGTCGTGTTGGGTACGGTGAAAAGAACGGTGTTGATGATCGCGGCAAAACTCGCGCCGCCCGCCGTTGTGCTGTCGAAAATTACGGAATAAATTTTCGCGCCGACCGGAATGCCGAACACCTGCGGATCAAATTGCGTGAAGAAAAATCCGTCGCTGCCCGAGCCCAGCGTGTTGAACGGCGTCGTGGCACCGACGAGGAGAATGTCGTCACCCGCGGGCGCGCCGCCCGCCAGGATCCCGTCGATCAGGCCGTTGCCGCCATCCATGTACAGTTGAATGACCCACTGGCTGGTGTTGAGCACCAAGTTGCCATTGCGATCATAGATTTCGAAATTATTGAACCAATTGACAAACCCGGCGTGCGCTAGCGGCGCCGCCAACAAGAATAAGCCAATGGCAAACTTCTTGATGAAGTTGGTGTGGTGGGTGTTTCCAGCCAGTCCGAATTTCGTCATACGTCCTCCCTGCTCAAGCTTCTCCACCCCCCGGTGGTGCCTGTCCTCAAGTCTCGAGCGTTTTATCTATTCCCTCTTTCGGAGGCAAGAAAAATTACAAAAAAAATCAATTTTTCTTCATTTCTGGCATGGAAATTACGTCTACGGAAACGGTCAAAATGTGGTCTCCACCCCCATTTACGACCCCTTTTACGGGACTTACGTCACTATAATCGCGTCCCCAGCCTATCGTTATGTGAGAATTCGCAGGAATGAGATTATTTGTGGGGTCCAGGTCAATCCAGCCGAGGTTCGGACAGTGCACCGAAACCCAAGCGTGGGAGGCGTCGGATCCGGCCAATTTGGGCTTTCCAGGCGGCGGTTTTGTTTCCAAATATCCGCTCACGTAGCGCGCCGGCAATCCTAACGCGCGCAGGCTTCCACATAATATATGGGCGAAATCCTGGCAGACCCCGCGGCGCGCCGCGAAGGACTCCACCACTTTCGTGGAAACTTCCGTCGCCTTGGGATCAAACGTGAAGTCTTCGTGCATGCGGTTCATCACGTGCAGCAATCCTTCCAGCAGCGGCACGCCGGCGGGAAACGATTCCGCCGCGTACGCGCGCAACTCGTCCTCCAGCGGGACGAAAGGTGACGCAAAAACGAAAGGCATGATGGACAGGTCGTGCAGCGATCCATTTCGGCGATCCGACCAGCGCGCCGTTTCCCACGGCGGCGTCGAACTGGGCTCCGGCAAAACCGGCGCTTGGACGTTGACCTCGCTGTGCGCGCGAATCGTCATCGCCTGGTGCGCCGTTGAAATTTCGAAACTCACCACGTGGTTCCCTTCGCGGTCCACGTGTTCTTGCAAGACGGCGGGGTTGGGGTCGACGGAAAGTTCGCTGCGCAACACGCGCTGCAACGGTGTCTCGCGCGGCCGCAGGCACAGCCGGTTATGGCACACCGTGACGGCATCGCTGTACGTGTAGCGCGTCACATGCGTTACGGCGTAGTTCATGGCGAAGCAAAACTGGCCAGCGCGGCCAGCGGTCGCGAGGGCTCACTGTGGCTGAAATACCGCGAGGTCAGCGCATTCGAAAGTTCGGGCAACGTCGTCTTCAACCTTTCCAACAATTCACCGAGCGCGGGGCGGCGTTGAGCGATCACCGCGTCGGACATGGCTAGCAAGTCGGCTTGGCGGACTTCCGAGACCAACGCCAGCAGGACCTGCTCTTCCTGGTCCGCCATTTTTTGCGACGCGTCGACGATCGACCGCACGTGACCGCCCAGGCGTTCGAGCTGGTGCGCAACCGAGCGCGGGTTGGACTCGTCGGCCAGGAGGAGGTCGAGCAGCGGCGCCAGTTGAAGCTGCGTCAAATAACGGCGGCGGTACGTGATGAGATTGTCCGCGACGGATAGAACGTCCTCGCACCAGGACGCCTCCAGCGGACGGTCCGCCCCCTCGACGAAAGAAATCTGCAGCATGCTGATCATGTGCAGCGCGCGCTCCAGCCGGCGGCCCATGTCAAGAAAACGCCAACCCGGGCCGCGCGTCATGCTTTCCATCGTCATGCCGTCCAGCGCGGAGAGACGGATGATGCTCACGTTGAACCAGTCGATCATCCGCTGCAGCATCCGCCATTCGACCGGGTGCAGGGCCGGGATATCCACGAACAAACGATTCAGGATGCGCCACGTGTCGCCGGAAAATCGGTCGCGCACCCGGCTGGAGTTCCGCTGGATCATGTCCAGCAAGGAGCCGATGCTGCCCTGGTTCTTCGGGTCGAGGATCAACGCCGGCCAGGATGAAACGGGCGCGTCGGCCAATCCCTGCAGCGGATAAAACTGCACCATCCGGCGCAACGCCTCGAGGCCGGGCGAGGCCGCATCGTCGCCCTGCTCGAGGAGACGGATCAACACGACGCGCAGGATGCGCACGCTGCTTTCGAGCCGCTCCTTGTAACGGCCCAGCCAGAAAAGATGTTCCGCGACGCGGCTCGGTATATCGCCCCCGCCGCGGCTCACGGCCACCGGGACGCTGGACGGCATCAGCAAGGAAAACTTGTCCACCGGTTCGTCCGACATCACCCACGTGTCCTTGCTGGCCCGCCCGCGGTACACGGCGAGGTCGCCCCAGAAATCGCGGCCGGCCACGCGCGCGAGGCCGCCCGGCATCGTGACAAAAGTCCCGCCGTGGTTGACGAGGAACGTGCGCAGGATCGCGTGGCACGGGCGAACCTGATTTTTGTCCAGCTCCGGCAGCGTGGCCAGCGGCGCGATTTCCTGGACCACGAAACGATCCGGCCGATGCTCAACGCGTTTTTTGAATTCGTCTTTTTCTTTTTTCGTTTTGCCGGAAATTATTTCGGGCTGGTTGGGTTGCGCGCCGGCAACGTCGTAGACGGCGAACGCTTCGGGATCGTCCAGCACCCTCTTGCGCAGCACCGCGTCGCCGCACCAGCCGCCGGGCATCGACGGCAGGAGCAGGTCTTCGCCGAAAAAATAGCGGCAGGCCGCGGGAAGAAAGGACATCAACGCCGGCGTGGCCATTAGCCCGGTGCCCAGGGCATTCGCCATTCCCACCTGCTGGTTGCGCACCGCGCGCACGAGGCCGGGTACGCCGACCATCGAATCGGAACGCAACTCGACGGGATCGCAAAACGCGTCGTCGATCCGGCGCAGGATCACGTCCACGCGTTTCAATCCGCCCAGCATTTTCAAATGGACGCCATCCTCGCGCACGGTCAGGTCCTCGGCTTCGACCAGCGTGTAGCCGAGGTAGTGCGCGAGGTATGCGTTTTCAAAATACGTTTCGTTGCCGGGCCCCGGCGTCAGCAGCACGACGCGGGGATTTCCCTGCCGTCGCGGATCGAGCCCGGCCATCGCCTCGCGCACAGTGCGGAAAAAATAGGCGAGGCGCTGCACGCGGTCGCCCAGGAACGGCTCGGAAAGCAAGCGCGCGGAGACAACGCGATTTTCCAGCGCAAATCCGATCCCGGCCGGGGCCTGCGTGCGATCGGCCAGCACGTTCCACTGGCCGCCCGCGGTACGGATCATGTCGCATGCGTACAAATGCAGCATCGACCGGCGCTCCGCCTGCGCGTCCCGGCACGCGTGCAAAAAATACGGGACGCCGTACACGAGCTCCGGCGGGATCACGCCCTCCTGGATGCTGCGCTGGGCGCCGTGCAGGTCCATCAACAGTTCATCCAGCACGCGCGCGCGTTGCGCGAGCCCGGTTTCCATCCCGGCCCATTCCTGCTGGGAGAGAATCAGCGGCACGATGTCGAGCGGCCAGGGCCGCGCGGCGCGCACCGGATCGTCGTGCACGTGGTAGGCCACGCCGTCTTCGCTGATCCGCAGGTGCGCGAGCTGCTCCTGCCGGCCCAGCTCGGACGGGCCCACCTCGCCCATCCACGCGAGCAGGCGTTGCCAGTGCGGGCGGACCTGGCCGTTTTCGTCCAGGCACTCATCAAACGTTTGCGGCGGGCGGAGATACTGGGAAAGCAAGGATGGGCGCTGGTCTGAATCGTCGCTCATGTCGCCCCGTTTATATCGGACGTGTTGTTCGCAAGTCCAACGTCATCGGATATTCGCGGCTCGGCGGCGCCGCGCGAATTTTCACCGGGCCCGGCGTGTGGCCCATCGGGAAATACCGCGCGAAGCGGCGGCTTTCCGCTTCCAGCGCGTTGATCGGGAAACGTTCGTGGGCCAGCCCGCCCGGGTGCGCCACGTGGTACGTGCACCCGCCCAGCGCCCGGTCGTTCCACGTGTCCATCACGTCAAAAATCAGCGGCGTGTGCACGCCGATGGTCGGATGCAGGCACGAGGGCGGCTGCCACGCGCGGTACCGCACCCCGGCCACGTATTCGCCCACCGTGCCGGTGGGCGTCAGCGGCAGCGCGAAACCGTTGCAGGCAACGGCGTGGCGATCACCGATCAAGCCGCGCGCGTGAACTTGCAAACGCTCCAGCGACGAATCGACGTAGCGCGCAGCGCCGCCCGCGCCCGGTTCTTCGCCCAGCGCGAGCCACGGCTCCAGCGCTTGCCGCAACTCGACTTGCACGCCGCGGCACTCCAGCGCGCCCAGCGCCGGGAATCGAAATTCAAAATGCGGTTCAAACCAGCTGGCATCAAACGCGTAGCCGGCGCGGCGCATGTCGTTCACCACGTCCTTCACGTCGTCGTGTACAAAGAACGGAAGCATGAACCGGTCGTGCAGGTCCGTGCCCCAGCGCACCAGCGGCTTCTCATAGGGCTGGTTCCAGAATCGCGCCACCAGCGATCGCACGAGCAACTGCTGGGCGAGGCTCATGCGCGCGTGCGGCGGCATCTCGAACGAGCGCAATTCGACCAGGCCCCGCCGGCCCTCCGCGCTTTCCGGCGCGTACAGTTTGTCGATGCAGAATTCCGTGCGGTGCGTGTTGCCGGTGACGTCCACCAGCAGGTGGCGCAATGCGCGGTCGGTGAGCCACGGCGGGGTGCGGCCCGACGGATCGAGCTGCTTGAACGCGACCTCGAGTTCGTAGAGCGCGTCGTTGCGCGCCTCGTCCACGCGCGGGGCCTGGCTGGTGGGCCCGATGAACATGCCGGAAAATAAATATGACAAGGACGGATGATTGTGCCAGTAGCCCAGGAGACTGCGCAGCACGTCCGGCCGCCGCAGGAACGGGCTGTCCGCCGCCGTCGTTCCGCCCAGCACGATGTGGTTGCCGCCGCCGGTCCCGGTGTGCCGTCCATCGAGCATGAACTTTTCCGTGCCCAGCCGGCTCAACCGCGCGTCTTCGTACAAACCTTCCATGACCGTCGTCAGTTCTTCCCAATCCGCGCACGGGTGCATGTTCACTTCCAGGACGCCGGGATCGGGCGTGACCTTGAACTGGTTGATGCGCGGATCGCTCGGCATCGGGTAGCCTTCGATGATGACCGGCGCGGACAATTCGGCCGCGGTGTCCTCGATCGCGCGGACGAGGTCGAGATATTCCTCGGTCGTCGCCACCGGCGGCATGAACACGTGCAGGCGTCCGTCGCGCGGCTCCACGCAGAGCGCCGTGCGCACGATCCAGCTCGCGGATTCTTTCGGGGCCGGGCGGCGCGCGCTTTTTCCGCCGTCTTCGCCGGGCCGCGACAAGCCGCTCGAAACGCCAGCGCGCTGCATTTCCACCAGGGCCCGGCGCGCCAGCGGCGGCAGCGGTTGCAACGGATCGGGCGCCAGCAGATGCGGATAGTCGCTTTCGCGCACCCACGGCAGGGAATCGAGCGGCAGGCGCAGGCCCATCGGCGAATCGCCGGGCGTGAGGAACAACGTTTCCGGCCGGAGAAACCACGGGCCGGTGCTCCATGCGACGCCCTGCGGGCCGGCCGACGATTTCAACGGCAGCGCATAGCCCACGACCTGGTCGAGACCCTGTTCGAACAGACGGGCCATGCGCGCGCGTTCCTCCGGGTCCTTCAATTTGGAATCGAGCGGGTTGACGTTCACGGGCATCCGGCGTTCGCGCCACATGTAATACCAGGCATCTTCGTACGCCGGCATCGCGTGCTGGTTGGAAACGCCCAATCGTTTGGCCAGGTGATTTACAAACGCGTTCGCTTTCGCTGCGTTGTGTCCGTAGTTGCGGCCTTCATCCGCCATCAAATCGTTGCGCGTCCAGATCGGTTCGCCGTCCCTGCGCCACGCGCAGGTCAGGGCCCAGCGCGGCAGCGATTCGCCCGGATACCATTTCCCCGTCCCGGTGTGGAGCAGCCCGCCGGGCGCAAATCGTTTTCGAAGCCGCCGCGTCAATTCACCGGCCAGCAATCGTTTCGTCGGCCCCTGCGCGGCCGTGTTCCACTCGTCGCTGTCCACGTGGTCGATCGAGACAAACGTCGGCTCGCCGCCCATCGTCAGGCGGACGTCGCCTTTCTTCAATTGCGCGTCCACGGCGCGGCCGAGATGGCGGATGTCGGCCCACTGCTCTTCCGTGTACGGCTTGGTCACGCGCGACGTTTCGCCGAGACGCGTCACGGACATGTGCACGTCAAATTCGGTTTTGCATTCGTCCACCGCGCCCGTCACCGGCGCGGCGTCTTCCGGGTCGGCCGCGCAGGCCAGCGGGATGTGGCCCTCCCCGGTCAACAGGCCAGACGTCGCGTCCAACCCCACCCACCCCGCGCCGGGCAAATACACTTCGGCCCACGCGTGCAGGTCGGTGAAATCTTTTTCCGGCCCCGGGGGCCCGCTCAACGGTTTCACGTCCGGCGTGAGTTGGATGAGGTACCCGGACACGAACCGCGCGGCCAGGCCGAGGTGCCGCAGCAATTCCACGAGGAGCCACGCCGAATCGCGGCACGATCCCGTGCCTAACTTCAGCGTCGTGTCGCAGGACTGTACGCCGGGCTCCATGCGGATGATGTACTTGACGAGCTCGTGGACCGTGCGGTTCACCAGCACAAGAAAATCGTTCGTCTTCAGCGGGGCCTTCGGGCGGAGTCGGTCGGCCAGCTCGACGAGGCGTTTGCCGCGCGAGCGTTTACGAAAATAACCGCTCGCGCTGCGCAGGAATTTTTTATCGTAGGAAAACGGATACGACGTCGCTTCCGGTTCCAGGAAAAAGTCGAACGGGTTGATCGTCGTCAACTCGGCGCGCAGTCCGACGTCGACCACCATGGACGTAATCTTTTTCGGGAACACGACGCGCGCGAGGTAATTGCCGAGAGGGTCCTGCTGCCAGTTCAGGTAGTGGGGCTTGGGTTCCACGCGCAACGCGTAATGGTGCAGAGGCGTGCGCCCGTGGGGCGCCGGGCGGAGGCGGATGACATGCGGCGAGAGGTTGACGGGCCGGTCGAACCGGTATTCGGTGCGGTGATGCAGGGCAATTTGGATGGACATGATTCAGTTTATTCCGGGGTGACGACGATATTGACGCGGAGGCTGCTGGTGACGTCCGCCCCCCAGTACGTGCCCTGCACGGCGGCCGTGCCGCTGGGCACCAGGCTGGAGGCCAGCGGGACATGCTGTTCGGCCGCGGCCACGCCGTAGGTCGGGTCGTATCCGCGCCAGCCCGCGCCCGGCAGGTACACTTCCGCCCACGCGTGCAGGCAGCGCCGCGCGCCGTTGCCGTTGGTGCCGGTGTGGTAGCCGCTGGTGAAACGCGCGGCCAAGCCCTGGCTGCGGCAGCCCTCTATATATAGGAGAGCGAGATCGCGGCAGGCGCCGGTCTGCAGGTCCAGCGTCATCTCGGGCGGCTGCGGAACGCCGCTTTCCCGGACCGTGTATTTGCATGCGTCGCGCACGCGCTGGCACAGCAGCAGGAGGAATTCCGTGGTGCGGCCCGCACATTCCTGCGCCACGCCGTCGGCAAATTCCGCGACGGGCCCGCTGGCCCGCATGGGCTGGCAGTAGACGCCGAGCGAAAGTTCCAGCGGATCCGAATACCGGGCCGGCAGCGTGAGCATCTCCGGTTCGGTGACGATAAAATCGAACGGGTTCACGCGCAGCGTTTCGACCACGATTTCCGTGCTGACCAGCAGCTGCGACGTGGGTCCTTCGAACCACGCCTCGGCGGCCGCGTTGCCTTCCAGGTCCGTGAACTCGGTCAGGCCCACCGGCTTGGGGCGGATCTGCTGGACGTAGCGCAGGATGCGCTGCGTGCCGTCCGTGCGCGGGCGCAGCCGCAGGAGGTGCGGGTCGAGGCAGACCGGCCGGCTGTACGTGTAACTCGAATCGTGCTGGATTTTGAAAATCACTGGCGTTGTTCCATCACCGGGTCCACCGGCTGCAGGGCCAGGTACGTTTTGTAAATGTCGTCGCCGATGCCGTTCAGCCGCGTCTGGATCCCGTCCAAAAATTCGTGCAGGCCCGTGCCGAGGATTTGCGAGCCCTGCGTGAAGGCCAGCTCGGAGCGCAGGAGGCCGAGGCGCTGCTCGGCCCCGTTGGTAAACGTTCCGGCCGGCGCGCCGGAAATTGCGTGCAGCGATTCCTCCGCGTTGAGCACGCAGAACAGGACGGCGCGCGGGAACGTTCGGTCGAGAATCAGGAATTCAGCGATGCGGGAGGGCGCGATCCGGCCGTAGCGCTGGCGGTACATCTCCAGCGCGCTGGCCGAGCGCAGCACGGCCGACCACTGGATGTCGTCCAGCGGCGAGCCCACGTCCTGCGCGGACGGGAGCAGGTAAAAATATTTCACGTCCAGGATGCGCGACGTTTTGTCCGCGCGCTCCAGCAGTTCGCCCAGCCGGCAGAAATGCCAGGCCTCGTTGTGGGTCATCGTGTTGTCGGCCAGGCCGGAAAAAAGATGGCTGGCCATTTTCACGTCGGTGAAAAAATCGTGCGAATTCATCACGCTGGACGCGCCCCGCGTCGCCGCGTCGTTCACCATGAGGTAGAACTTGTTCACCTGCTCCCACATCTCCGTGGAAATGATCTCGCGCACCGAGCGCGCGTTTTCGCGCGCGGACCGCGCGCAGGAAAAAACGGAGTTGCCGTAGTCGCGGTCAAAGAGCAGGAACTCAAGGACGTGGTCGCGCGTGGGCAACCCGTATTTTTCGGTGAACCAGTCCGTGTCGGCCGTTACCTGCACCAGCGGCAGCCACTGCTCGTCGGAGCCCGCGGGCAGGTCCATCATGAGGTTAAGGTTGACGTCGATGAAACGCGCCACATTTTCGGCCCGTTCGATGTAGCGGCTCATCCAGTAGATGGAATCGGCGACGCGGCTAAGCATGGGTCCACGCCTCCTTTCAATTCCGAAGGCCCGCCGGCGATTCGTCGGCCAGCACCCACGTGTCCTTGCTGCCGCCGCCCTGCGAGGAATTGACGACCAGCGATCCCTTCTTGAGGGCCACCCGCGTGAGCCCGCCCGGCAGCACGTAGATTTCGCGTCCGTTCAGGATGTAGGGGCGCAGGTCCACGTGCCGCCCTTCGATGGATCCGTTCGCGATCACCGGCACGCGCGAGAGGTCGAGCGTCGGCTGGGCGATGAAATTACGCGGCGCCGCCTTGATCTTCTCCGCAAATTCGGCGCACTGCCGGGCCGTGGAGTGCGGGCCTATCAGCATGCCGTAGCCGCCGGATTCGTTGGCCGATTTCACCACCAGTTCCGGCAGGTGGCCCAACACGTAGTTGAGGTCCTTCTGCCGCCAGCAGAGGTACGTCGGCACGTTGGGGATGATCGCTTCTTCGCCCAGGTAATATTCGATCATCTTGGGCACGAAGGCGTAGATGACCTTGTCATCGGCCACGCCGGAGCCGGGCGCGTTGGCCAACGCGACCCGGCCGGCGCGGTACACATCCATCAGCCCGGGCACGCCGAGCACGGAGTCGGCGCGGAATTCGCGCGGGTCCAGGAAATCGTCGTCGATGCGGCGGTAGATCACGTCCACCCGTTCGAGGCCGCCCGTCGTGCGCATCATCACGTAGCCGTCGCGCACCACGAGGTCGCGTCCTTCCACCAGTTCCACGCCCATCTGCTGGGCCAGGAACGAATGTTCGAAGTAGGCGGAGTTATAAACGCCGGGCGTCAGCACGACCACGCGCGGGGAGCTCGCCCCCGCGGGCGCGATGAGCTGGAGGGTATCGAGCAAGCGGCCGGGATAATCCGCGACGGGCCGGACGCGGAGCGTTTCGAAAACCTGCGGGAACGTGCTCTTCATGATGCGGCGGTTTTCCAGGACGTAGGAAACGCCGGACGGGCAGCGCAGGTTGTCTTCCAGCACGTAGATTTGTCCCTTGCCGTCGCGCACCAGGTCGGTTCCCGTGACGTGGCACCAGAGGCCGTGCGGCGGATTCAGGCCCTGGCAGCTCGGCCGGTACGATTTGGCCGACGCGATGAGGTCCGCCGGCACGATACCGTCCTTCACGATTTTCTGCTCGTGATAGACGTCGTCGATGAAAAGGTTCAGGGCGTGGATGCGCTGCTTGAGCCCGCCCTCCATCCAGGACCACTCGCGCGCGCTGACGATGCGCGGGATGATGTCGAACGGCCAGATCCGTTCCGTCCCTTCGCGCTCCCCGTAGACATTGAACGTGATGCCCATGTCCATGAGCGACCGCTCGGCGGCCTTCTGCCGCGTGCGCACTTCGTCGGTGGAAAATGAACTCAGGCGCTGGGCCAGCAATCGCGCATCCGGCCGGGGACAGCCCCCCGCGGCAAACATTTCGTCGTAAAATCCGCCCGTATCGTATGCGTCGTAAACCATCGCCCTCGCCTTTCGTGGGCGGTTCGTATTTGCAGGGCCTGTGCCACATAGCCGCGAATTGCAAATATCGACGCAATATATTGGAGCGGCGTTTGTTACGATGTTATTTTCCGCAAGCACGTCAGTTTAAAATAATACATTTTTGTAGTTACATGTTTAAAATATGACATTCTTGAATTCAGCGGGGGGATGGGGCTTACGATTGGGGGAATGGGAAAATGGGAGGTTGGGATTCCAATGCAACGTTTCGGTCCCCCAGTCCCCAAATCTCCCAATCCCCCATCCCCCCATTGCGGGCGCCTTCAATTTCCTCTAAGCTGCCGGCGCATGATTTCTGTCGTCGCCTTTGATTTCACCGCCCGGGAAGAGCGCACCGTTTCCGCCGACGAAGCGCGCGCCGTTTGCGACCGGGGCGGCTACTGCTGGCTCGATATGTCGGCGGACGACCCGGCCGCCACGGAAAAATGTCTCCGCGACCTCGGCGTCAACGAGCTTGCGCGGTCCGAAGTGCTGGGGCCCGACCGCGAGGGCCGGTACGACGTGTACGAGGACTGCCTGCATTTTGCGGTGACGGAAGGCCGCGTGGAAGACGGCCGCTTGAGCACCAGCCACGTCGACATCGTGCTCGCGAAAGGATTCCTCATCACGTTCCACCGGAAGGATTCCGATTTCGTCCGGCAAATGAAAAAAACGTACCGCGAGGATTTCCTTAAATTCGCCAAGACGCCCGGCTTTCTCCTGTACGAAATCGGCGATCACTTGACGGAGCGCTACCGCCGCGCGCTGCACAATTTTGCGGAAGCCGTCGAACAGACCCAGCTGAAGCTGTTCGGCGAAGTGGACGACCAGATTTTCCGGCACGTGGCCGACCTCACGTCCGACATCCTCGTCCTGCGCAAGATCACCCTGGCCTCCCGCGAATTGTTTCATGAGCTGGCGGCCCGCAAGTCGCCGTTCATCCCGGAAGGCACCCAGCCGTTCCTGGAAAACCTGGCCGGTGCGCTGGACCGGCTCGGCGGTGACCTGACCACGGAGCGCGAGGTCCTCAACGAAACGCTGAACCTGTACATGGGCATGGTCAGCCACAAGACGAACAAGATCGTCAACCGGCTGACCGTGATCAGCACGATCTTCCTGCCCCTAAGCTTTCTCTGCGGCGTGTACGGAGTGAACCTGCAGGGCGTGCCGGAATTCAGCTGGAAATTCGGGTATTTGTTTTTCTGGATGCTGTGCGTCGTCATCGCGGGCTCGCTGTTGTTGTGGATGCGGAAAAGGAGCTGGCTGTGATCACCCGGCACCGCACGTGGGCGATCCTCGATACCCAGCACCAGTCGGACCGGGTCAGCACCCGCGTCCATGCGTTTATTTTCATCCTGATCATCCTGAACGTTTTTGCCGTCGTCCTGGAATCCGTGGCGTCCCTGCAGGCCCGCTACGGCGCGTTGTTCAACGCGTTCGAGATTTTTTCCGTCGCCGTTTTCTCGTTGGAATACCTGGCCCGGGTCTGGTCCTGCACGGCCGATCCCGAATTCGCCCACCCCGTCACCGGCCGGCTGCGTTTCATGCTCACGCCGATGGCAATCGTCGACCTCATCGCCGTGCTGCCGTTCTTCCTGACCTTCCTGAAAATCGACCTGCGTTTCGTCCGCGCCCTGCGACTGGTGCGCCTGGCCCGCGTCGCGAAAATGGGCCGCTACACGGAAGCCAGCTCGCTGCTCGTGCGCGTGCTGCGCGCCAAGCGCGTGGAACTGACGGTCACCATGTCGCTGCTGCTGATCCTGGCCGTCATCTGCGCGTCCCTGATGTTCTTCGCGGAAGGCGACGTGCAGCCGGACAAGTTCCCGAACATCCCGGCGGCCATGTGGTGGGCCATCGTCACCATCACGACGATCGGGTACGGCGACGTTTTTCCCGTCACGCCGGTTGGAAAAATCATCGGCGTCTTCACCGCGCTCCTGGGCATCCTGATGATCGCGCTGCCCACCGGCGTTTTCGGCGCGGCTTTCGTGGAGGAACTGAACCGGAAGAAATCCGAACCGGTGAAGTGTCCCCATTGCGGCGAGGTGATTCGGTGATCGGTTATCGGTACCTATCACGGATTACCGATCACCACCTCCATGAAGGCAGTACACAGCTTTAAAGTTTTCGGCGAGCGGTGTTCGGGCACGAACTTCGCGGAAAAGCTTGTGGCGGAAAACGTGCGCGGCCTGCCCCTGCGGACCGATTTGGACGGAAAGCATTTTTTCCCGACTCTTTGGACGAAAGAGGCCAACGATTGCCTGTTTATTTTTGTCCATCGCAACCCGTTCGACTGGCTGCGCAGCCTGCATCGAAAACCGTGGCACGTCGCGCCGGAATTGAAAAATCGTTCCTTCTCCGATTTCATCCGCACGGAATGGCGCTGCGTTTGGAACGAGGAGGCGGGCAGGAAACCGGGCGACCCCGACTACGGGACGGAGATGACTTTTGAGCGATGCCCGGCCACGGACCATCGTTTTTCGAACGCCATCCGCATGCGGACCGCAAAGCTCCGGGCCTGGGAAGCGCTGCGCTTGATGATGCCGTACGCCGTTAACGTCTGTTATGAAACTTTAAGTGTTGATCCGGAATCCTTCATTCGTTCCCTCGCGGATCGCTTCAAGCTTCCGCGCGTTTCGCCCTTTAAAAATGTGGAGGGCTACAAGGGTCACGGCGGCCTATACGCGGCGAAGGTGTATGATCCGATCCCGGAAGCCGATTTTCGCTTCATTCTCGATGAACTGGACGCCGGCCTCGAGAACGACGTTGGGTACAACGTCCATGAACTGGCCTCAGCCCGTGATTTGAAATGACCCGCTCGGGCGTTTCATAGATAGTATTCAGTTGTCAGCGGCCGGCCCGATGCTGAAAACTAAATACGGAACACTGAATACTTCTTCCATGAATGGTTGGATCAAAGGAGCGTTGGTCGGCGCGGTCGTGCTCACGGCCTTGTGGCTTCTCGCGCCGCAACATTCCGCGATGATCCAGGACGGCGCAGTCGAGATCCACTACATGGGCCGAAGCGGACCGATCCAGGGCGCGCTGGAAGATGCCATCCGCGAATTCGAACGGCTGTCGCGCGAACGGCACGCCATCGATACGAACTATCCCGTCTACCGCGTCATATCCGGGCAGGACGCCTCCCGCGGGCAGACCGAGGACCCGACGCGTTTCCTGGTGAGCCTGGCCGGCGGCACGCCGCCCGACGTTATTGATTTCGACCGTTTCGCCATCAGCGAATGGGCCGCGCGCGGGGCGTTCACCCCGCTCGATGAATACCTCGCTCGCGACCAGGCCGCCTGGGCGGCGTGGACCAACAATCCGTCCGTTGTTCCGCCCTGGCCCGGGGCGCTGGAGGAGCCGCCACGCGCCGCGGGCGGAAAAACCCAGGCCGCCATCACGCCGATCTACCAGGCCAGCTATTACCCTGGCTGCTGGGACGAGGCCGTTTACAGCAATCCCGTAAATGGCGCGCACGCGCTTTACGGGATTCCGGCCGACACGGACAACCGCGTGCTCCTATATAATAAGGACATCCTGGCCCGCCACGGCTACACCAATGCGCCCCGGACCTGGGAGGAGTTGGAGGAGATGGCGGTCCAAATGACCGAGCGCGACGATAAGGGGCGGATCAAAACGATCGGCTTCATCCCGAATTACGGAAATTCCTGGCTCTACATGTACGGGTGGCAGGCAGGCGGCGAATTCATGAGCGCGGACGGCCGGCGCAGCACGTTGAACGATCCGGCGATCGCCAAGGCGCTCACGTTCATGACCGACGTGTATGAAAAACTGGGCGGCGCAAAAAACGTGTACGCTTTCCAGTCCACATTCCAGGGCGAGGCGCTGGATCCGTTCATCCAGGGCAAGGTCGGCATGAAAATCGACGGCGTCTGGGTCATGTCGTCGCTGGCTTTTTACGGGCGCGACCTCAACTTGGGCGCGGCGCCCGCGCCCATGCCCGCCGAAGAACTGGCCAAGGGACGCCAGCCGATTTCGTGGCTGGCCGGCTGGGCCTGGGCCGTCCCGTCCACCGCGCGCGAAAAAAGCGGGGCCTGGGAACTCATCCGCTTCCTCTCCAGCCGCCGCGCGTTTGAAATCATGCGCGCGTCCGAAAATTTCACGGCCATGAGCCAGGGCCGGCCCTACATCCCCCGCCAGTATCCCAACCGCGACTTGAACGACTGGGTGTACCGGACCTACGTGGCGGACAACCACGCGCTGGAGGCAAAGTTCAAAGACTCCATGCGCGTGTTCAACGACCTGCTCGACAATTCGCGCTTTCGACCTGTCACGCCCGTGGGCCAGAAACTCTGGAACGCGCAAATCTGGGCCATGGAGGACGCGATCTTCGGCAAAAAGAAGCCGCAGGAGTCGCTGGATTACTATAACGCCATCGTGCAGCGCGACCTCGATGTCGTGCTGGCTCCGCCGCGCGGCATCCGGATCAAGAGCTGGAACTGGTTCTTTGCGTTTTACGGCGCCTTGATTGCCCTGACCGTCGGCTGGATTTATCGAAGCGAAACGCGGCCGTCCGGCAAGAAATCCAAGTTCAACCTCGCGGGGATTTTCACGGGCGAAAAAGCGGACACGCGGGCCCTCGAGGGCAGCAAGGGTTCCTATTTCCGGGCGCAGTGGAAGGACGGCGTGTTGTGCGCCCTGCCCTGGCTGGTGGGATTCATCGTATTCACCGGCGGCCCGTTGTTGTTTTCCATCGTCATCAGTTTCTGCCAGTTCGATATCCTGAACCCGGCGATTTTTACCGGTCTGAAAAATTATTTATTCATGTTGCACGGCGACGAGCTGTTCTGGAAATCGCTGTACAACACCGTTTTCATGGTCGTCGGCGTCCCGCTCGGCATGGCGGTCAGCCTCGGCATTGCGATCCTGCTGAACTTGAAAGTGAAAGGCGTGGCCGTGTGGCGCACGCTTTTCTACCTGCCCAGCATCGTCCCCGCGGTCGCCTCCAGCATCCTCTGGATCTGGATTTTCAATCCGCGCAGCGGGCTGCTGAACGCGGCGCTCGGCGCGGTCGGCATCGAAGGCCCGCAGTGGCTCCAGGACGAACACACCAGCAAGTGGGCGCTCATCATCATGGGCCTGTGGGGCGCCGGCGGCGGCATGATCATCTGGATCGCCGGCCTGAAGGGCATCAGCCAGAGCTATTACGAGGCGGCCGAAATCGACGGCGCCAACGCGTGGCAGCGGTTCGTCTACATCACCATCCCGATGCTCACGCCCTACATTTTCTTCAATCTCGTCATGGGCCTCATCGGGACCTTCCAGATTTTCACGCAGGCCTTCATCATGACCCAGGGCGGACCGGTCAATTCAACGCTCTTCTTCGCCTATCACCTTTTCAACAACGCGTTTCGCTACATGAACATGGGCTACGCCGCCGCGATGGCCTGGTTCCTGTTCCTCATCGTCATCGGCCTCACGGCCTTCCAGATGCGCATGGCGCAAAAATGGGTGCATTATGAAGAGGAGTAATCTGTGACCTGTCACCTGTAACCTGATTCAGGTCACAGATCACAGGTCACACTCAAATGAGCAATCGGTTCACAGAACTAGCCCGCACGCTCGCCATCTACGCTCTTCTCCTCGGGGGCGGCCTGCTCTTCGCGCTCCCTTTCCTCTGGATGATCGGCACCAGCTTCAAGGTCGACCGCGAAATGTTCGGTGAAAAAATAAAGTTCTGGCCGCTGCGGCCGGTCCCGGCCGTCACGTCGCCCTATCTCGACACAAAATATTTCCCGGAGCCGCGCGATCCGCTGTACACCGAACTCCGGCCGGCCCTCGAAAACATCCTGAGCGAACGCGGCGAACCGCCCGAGCTGGCGCCCGGGATTTACCAGCGGCTGCAGCAGACGCTTCCCTCCGCGTTTTGGAAAAGCCCGTCCTTCGCGAACGAACGCGAATTGAACATCAAGATATCTCCCGAGATGGTCGCGGAAGTCCGTCGCAACATCGAACGGCGCCTCACCTTCGGGGCCCTGCGCGCGCGCAGTTACGACTTGCAGGAAATCGACGTGACCGGCGGCCAGCCGCTGTCGCAATTCTGGCAGGTCACGGGACCGGCGCACCTGGCCGATACGCGCGACGGCACCGTGCCCGTCTCGGACCTGGTGTACGATTTTGGGAAGGAACGGAATGGCGAGATCCGGCTTACCAGCGTTGTGACCCTTCCGTTCCCGGTCGATCGATTGCACCGGTTGCAGTTGTTCATGCGGCCGGATGATTCGTGGCACGCGTTGGAATTCTACGTCGAAAAAAACGGCAAGCGGTACAAGGGCATGCGTTCCGAATTCATGGGCAATTTCCAATGGTCCATCGTCACGCTGCAGGATTACGGCGAGGATGATAAGTCCACGAAGATCCGCTTATGGATCCCGCTGGAGGAAACGGGCGTCGCCACGGCATCGGACGTAGGGGCGTCGCTTGCGACGGCCGCAAACCAAATCAAAGTCACCCTCGTCCTCAAACAAAACAGCCCGCTCGGAGCGTGGTGGGCCAAGTGCCAGCGCAACTACACGGGCGCGTTGAATTACATTCCATTCTGGCGTTACGTCGGCACCAGCATTTTCCTGGTCGTGCTCAACATCATCGGGACCGTGCTGTCCTGTTCGCTGGTGGCGTTCAGTTTCGCGCGGCTCAACTGGCCGGGCCGCAATTTCAGTTTCGGGTTGATGATGGCGACGATGATGATCCCGGGGCAGGTCACGATGATCCCCTATTTCCTGATCATCAAGTCGCTGGGCTGGTACAACACGCTGACGCCGCTCTGGGTGATCAGTTTCTGCGGCAACGCGTTCAATATTTTCCTGCTGCGCCAGTTCATGAAGGGCATCCCGCGCGACCTCGAGGACGCGGCGCGCATCGACGGCTGCAATTCGATGCAGATCTATTGGAACGTCATCATGCCGCTGATCAAGCCCACGCTGGCCTGCATCGCCATCTTCACGTTCATGGGCGTGTGGAACGATTTCATGGGCCCGTTGATCTACCTCAGCGACCAGCGCCTGTATCCGCTGTCGCTCGGGCTCTACGCGTTCAACGTGCAGGCGGGCGGCAATTTCGGCATGATGATGGCCGGCTCGCTCTTGATGACACTACCTGTAGTAGCCATTTTCTTCTTCGCGCAAAAATATTTCATCCAGGGCGTCACGCTGACCGGCATGAAGGGTTGATCATGCATGCCGGACGACTGGCGAATTACTTTTTGCTGACCGTGTCGTGCGGCGTTCACTCGATCACTATAACTTCTCTGGCCGATACATTCCCGTCCGCCTCGGCCGTCGAACAGAAACTGATCGAGGGAACCGTCGAGCAAGGTGACATTAGGCACTTGAAGCGGCTCGGGTTCGATGAAGCGGCGCCCGTTCTGTCGCATGCGTTGCGTTATTCCGATTATTATGTCCGTAGCGCGGCCTGCCGAACGATCGGGGAACTGGGGGATTGCCGAGGCGTTTCCTTATTGCAGGAGGCCTTGACCAAGACGTTGGCGGAACCGGACGAAGAAACGAACACGGTCGTGGGGCTGGGTGGCAAATGGGACCAGGCCGTCACGATTGCTCAAACCCTTAATGAATTGGATTGCCAGGAAAGTTCCGCCGTCCTGACGGGCCTGTTGAATCATCCATTGACCCTGCTGCGATATTTCGCGGCCGACGGCCTCCTGAAGCGCGGGCACAAAAGCGCCGTGCCCACGCTGATTGAATTGCTGCACGAAGACGTCGACCTTTCCCGCTCATCGTGCGGCGTGGGTCGCCTGCCGGCGTGCAAAGCGGCGCGATGGTCGCTCCAGCGCTTCACGTACCAGTGTTTCATGGATGAAACCGCAGCCTGGCAAGGAAGAACGAACGGCTGGCGCTCGGTTGAACTGGACAATATTGAAAACAAAGATCCCTGTATCGTCCCCGAGGACCTGATTGCGGCCAGCGCCCCCGCGTGGTCGAATTGGTGGGTTGCGCATTCAGACCGGACGCGGCGCGAGCTTCGAAATGAGGCATTCAGTTGGGCTTCGCACGCCATCGACGATCCGCGGGATTGTTACGGCGCCATAACGCGGATGTGCCTGATTGGAGATGACCAAGCCTGTCAGTTTCTTCGCAATTTTATCCATCGAACGGATATCGATGAAAAATACGCCACGTTCGCCGTGGCCACCCTCGGCGACCTTCCCATCGGTTTCGTGGATTGGCTGGAGTCGCCCCGGGTCCAGGATCTCCTGTTGGATACGTTGGAAAAACATCCTTCTGCGAAAGTGCGACTGGCCGCAGCCAAGGGCTTGGATCGGTACCGAAAGGCCGAGAGCGCGACATTGCTCATCCAATCGTTGGCCGATCCGGTTGTGGCGCCGGGCGCCCTTCAAACCCTTTGCGTCTACACCAGCGCAGTCCCCTTTGAAATGCTCGCGCCTTTTCTGGCCCACAAGGACGCCCGCATTCGTGAAGACGCGGCCCGATTGGCCCGACGATCGCAGGACCCTGGCGCGGTGGAACAACTTCGCGAACACGTGCAAAGCGAAACTGACCCCGATGTGCTTGTTGAACTTTTGACAGCGATGCAGACCCTCGCGGGCCAAAATTCGATGATCGACCTCTATCCGTTCGTTCGTCACACAAACGCCTCGGTGCGTCGCGCAGCAGTAAAAGGATTGGAAGTGAATGGCCAGGTTCAGTTTCGGATATTTGACTATACGGATGATGAACCCAATACGGATGGTTGGTCTCGCGTCGACGCGTGGTGGAAAAGACAGGCGCCAGCGCCCTAAATCATCCAGAACAATAGGACCGGCAGCGTCACCAGCGACAGCAGCGTGCTCAACGTGATCGCCTTCGCGGCCAGCCCGACGTCCCCGCCGAATCGTTCCAGGAATAACGCGCAACTGGCGCCGACCGGCATGCAGGCGATGACGTGAAGTACGATTTTCACGTCGGGCGAAAACCAGGGCGCGCGGCCGATCAGCACGGCCAGGATCAGCGGGGCCACGAGCAAACGCGTAACGAGGATCCCGGCCAGCGGCCGGTCAAAGGCGCCTTTAAATTTCACGTCGCCCATTTGCGCGCCGGTGACGACCAGCGACAGCGGAACGGTCAGCGCGGCCAGCATCCCCAGCGCCTGGCCGGGCGCCGTGTTCACGAGCTTTGGGGCCGACGTCCACGTACAACCAATCACGATCCCCACCAGTGTCGCCACGAGACCGGGATTTTCAAACAGGTGCCGGAACGAGTGCGAACCCCGGAGCCCGCCGCGCACGACCCACATGCCGGCTGTCCACAAAAAGACCTGCGCGGGAATGTTGAAGAGCAAAACCGTGTGCGTCCCGACCTCGCCCACCAGCGCCGGCACAATGGCCAGCGGCAAAAAGATCCAGTTCGGCATGCCGCCCAGGAAAACAAAGGACGGTCGCGCGCGCGCCGGAGAAAAAGCGTACGACGATAAAAATGCGATGAAAAACGACAAGGCCAGCAGCGTGAGCGCGGCGACAAACAGCGGAACGTTTGATTTCAGGACGCCCGCGTTCACCGACGTCACCATCTGGTTGAAGGTCAGCGCGGGAAATGCGACGTCGATGGTGAATCGACCCAGGGCCGAGGCGGTTTCGGACGAAAACCAATTGCGCCGGCGGGCCAGCCACCCGGCCAGCATCACGAGGAACATGCCCGCGATTTTTGCCAGCACGGCCGGCCAGGCCGTGGTCATTGCGCCGGTGCTGCCGCCGCGCCCGCCGGTGCCTGGTATTTCGGGCTGCTCTTGGAACGGAAAAGTTCCACGAGCTCGTCGGGCTTCAGCAGCTCAGGCTTCTTGGTGGCCCAATCGAAAACTTTGCAGTAATTGTGCTTTCCGTCCGTCTTGAGGATGACGACGGTGGGGCCTTTCTTGACGTCGAAACGCGCCAGCGCTTCCTCTTCCTTTTTGCCCAGCGGGAACCGGATCTGCACTTTCAGGTAATCGCGCAGGTATTTATTCACCACCGGCTGGCCCAGGCCGCGTTTTTCAAACCACTTGCTGAGCCCTTCCTGTTCCTTGGGATAGTAGCTGGCGAAATAAATGAAAATGTCCGCATCGAAAGTTTTCTGGAGCTCCAACGCCTCCTCCAGGCCCTTCGCGCCGTTGAACCATTTGTTATCGGGAAACTTCTTGGCGGCCGCCGACGGCAACTGCGCGTTGGCACTGAAAACGAACAACAATGAACAGATAACGAATAACGATTTCATCCTTCCTCCCCCATGGATGTTCCGGCGATCCATCCCGTCGTCCACGCCGACTGGAAATTGAAGCCGCCGGTCACCCCGTCAATATCCAGAATTTCCCCGGCAAAATAAAGCCCTTTGCACAGCTTGCTTTCCATCGTTTTGAAATCGATTTCCCGCAGGCGCACGCCCCCGCACGTCACGAACTCGTCCTTGAACAGGCTTTTTCCAGTCACATGATAAAGGCCCGACGTCAATTCCGCGGCCAGGGCCTGCAGGGATTTTTTGGAGACGGCGGCCCACGTCACGTCCTCCCCGATGCCGGCGCGTTTCGCCAGCGAGCCCCACAACCGATGCGGGATTTCCCGGAACGGCGACCAGAGGCTGATCGTTTTACGCGCGTGCTCGTCCTTCAACGCGCTCAATTTTTCCAGCGAGGCGTCCGGCCGCCAGTTGACCCTCAACTCCACGTCGTAATCGACGTCGTGCAGCAGCCGCGCGCCCCACGCCGATAGTTTAAGAATGGCGGGCCCGCTCAGCCCCCAATGCGTAATCAAAACCGGCCCGCGCTGCGACAGCTTCAACGTCGGAACGCTCACCTCCGCGTCCGGCACGGACAGACCCTGCAGGCCGCGCACGCGCGGGTCATCGACGTGAAACGTAAATAGCGACGGAACCAGCGGTTCAATGGCGTGACCCAGCGACGCCGAAATATCAAAGCCGTTCGAATTCTGGTTGCCGCCCGTCGCGACCAGCAGTCGATCACAATCCAAGGCCTCGCCGGTGGTCAGTTTGATCCGGAACGCGGCGCCCTTCTCAACCGCGGCCAGGCCCTTGTGGGACAGGATTTTGACGCCCGCCTTCTCCGCCTGCTGGATGAGGCAGGTGGTGATCGTCGTCGATTTGTCCGTGACGGGAAAAATTCTCCCGTCATCCTCGGTTTTCAATTTTACGCCGCGGTTTTCAAACCAATCCACGGTGTCGCGCGCCTGCCAGCGGTGAAACGGACCGACCAGTTCCCGGCCGCCCCGCGGATAGCGGCGCGCCAGCTCGGCGGGCTCGTAGCAGGCATGCGTGACGTTGCATCGTCCGCCGCCGGAAATGGTCACCTTCGCGAGGAGTTCGGTGCTTTTTTCGAGCAGAATGACTTCGGTGCCGCGCGACTGCTCGGCGCAGGCAATGGCGGCAAAAAAACCGGCGGCGCCCCCGCCCGCCACGACGATTTTCATAAAACCGCCTCGATGGAGGGTTGCAACGCAGGATCTTGCGCGGCCATTTGTTTCAACGCGTCCGTCATCCGATTTTTGGCCGTTTCGTCTTTTTCCATCGCGCGCGCCGCGAGCAATTCGTTCGCCGTTTCCGATTTGCCGCAGATCGCGAGGGCCAGCGCGCTGTTCCCACGCAAACTGGCCAATTCCGATTTCAGGTTCTCGACCAGCCTCGACACCTGGCCGTCCCGGTCCACGCGGGACAGTGCCAGCGCCGCGGCCGGCCCGACGTCCGGATCGGCCAGCGCGCCCATCAGCAGAAACGCGGCATCCGGATTTCCGCTCATGCCAAGGACGTACACCGCGTCCCCTCGCGCCTCCGCGGTTCCGCTCGCCAGCACGTTACGGTATTCGGCCCACGGATCGATTTCCACTGGTCCTTCGTTCAAGGCCTCCTCGATCGCCGCTTCATGATCGGCCACGGAACGTTGAAGCTGGCGCACCGCGTTTTTGGCCGCCGTGTCCTGCGGGCCGACCAAGGCCATGCGGCCCTCGCGATAAAAACGGTCGAGCGCGACTTCCGCTTCCGCGCGGCAAATGGAATCGGTGATCGTGACGTTGATCAACGGCGCCAGCGCGGCGCGCGATTTCTGGTAACCGAGGCTGCGAATAATCAACAGGCGAAGCGCGACGTTGGGCTCATTGAGTCGACGGATCAGGTACTGGGCAAAATCGGGTCGTTGAATTTTACCAATGGACTCGATGGCCAGGTTTCGCAGCTCGGGCCTTTCGTTCTGCCCGGCCGCGCCTAACAGCCACGCGGAAGTTTCCGGATCCAGCGCAGGAAGCGATTCGCCGTGTCCGGCAAGAAAACGAAGCAACACGGCCTGGACCTGCACATCCGCGTCGCGATGGGCGGTCATCAGCAACTGGAAAGCCTCGTCCATTTTATCGCGCGGCAACTCTTCCGGCGCCGCGATCTCGTGTCCGAGGCCCGTGACCGCTTCCGCGCGGCGCAGCGGATCGCCGGACGCCAGGTGCGCGCGCGTGACATCCAGGAAATCACGGGAAAAATATTTCGGGGCCACGATCCCGGTCAGGACGACGGCTGCCACGGCGGCACCGGCGAGGGCCAGGCGTTTGCGATTTCGCACCACGTAACGCGCCACCGTACGGCGACGCGTCCACGGCCGCGCCACGGTGGGGAGTCCGTCAATGAACCGGCGCAAATCGTTCTCAAAGTCGGCCGCCGTCGCGTAGCGTTTCGCGGGATCTTTTTCCATGGCCTTCATGCAGATGCCGCCGAGATCGCCGTCCACGTCCGGGTTGAGCGAGGAGACCGGGAGCGGATCGTCCTTCATGACGTGCGTCAGCGTTTCCACGAGGGTCCGGCCGTGGAACGGCGCACGCCGCGCGAGGAGCGCATAGAGAATCGCGCCCAACGAGTAGACGTCGGAACGAATATCCATGTCGTGAACGTGGCCGGCCGCCTGTTCGGGCGGCATGAACGCGGGCGTGCCCAGGATGTCCCCCGTCATGGAATACAGCGAGCCGTCCTCGATTTCCTTGGCCAGGCCAAAATCCATGATGACCGGTTCGCCTTTCCGGTCGACCAGGATGTTGTTCGGCTTGAGGTCGCGGTGCAGGATGCCTTGCTGGTGCGCGTAATGAACAGCCGCGGCAATGCGCGACATGAGGTCCGCAATGAGGACCGGGTCCTGGACGCGCGACTGCGTGATGAATTTGTCCAGCGGCGCCCCGTCAATGTAATCCATGGTGAAAAACGATTGCCCTTCGTACTCGCCGACCTCGTGCACGGCCACGATATTGGGATGGCGCAATTTGGAAATGGCGCGCGCCTCGCGGTCAAAGCGGTGGCGCAGCGGGGTGGACGCGTGGGTGCCTTCGCGCAACAATTTCAGGGCCACGACCCGGTTCAGCCCGTCCTGCCGCACGCGGTACACGACGCCCATGGCGCCGCGCCCGACCTCGGCGTCCACGACGTAGCGGCCCAGGCGGACGGGAATCTCGCGCGGCAGGTCGCCCGTTTTCACCTGCGGTTTCGGGCTGTGCGCTTCGATGATCGTCGCGTCCGTCGAGTCGTCCGGCGCGGTCGACGCGGGGTCCTGGGATGGAGGATTCATGCCAAGGCGATGCTAACGCCCGGCTCCGGGCAGGCAAGTTGCAACTCACTTGCGCCCATTCGTTTCCTCGTCTAAAGTTTAAGTGGACGCGGGTGACGTACCTCATGCAGCCGACATTAGTGGTTACCGAAGGGCCGGAACGGGGGCAAGTCTTTGCCCTCAATAATCTTGTGTCGACGCTCGGCCGCGACGCCGGCTGCGAACTCCGTCTTTCCGACATGCGGGTGTCGCGCAATCACGCCGAAATCAGCCGCACCGATTCCGTTTGCGAAATCAGCGACCTGAACAGCAGCAACGGGACGTGGATCAACGGCGAGCAAATCAAGAAAAAGCAATTGGTCGACGGCGACGTCGTGGGCGTCGGCAGCACGCGCCTGCATTTCCGATTGCGCCCGGCCTCGCCCAGTTCCATCGCCCAGCTCACGCACGGCGAAACCCAGCGCATCACGCTGGTGACCGACGGGCTTTTCATGAACTGGTCGGACGCGACCGACGTCGAGGCCCTGCGCCGCGCGAAATCGGACCTGGAAACGCTGTACCGGTTGGGCCGCACGCTCAACCCGATCATGGAAACCGGCCAGCTGGTGCCGCGGATCCTGGACACAATTTTCGAAGAAGTACGGAAGGTCGATCGCTGCTCGGTCCTTCTCATCGATCCTGACACCGGCCGCATGACGGGCACGGCCTCCCGCTACGGCCGCTCCGTGACGCCGCGCGACGATGCGACGTACAGCAGCACGATGGTCGACCAGGTGTTGAAGGAAAAGAAGGCGATCCTCACGTACGACGCGATGAACGACGACCGCTTCCGCGGTGGCGAGAGCGTGCAGCTCAACAACATCCGTTCGGCGATTTGCGCGCCGATGCAGTACCAGAAAACGATCCTGGGCGTGATTCAGGCCGACACGATGGTGCCCGACCACCGGTTCACGCGCGACGACTTGCGTTTGATTGCCGCCATTGGCCTGCAGGCCGGCGCGGCCCTGGCCAACTCCCAGCTGTACGAAAAACTCGTTTATGAAAAGGCCGAACTGCACGTCGTCAACCAGAAGCTCAAGACCGCGCAGGAAAAACTGATCCAGTCCGAAAAGCTGGCCGCCGTGGGCCAGCTCGCCTCCGGGATCGTGCACGACATCAAGAACCCGATGACCGTGGTCCTCGGCTACATCGACATCATCCGGGACAAACTGGAAAACCAGGCGGCGCCGATTTTGAGTTCGTTGAAGATCGACGACGACCTGAAGGCCGCGGAAAAAGGCATGTTGTTCTGCAACGAAGTCGTTTCGGAATTGCTCAAGTTCGCCAAGCCCTCCGAACTTTCCAAAGCGCCGGTCGATATCAACGACCTCGTTGCCAACACGCTCAAGTTCCTGCACGTGGAAACGATCAAGGCCAAGGTGAAGATTGAACTCCAGCTGGACGCCGGCCTGCCCAAGTTGATGGCGGACGCCAACCAGCTGAAGCAGGTCTTCATCAACATCGTGCTCAACGGTGTCCAGGCCGTGGACAAGCAGGATGCCGTGATCCGCGTCACGACGGAAACGATCGGCACGGGCGACAACGCGCAGCTGCGCATCAGTTTTACCGACAACGGCCGCGGCATGACCGAGGAACAGCGCCGCAAGGTTTTCGATCCCTTTTTCACGACCAAAACGGCCAGCGGCGGTTCCGGCGGTACGGGCTTGGGATTATCCGTCAGCTATGCCATTATCGACGGCCACGGCGGGAGCATCGAAGTGAAAAGCCGCGTCGGCGAGGGGTCGACGTTCAGCGTCCTTCTCCCGATCAACCCGCCGGTGAAAACATGATCGAGACCCAAGCCACCGTCCAGAACCAGGCCGGCATCCATTGCCGGCCCTCGGCCGCCATCGTGAAAGAGGCGATGAAGTACCCGGGGACGATCACGATCACGCACAGCTCGGGCTCCTGCGATTTGAAATCGATCATGGGGCTGCTCGCGCTGGGCTTGGGCCCCGGCGAAACCATCGCCATCGCGGTCGATGGGCCGGACGAAAAAAAATACGCGGAAAAGTTGCGTACATTGTTCGAGACCCATTTCGATTTTCCGCCGCGCGACGAAAACCAGTCCACGCAAACGCTCATCACGGAAACGGATGGATGATCGAACGGGCGTCGGCAAGCGACGCCCCTACGGGGACAGGAGCCGATAAAACACCGGGCCGTCGTTGGGCGCGGGATCGGTAAAACTGTTCACCGTGAGATTGCTCGTGATCGGTTGAAAGGCCGCGAGATCTCCCAGGGATTTTTCCACGCGGTAGGTTTGTCCCGTTTCGTTCGCCCATCCGAGTGTCCATCCGCCGGCGCCGTACGAAAGGCTCGTGAATTGGGGCGGATTCATCGCGAGTGATCCGACGCGAAGCCCGTGGCCGAAACTGGTCACCCAGATTTCCTTGGCGTTGTACGGGTTGAAAAATACCCGTTCGGGCTGGCGGAACGGATAGTTGCCGACCTGGATGAAGCTCGGCGTCGCGGAGCGGATATTGGCGGAATACCAGAGGCCTTCCGTTTCCGTGCTGAAATAGAGTTCGTTGGAACTGGCCGGGTTGATCGTGCAGGACGTGACGCGGTCGGATTGGATCAGCCTCGTCCAGGACAGGCCGCGATTGGTTGTGCGATAGAGCCCGCCTTTTCCGTTGGGGGCCCCGCCCCACCCGCTGAAGACGCCGACGTACCAGTTGCTCTGTCCGGGATCGAATGGGTCGAGGACGATATCCTTCGTCCAGTAATACATATTCGTGTGGCTTCGGTCGGCCCACGACGTTCCGCCGTCCGTGCTGACGTACACGCCGGAGCTCGCCGTAAAATTTCCCGCGCCGTTGCGGCGGCCGGAGTACGTGCATACGAGGGCGCCGTCGTTCAACACGTGGAGTTGGAACGGGTGTCCTTCCGTGCGCGGCGGCGCCGCCAACTTCGACCACGTCGCGCCCAGCCCGTTCTGGATATTGCTGGAGACATAGAAGCCGCCCTTCGTGCTGTGGACCACGGCCGCGTACAACCGGTTCGTGTTGTTCGGGTCGAGGGCCAGGCTGAACGTGACGTTGGTGAAATTGTGCAGGCGCTGCCACGTGGCGCCGGTGTCCGTTGAGTACATGACTTCACCCGAGCCGGGATCGAGGAGCGCGTCGGTCAGGCGCGTGCTCTGGTACATGTCGTGCACGGACGCAACGGCGGCCAGCAGCGTGCCGCTTGGGCGTTTCACAATCTGGTAGGTGGAATTGTAACTGTTGCCCGAGTAATTGAACGACCAGGCCGCGCCGGCGTTCGTGCTGCGAATGCCGCGGATGTCGGAGAAGCAAGCGAAGACGTGGTTGGAGTCCGCCCAATTCAACGACCAGCAGGTTGTGTTTTCCAAGCCCACGCTGTGGTAATCCTTGTTCTTCGGCGTGGCCGCGCCGGTCGGATGCTGGTCGGCCGCATCGGTGTACCCCTGCTGCCACAGGGCGCCGCCGTTGGTCGTGTAGTGAAGGAACCCGTAGCCGGTCAGGGCCACGCGGTTGGCGTCATTGGGCGCGACGGCGAACCCGACGTAATTAGCATCGTACGTGTAGTCGCGGTCGCCTTGGTACCCTTCCCACCCGGTGAGCACGTTCTGGTTATTGTTCGGGAAGAGGACGGTCTGCCAATTCGTGCCGGCGTTGCTGGTCTTGTAAATGACCGGATATTCAGCCGTGTCCTGGCCGGCCAGGTAGGCGGTGGAGATGTTGTTCCGCGCCATGCCGACAAAAATCGGCATGTGCGTGCTCGCGATGCCGTTCGTGCGCACGACCCAATTGGCCTGGCCCCGATCCAGCGAATACACTTTGTAGCTATTGAAATACGCGTCCTCGATCAGGATGCCGGGATATAGGGTCCCGTCGGCCACGGTCAGGCAGAACAACCGCGTAATTCCATTTTGCCGGGCGCCCGCAAACGACGCGATTTCCTCCGTGCCCGGGATACCGCCCTCGCTGGAAAGCGCGAACGTCGCGCCGTTGTTCGTCGACACCACCAGCCCGGCCGTGCAGCCCACGTAAATATTGGACCCATCAAAAAACGCGCCGGCGATAAAGCATCCGTTCCCGCCATTGCTGTCGAACGAGAATACGCGCGTGAAGGACGCGCCGCCGTTCGCGGAAAAATAAATGTTCGTGTAGGCCGAGACAATGAGCCGGTTGGTGTTGTCCACGTCCGCCGCGAGAAAATAAGCCTCCTGGCCGGTCGGGTCAGCGGCCAGCGGCGTCCACGTAAATCCGCCGTCGAGACTTTTGGACGGCACCCGCGTGTCGCCCCCGTCGATACTGGTATTGTCGAGGGCATACAGGACCAGCGGGTCGCTCGTGAATTGAACGTGGCAGGAACGGTTGCCTTGGATCTCGCGGAAATCGACCATGCGCCAGGGCTGGCTGAAATTCGTCGTGTGGAAAAGTTCGCTCATGTCGCAGGCGACAAACATTTCGCCGGGGCGATGCGGGCTCCATGACGGGGAAAACAAAGCGCCGCCGCCGCCCACCCCGCGCGATTGCCACTGGGCCGGAATCGCCCCGAAAATGGAAACCGCCGACAGGAAAAAGATAAACGCCGCACGCATCATACTGGTCTACGATACCCTTCGTAGACAGCACGTTAAGTGCCATGCCTTCCGATGGATCGGACCGGATTTGAGCCACGGATCACGCGGATCGCGCGTGACGAACTGTCTCGATTGTAGCCACGGCGCTCTGTCGCCGTGACGGTGGACAGTCGTCTATTTCGCAGCTGCCGGCGCGGTTTCCGTTGCGGCGGGCGTCGTTGCGGCCGGCGCGGACGGGGCTTCCGCGGGCGCGGACTCCTCGACCGTGATTTGGGATGGATCAGTGATTTCGACTTCGGGCCGGCTGTGCGAAATCTTGATCAGGCCCGTGACGCAGACCTTCTTGCCCTTGTAGAAAACTTCCGGCGCTTCCGTGAACTTGGCGCGGTCGTCGCCCAGGATGACCGCCGTGAACGTGTGGCGCGGAAACGGATTGTCGAAATTCAGGAACGTGGGGCGTCGCGCGGTATCCGCCAGGTAGCGGCTGTCCGCCACGAGTCCGCACACGGTCACGGTCTCCCCGACATGTTCGCCGGCCTGCGCGGTAGTAAATTTGGTGGTCGAAGGCGCCGTCTCCTGGGCGCCGGCCGTGAAAGCAAAAGCACCGGACACAAGAATAGCGCAAAGGAATCTCTTCATGAATGAACCTCCCGATTGTTTAGTGACAGCCGCAGCCTGACCCGCACCCGCATCCGCCGCCCGAACTCATTTCCGACGACTCGGGCAGGCGATTCAATTCAAACGTCTTGCGCACGTATTTGGTGACCGTTTTTTCGATCTTCTGCATCTGGCGCTGCGCTTCGATAAAGGCGGCGGCCACCGGGTTGGCAAGGAACGCGGCTTCTTCTTTTTCGAAGTCGGCCATTTCTTCGTCGGTCAGCGGCGCGCCCTGTTCCTGCTTCGCGTTCAGGACATCCTGTTTATCGCACAGCCGCTGGTACTGCATCACCGCTTCGCGGTTGTCCACGAAGCTCTGGATGCTGCGGCGCATTTCCTGGTAGGCCGGCTGGTCGAGGATGGTCTGGCAAAGCTCTTTGGTCTTCTGGATGACGGGCGTTTCTTCGGTCGGCAAGAGAATCTTCATATGAATAGAATACCATGCCGGGGGCGATATGCCAGCGCGTTATTGGGTGGAGCGGCTTGCCCTCAAGCCGCTTGAAACGCGTTGAGGGCAACGCGTTCCACCCTTTTCCCTATTTGCCCGAGCCTAAAACCGCGTCCTTGCAGACCTTGGAGATCTTGAACTTCAGCACGCGTTTGGCCGGGATCTGGATCTCTTCGCCGGTCTGGGGATTCCGCCCCACGCGTGCCGCGCGGTCAACCATGACCAGCTTGCCCAGCCCCGGAACCTGGAAACTGTTCGGCGCTTCGCGGTAGGCCATCTTGGCCAGCTCGTCGAGCACCGCTTTGACCTGCGCTTTTTGCAGGCCGGTTTTCTCCGCCAGTTCCGCTTGAATCTGGGACGTGGTCATCGCTTCCCCCGCGCCAAAGCTCGTCGCCGCCCACGCCATCAACATCGCCAAACCCAACACTGCCTTTTTCATTTTGTGTCCTTTATTTTTTCAGGTCCTGCTCTTCGCCCGTTGCAAAAAGATACACGCGAATCGCCCGGAATTTCTGCTCCGTCACTTGTTTCATTTCCCGGCCCAGCTCTCGAATTACAATATGATCCGCGTCGGCCACCCAATCGTGCGCGTACACCAGCCACACCCGGTCCCGGCCCGCCAAGTATTCACGCAGGTCCGGAACGCTCGCCTCGGTCATCTTCGTCTCCCGGCGCTTGGGCAACGGTACGCCCTGCCGCTCCGCGCGCGCCCCGGATTTTTCGTAATAATAATCAAACGGCACCCGGCAGTAACTCGCGTTGAACAGGATCGTGTCGCCGTCCCGCGTCCGTTCCGCGACGAAGCCGGCCGCGCCCCGCCAATCCTCCTGGTAGCCGTTCCGCCGCACGTTGAACGTTCCGAACACGCAGAGCGCAAGCAGCAGCGCCAGGACGGGTACGCGGAACGGCAGGCGCAACGCGGAAACGCCGGCCGCGACCAAAACGTAGTAGAAGGGGGTCGCCCAGATCAGCGTGCGGTCGTAAAAAATCGGGCGGCGCAGGCTCGCCAGCAACTCGCCCCCGATCGGCAACAGGAAAAGCATGACGAGCAGCACGCACACCGCGGGACGCTTGCGGAAGGACCACAACCCCGCGAAGGCCGGGATCCACTTTCCAGCACATTGGGATCCTAAGCTTAGAATTCCACGTGGACAAGTTGTCGCG
>JADMIO011227124.1_pt1 | contig 75374 bp, 66 predicted proteins | sample 8958161 | NCBI WGS metagenome assembly JADMIO01 (sample SAMN16585339, study PRJNA669376) | soil metagenome | isolation source: Crop rotation soil | place: USA: Cullars Rotation, Alabama | collected 2011 | reverse complement strand
CGCGACAACTTGTCCACGTGGAATTCTAAGCTTAGGATCCCAATGTGCTGGAAAGCGCGGCCGCCGTTTCCGAAAACCTTGCGCGAATTCCAATCAAAGTTCGCTACCGAGGAGGCTTGCCAACAGTACTTAGCCTCATGCCGCTGGCCGGATGGCTTCGTCTGTCCGCGCTGTGGGAATCGACGCGCTTATGAATTGGTGGAACTCCGACGTTGGCAGTGTACCGGGTGTCGGCACCAAGTTTCGCTGACGGCTGAGACGATCCTGCATAATACGAGGACGCCGCTGACGGTCTGGTTTTGGGCCGCATACCTGATGACCACCGACAAGCGCGGCGTTTCGGCGCTACTGCTGCAGCGCCAACTCGCGCTGCGACGATACGAAACGTCGTGGATGATGCTGCATAAATTCCGGCGCGCAATGGTCAGCCTGAGACGAGAGCCGCTGCGAGGCGAGGTAGAGGTTGATGATACGTGGATTGGAGGATCTCAGGCTGGCTTGCGCGGAAGCCGGCAACTGAAGGGGAGGAAGGCGGCGCTGGTTCTGGTGGCGGTGGAGAAGCGCGACCACGGCACGGGCCGCGCTCGTATGGAGGTCATCCCGGATTTCAAAAGCTCAACTCTGATCGCTTTCCTGAAGCGGAACGTTGAGCCAGGCTCGATCGTATATACAGACGGCCTCAAGAGTTTCACCGGCCTGCATGAGGCTGGTTACAAGCACGTACCTCGCACTCAGCCGAGTACCTCTGGCCGACCGAGCGATTGGCAACCTCCAGCAGTGGCTGATCGGCACCTATGACGGCGTGAGCCGCGATCAGCTTCAGGTCTATCTCGATGAGTTCGTGTTTCGCCATAATCGGCGGCGGCTACCCATGGCCGCCTTTCAGACACTGCTCGGTCTCGGAGCCGGTCGTAAGCCCACGGCCTATAACGACATCCGCGGTGCCACCGATCTTTCGCGGTCAAACCCCCAGCTATTGGGGTCTGCTGAAACAACCGTATAAGCAAATGCCGGCTAGACGCGCCTCACGTCTCGATCCAATAGCGGCGCTCCGGCAAGAGTAATCCGGAAGAGCGGCAGGTGCCGCCGTGGGACCCAGGCTTATCAAGACCCTACGATCAGGCTAGGTGCTTACAGCCCTGAGAAAAGGCCGCAGATTCCTCGCCGGCAGTCAGCAAGGGGCGAGTGATTCCCGAGCGGAGTCGGCGTGCCGTATCGGTCGCCCCTACGCCGTCAGGGCGGATCTATCGGCTGTCAGCAGTCTGAATTCTCGGCATATGCAGTGCTGGCCATCAAATCGCGTTCGCTTTGGCGGCGAAGATAGTGGAGGATCGGTGACGTCGCGACTGTTGTGACCAGGTCCATGATGACGCACATCGCGAACCAAGGTCGGCGATAGGATGCCAAGATCGAGACCAAGGTTAAGGACGATCAGCTCCATCAGACCGCGTGTATTCATGAGGACCCCGATCGACGCCGCGATGTTGGCGTCTAGTCCCGTAAGGCGCGCCGCCACGTAACTGCCACCGAACTTGCCGACCGACGCAAGGATTATGATGAGGCCACAAAACATCCAGTGTTCGGATCCCTGCAGCAGGCCTATTTCCGTTCTCATTCCCGTGAAGGCGAAAAATGCGGGAAGGAGCAATATTACTACTGTGTCTTCCAGCTTTCCGCGCATCTCAGTCGCGACAAGCGAGTCGTGCGGTATGACGGCACCCAGCAGAAACGCGCCGAACAGTGCATGAATTCCAATCCATTCCGTTGCAAGCGCGCATGCGAGCAACGACATGAAGACTATGGCAACCGCGCCCTGCGTGAGCGTGCCTCGTGAATCCTGAAACCGAACAAGGCGGAGCAACAGCGGACGCGACATCAGGACGGCCGCGACGAAGAGAATCGTTAGAACCAATGGGAGTACTGCTCTTTCGGGCTCAGCCTGGGCGACACTGGATAGTAGAGCCAGCAGACACCAGGCGGTCACATCATCCACTGCGGCGCAAGTGAGCGCAAGAACCCCGATCTTCGATCGTTGCATCCGGCTATCGGTCAGGATGCGGGCAAGTACGGGAAAGGCGGTTACAGATAGAGAGATACCAAGGAACAGCGAGAAAACTGTAAAAGACACGCCCGGCGCAGAGTAGCTGCTGTACATCCACAGTGCGGCTGTGGAGCCGAGCAGGAACGGCGACAGAATACTGGCGTGAGAAATCGCTACGGAGTTGTGACTGCCTTGACGCAACAGATCCGTGTTGACGTCGAGTCCGACGAGAAACATGAAGAGGATGACGCCGATCGGAGCCAACACACTTGACAGAGGACTGATTTCGGCCGGGAAGAGCACCGATGCCGCCTCGGGCCACAAGCGGCCGAGCAGCGACGGGCCGAGAGCAATTCCTGCGACAACCTCACCGATGACTGCGGGCTGGTGAATCCGTCTAAGGAGCCAACCCATCAGACGGGCGAGCGCAATGATCAAGAGAAGCGCGAGCATGACATGGGGAAGGTCTTCAAACCGGGTCGCGACCGGCTTGCCGAGGCTGGGAGCTTGCGGCCCGCTCTTAACTGCGCGACTTTACTCGGGTCACCGGGATCATCGAAAATTGTCAATCAGCACCAGGTCGGAATCCGTGTGGTCAATCTGGGACCAAACGATTCGACGGCCGTCCTTGCTGACGGACAACCCGGGGCTGCCAAAGACCACTTTGTTGTGTACCGCTCCGATTTCGTTCACGCGTCCAGTGCCAAAATCGAGGAATCTGATCAGAGTTTCGGGGGTTGCCAAATCAAGAAAATAAATCCCTCGGTCTGCTACAGCCCAAAAGCTTTGCCCCACGGAGTCGCTGACGAGCGATTCTTCCCCACCACTAATCGGCATGCTCCATAATCCTGCGCGATCGCCCAGCTTGATATAGTAGAGTAGCTTTCCATCGGATGATTCAACTGCTTCGAAACCGCCGTTTTGGGTGACCTGCATGATTGCGCCGCCTACAACGGAAATTTTCCAGATCTGGTTTATCCCGGAGCGGTCGGAACGGAAGTAAATCCAGCGGCCGTCTTTGGACCAACTCGGCCTCACTTCGTCGGAGGGTTCGGAGGTGAATCGAGTGGGTGGCCTACCGTCTACCCCGACTACAAAGATGTCAGCTTTACCGCGCGTGCGCGAATCAAAGGCAACCTGCAAGCCATCCGGCGACCAGCTCGGCGCCCTCGAATTTCCTCCCATAGAGGTTAGTTGCGCAACATTGCGACCGTCTGCATCGCAAATGTAAATTTCGACGGGTCCGGACCGGTCCGACGAGAAGGCGATCTTTCTTCCATCGGGTGAGATCTGCGGTGTACCATCCAGACGCGTGGAAGAGATGAGCGGAGCCGCGGGGTGGACAATTTGCCCGGATGCCGTCAATTCCAAGCCCCAGATGTTAGTGTCGATCATTGTGCGCTGATAAGCGAGGCGAGCCGAAGAACCCGGGACAGAACGAGAGATCGCTGGATTTACCGCACCCTCTCCTACTCCGCCCAAGCGCTGCGGTCCGGCGGATGGCGAACCGTGCGCCGCGACGCGCCAAAGCGTAGCGCGTGCAAGCGCAGTTTCAGCCACGCCACTACTTGTGGCTGCTGAAAACACCAACTCTTGACCATCGCTTGTCCACACGAGACCGAAAATATTGTGTCCGATGTTGCGCCAGAGACGAAGGTCAGGTGTGGCATCTCCGATCGAAGAGAGCAGGTACAGATCAGCTGAGGATGGACCAGTCCAGCGCGCAAATGCGAGATCCCGGCCGGCCGGAGAGAAGGCGAAACCAATATCGCCGACGGTTTCTTGCGGCGGTGATGTCAGCTTACGTCTCTCGCCGTTAGCAACAGAGATCAGGAAGATGCTGAAAGGCTCACGGTCCGAGCCTCTGTCATTGAATGCGAGGAATTTCGAGTCTGGTGTCCAGGCTAGAAAGGGCCCGGCGTGCGAGAGCCGATCCCAACTTGTATCCGTCAGTTTCCGTTCCGGTCCGCCCAATGGCGAAATGAGCATGATGGATGACCGGGCGTCGGTGCGTCGAATGAACGCAATCTGGCGGCCATCCGGAGACCACGCCGGCGTCACATCCTCGGCCGGATTCGTCGTCAGGCGCAGCGGCACGCCCCCGTCAACCGCCTTTACATAGATGTCGAAGTTATTCCGGCCCTCGCCATCCCAACTGAATACCACTTGGTTGCCATCCGGCGAGAGGCTGGGAGAGCGCTCGCTACCTGGATAGCTGGTGAGTGGAATAGCCGTGTGGGGTTCGACCGCATTCACACGCGGCCGCAGATTGAGCCATGCGATCACTCCAGCCATAATTATCACCAAGACTCCGACCACGGGCGCGATTCGCCGAAGAGATCGGTCCGTGGAACGAGACTGGCCGGTAGACAGCTTTCCAGCGTTAGACTCCTCTTTCAGATCCTCCAGAGCAAGCTTGAGATCATCCATATGCTGGAAGCGGCGCGCCCGGTCTTTTCGCAAGCACCGCAAAGTGATCTTCTCCAGTTCGTGCAAAACTCCCTCAACTGAGCCGCTAATCGGCTGCGGCTCTTCGTTGAGAATAGCCGATAAAGTCGCCGCTCTGGATGACCGCTGAAACGCTCTTCGTCCAGTAACCATTTCATAAAGAACGGCGCCGAAAGAGAAAATATCGGAGCGCGCATCGACCTGACGCCCTTCCGCCTGCTCTGGCGACATATAGGGAAACGATCCAAGGATAGTCCCCGCCAGCGTGACTGGTTTCTCTTCGATACCCGCGGTCTCGGTGACTGCGGATTCATCCTTTTCCTGCCGTTCGGTCAGTTTTGCGAGGCCGAAATCGAGAACCTTGACCAAGCCGTCCTCGGAGATCATGACGTTCGATGGCTTCAGGTCGCGGTGGACAATGCCGATAGAGTGGGCCTTGGCGAGCGCATCGGCTATTTGCACTCCGTATTTCAAAACATCGTTCACTCGTAGCCCACGGCGTCCGATGAATTGATCCAGGGTCTTGCCTTGGACGTATTCCATTGCCATGAACTGGACGCCTTCGAATTCCGCGATGTCGTAGATGTGCACGATGTTTGGATGGTTGAGAGCGGATGCAGCCTTCGCTTCCTGCTCAAACCGCAACTTTCGTACCGGATCCGCCATTTTGTCGGTCGGAAGAACCTTGAGGGCTATGAAGCGGTCCAAATGCGTATCATGCGCCTTATACACTACTCCCATCCCGCCCTCGCCTATCCTCTCCTGAATGCGGTAGTGCAATATGGCCTTGCCGATCACGTCTGCTCTCCCGGCGGTAGCGGCAGCTACTTCGAATGAAGTACTTCCAGTTTACAGCCGATACTCGCCGTAGTGGAAGTTCCTGCAACTGGAGCAACTGGAGCATGGCCGCTCATTACCCTTCTGTAGTCGCCAAGGAGCGAGTGATCGGTCGGCAGCAAGCTGTAAGAGGCACGGGAGCGCATGCCAATCGCCACTAGGGCTTTCCTTGCCCAATGGTGGGGCCGTAGGGCTCCAGTTTCCAGGCGCGCTAGGGTGTGTTCCGACGTCGCACCAGCAGCGTTCTTCAGCAACAGGCGGATGGGCTTCGATTTCGGACTGGACAGCAAGAACCACTCGTGCGCGCGTGTTTGTCGGTCCTGAGGTGCGGCGGGGCTCTGATAAGGAATGAGGCGCTCGGTAGCATACTGCCGCATTGGCATGCCATCGATGGCCACGATCCCAGCGCCAAGTTGGATTCACTGCTCCTGGCGCTCATCCTCGACCCGAAATCGGCTCCGACTACTAGGAACCGACCAAACGATTCCGGTGTCCAACTCCCAGGGATCAGGGTAGATGAGAATGACAAGGGTCTGCGAGCTCGGAGAGATTACACGCACGCTGGTGCAAAAATTGCCGTGTGTGAGGAGCCGTTACCGAGGATTAGCCCGTATCGTATTCGTCGTCCTGATTGTCGCCAGCCTCGATGCTCAAGATCGAACCAAGGACCGGTCCAGTCACAAGGTCTTCTCAATAGCAGTGGAGAAGGACATCCGCCTGGAAATGCTCGATTGGGGCGGTTTTGGCCGGCCAATCGTTCTGCTTGCAGGCCTCGGCGGTACGGCCCACGTGTTCGACAATTTCGCTCCGAAGCTAACAGGCTATGGTCATGTTCTTGGTCTAACTAGGCGCGGATTTGGAGCATCGACTGCACCGGAATCGGGATATTCCGTCAGCCGTTTTGCCAGAGATTTGATGGAGGCGCTAAATGCTCTAGATCTCAAGAACGCTGTATTGATCGGGCACTCCTTTGGCGGAGAAGAACTGACCCGCGCTGCAGCAGTTCAGTCGAATCGGATCGCGGCCCTTGTCTATTTGGATGCTGCCATTGACCAAAATGAAATTCGAAAGATGGGTGCAAATCAGTCAGACGAAATGCGCCGGGCGATGCAGATGAAAGAGAACGCATGGCAGGAACTCCTGTCGAGCATGACACCACCGGATTATCGCAACATCCAGGTGCCAGCGATCGCGTTTTTCGCGGTCTCAAAGGCTGCGACGGATTCTCTGGAAAGGGGTATTGATATTCTGAATACTTACCCCGATCTGGAAGGTTCCGCCACCGAACGGAAAATGACCGCTTCTTACAAGATGCTGGAGGCCTACAGGAATAATGATCCCATGGTGCGGCACAATCTGGACATGTCTTTCGCAGCTTATCGCGCTGCCACGGAATACAATATTAAGTTGTTCCGCGCAGGCGTTCCTCACGGTCGAATTGTGGAGCTGATGGGCGCTCACCACCTAATCTATTTGTCAAACCAGGCCGATGTGCTCCGCGAACTCGATTATTTCATGAGAGACTTGCCCTAATCATTAAATCGTCAGCTCTCCCCGATGACCAGGTTCTCTCTCGCCGCCTCCACGCCCCTGCCCCTGACGGACTAGCGGCGCGAGCACGAAGGCAGCTTTGATATCCGCATACGCGTGAAGTGGCGGCGATCGTGGTCTACAGACTCATCCACTACTCGATCGCGAGCCGTAAATATGAGATCGAAATCCGTGTGGCTGTGGATGCACCGGCCCGGAAACTGTTCGCATGATCGCCGATGACGGGCTGAAGCTTTGTCTGAGCGGATTGGTGCTCGGGACGTGTGGCGCCCTGGGACTAGGTCTGGCGGGCTCCCGTCGCCTGTTTGGCCTGACGCCCACGAATCATGGACCGTCATTACGGCGTCGTGATTCCTGCTCGCACGGCGTCGTGCCCCTGCTGCGTCCCCGTGCGACGACCGCGGTCCCAGCGCTATCGAACAGATCTGAGTGACTGCGCTCGAATGTCTTTTATTCTTCTCAGCACATCGCGAACATCAGGACTTCGACGAGCCTTGAGCACCCTTGCATACTGCTCGAGAACCCACAACACCTCGGGGCTTTCCGGAGTCAGCGCCTGTTCCAGGTGGCCAAGGGCTTCTTTGAGGCGAGCTTCACTGTCCTGTAGTTTGCCTTGCCGTCGCCTTACCTCGGCCATATTGGCGAGATACGTGCCGAGTTCGCGTTCCGGCGCATCTCCTGCACGGCGGACGGTTTGGATAGCCTGTTCGAGCAGAACGGCTGCCTCATCCAACTCACCGCGAGCGAGACAAACTACCGCCAGATTATTCTCGACCGAGGCGACCTGCGGGTGATCTACTCCCAGAATCTTAACCAAGCGAGCGTGTGCTTCCCGGAGCTGAGTCTTCGCGAGCTGGTTTTTCCTTCAGTGGCCCACAACGAGCCAAATTCGACGCGCATAAGCGCCGCTGTGATGTCGTCCGGTCCAAATGAGTCTTCATAGAGGCGTTGCGCCATTTTGAGCAACGGTAGAGCGCGAGCCGGCTGGCCGAGCCGTCGATATAGCGCTGCGAGAGTTTGGTATGGCGCCGCATAGGCGAGCGATGGCTGGTCTGCAGTACCGTTTACGGGGGCGATGAGCCCCTGCAGGAGCTTCATAGCTGATTCGTGATCGTTTTGGGCAATCCGGAGTTGCGCCAGATTGTGAACGCTTGATATCCGATTCGGATGGCTAGGAGGTAGCCACCGCTCGTGCGTTGAGACGGCAGACCGGAGAGGCACCTCCGCCAGAGCAAGTTCACCGGCCGCAAGATAGACGGTCCCGAGTTGGCCGAGCGTAGTAGCTGTAAGTGGATGGTCATCGCCATAGGCCTTCTGCCGGAGCGCGAACGCACGAGAGAGCGCCTGCTTGGCGTCTTCCACACGCCTAAGTTCACGGTACGTGGCGCCGAGGTTGTGCAGCGTGGTCGCGAGCAAGCGCTGATTTACGACGGGTGCTTTTTCGAAGAGCGCGACGGCACGCAAATAGAGGGGCTCGGCTTGCGTGTACTGCCCTTGCAATTGATACCAGAGGCCGCGATCATTCCAGCACAGCGCTTGGTGGGTGTCGCTTACCGGCGACGTACATGCCGTCTCGATTGCCTCACGCGCCTTTTCGAAGCTAAAGCGCCCACTTGGGACTGTTGCTTCAAACTCCAGGACTTCGCGTGCGTCTTCAAAGCTGAAGGGCCCTTTGGGAATCGGTCGTTCCGCTTTTAAAATCGAGTCACGTTCGGTCTGGCCGGCAACAATAGCGGCCAACGAAACCAAGAGTGGGATGTAACTGCGGATTCCGAGTGATGCCGATTAGCGTTCCGAACTGATGTCGATCACGATTCCGAAGTGATGCCGATCAGTGTTCCGAACTGAAGCCGATCAGTTTTACGGTTGTAGTTCGGAACGGCGATCGGCATAGGATTGGAACGACGGCGCAGGCAGCGGTGGCGATTGGACTCCACTGGGTAAGTGGAGAATCCCAGTTGCCACAGAAGAGGCTGACCATGCGCAAGTTGAAGGAAGTTCTGCGGCTCCAATCTCTCGGATTGAGCCAGCATCAGATCGCCCGCAGTTGTTCCATTTCCCAGAGCACCGTCCATGAGTATGTGTCGGCAGCGCAAAGAGCCGGCGTAAAGTGGCCGTTGCCGGAGAATTGGGGCGACCAGCAAATCGAGCAAGCGGTATTTCCGCAGCGGCCGGATCCGGCGATTTGGCGCAAACATCCGGAGCCGGATTGGCCGCAGATCCATCAGGAATTGCAGACGCATAAGGACCTGACCCTACAGTTGATCTGGCAGGAGGGCCGGGAAAGCAATCCGGAGGGCTATGGCTATAGCCGCTTCTGCGATCTTTACCGGAAGTGGCTGAAGAAACTCGACCTGGTGCTGCGGCAGGATCATCGCGCCGGCGAGAAGATGTTCGTGGATTACGCCGGGGCCACGATTCCGATTTACGATCCTGCCAACGGTGCCGTGCATCCCGCCGCTGTGTTCGTGGCGGTGCTGGGCGCCAGCAGCTATACCTTCGCCGAAGCCACCTCCGGGCAGGATCTGCGGAACTGGACCGGTTCGCATATGCGCGCCTTCGAATTTTTCGGTGGCGTGACGGAAGTGGTGGTGCCGGATAACTTGAAATCCGCCGTCACACACCCCAGCTATTATGAGCCGGATTTGAACCCCACGTACCGCGACTTGGGGGAGCATTACGGGGTAGCGATCATTCCGGCGCGGCCGTATCGGGCCAAGGATAAAGCCAAGGTAGAGGTGGGCGTTCAGGTGGTCCAACGCTGGATCGTGGCGGCGTTGCGAAAGCGCAAGTTTTTCTCACTCGATGAAGTCAACCACGCCATTGCCGAGTTGTTAGTGCGGCTGAATGCGCGGCCGTTCCGGAAACGCGAGGGGAACCGCGCCGCCTTATTCGCACAACTCGACCAGCCGGCGCTGAAACCATTGCCGGCCTCGCGTTACCAGTTCGGAGAATGGAAGACCGCCCGCGTCAATATCGACTATCACATAGAGGTGGAGAGGCATTATTACAGCGTGCCCTACGCGCTGGTGCATCTGCAGGTGGACGTACATCTGACGGCGGAGACGGTGGAAATCCTGCACCGCGGGGTGCGGGTGGCCTCGCATGTCCACTCCTGCGTTCCGGCAAAAGCCACGACGTTGACCGAGCACATGCCCAAGTCGCATCAGAAATACGTAGGAAGGACACCTTCGCGGCTGATCGAAGATGCCCAGCAGATTGGGCCCGTAACCGCCCAACTGGTGGAAGCGATCCTGGCGGCCAAGCGCCATCCGGAGCAGGGGTATCGGTCGTGCATGGGGATTCTGCGTCTGGCGAAAACTTATCCGGCCGAGCGCATGGAAGCGGCCGCGCGGCGTGCTCTGCGGGCTCGCGCCTACAACTCCCAGAGCATGGACTCGATTCTGAAGAACCAACTCGACCGTGTGCCGCTGACCGGCGATCCACCCGTGCCGCCTGGCGTGGACCACGACAACATCCGCGGTGCCGATTACTTCGATTCCAAGCCGGAGACCGATCCCCGGTAATTCAGTAAACCCCAAGGAGAACTATGCTCAACCAACAGACGATCGAGAAGTTGTACGCCATGCGCATGCGCGGCATGGCCGATGCTTTTACCCAACAACAAGAAGAACCGCAGACGACGCAGCTCAGCTTCGAAGAGCGCTTCGCGCTGCTGGTAGACCGGCAGTGGAGCTGGCGGCAGAACCGGGCGCTGGAGCGGCGGATCCGGGATGCCCGGCTGCAAGGGCCAGCCTGCATGGAAGACATAGACTTTCGTGCGGCACGCGGTCTGGACAAGCAGGTGGTGCGCGGGCTGATCCACGAATCAGACTGGGTACGCCGCCATCAACACGTTTTCCTGGTGGGACCAACCGGGATTGGGAAAACGTTTCTGGCGCGTGCATTCGGACAGAAGGCCTGCCGCGACGGATTCACCGCGTACTTCGCCACGGCAGCGCAGTTGTTTCGGGAACTGGAACTGGCGCGGGCAGACGGCAGCTATGCCAAGAGGCTGCGGGCGCTGGGGCAAGTAGATGCGCTGATCGTCGACGATTGGGCGATGGCACCGATGACCGATGGCGAACGTCGTGCATTTTTGGAGATCTGCGATGAACGGTACCTGACCCGCTCGACGCTGCTGACCAGCCAGTTGCCGGTGGCGAAGTGGCATGCGCAGATAGGCGATCCCACCGTGGCCGACAGTATTCTGGATCGGCTGGTGCACGCTGCACATCGAATCGAGCTTCAGGGAGAGTCGATGCGGAAGAAGAAGGGTGGACGCGAAAAGAATGCGGAATAGGCGGGCGGCGCGCGATGTTTTTTGGCGCTAACTCCAGTCGCCCTACGGGCTCCTTCCGTCAGCGCCAAAAAACAAGAACAGGCAGAGAACGAAACTTCGCATGCCTCACAGCCAGGAAAACAAGGAAAACTCTTGACTGATGTCGATCACTGTTTCACACTGAGAGAGCCCTGCGTCGCTTCGCTCCGAACTGATCGGCATCAGATCGGAATGGCTGATCGACATCATCGGAATGCGCAGTAACGATGCAACATGCTGTCCTTCCTTCCATGTCCGAGCCGAAGACCGTTGAGGCGGCTATACAGACACGACGACTCGAACCTGGAAATCTATCCAGGCGTAACCTTCTTTGGTTAACTAACTAGTCGTGCCGCAGGGCGCTCGCGGGATCGACATTGGTGGCGCGCCGGCCGGGAATGAGGCAAGCCAGCACGGCAACACCGATCATCGTGAGGGCCACGACGGCAAATGTAGCGGGGTCTGTCGGCTCGACGCCGAAAAGTACACCGGCGATAAAGCGAGTAAGCCAGAATGCTCCGGCTGTACCGGCCGCGACTCCGATAAACGTTAGTGTCAGCCCATGTCGCAGGATCATCCATATCACATCTCGTCGATGAGCGCCGAGCGCGATGCGGATACCGATCTCGTGCGTTCGCATTTTCACGACGTAAGCCATGATTCCGTAGATGCCGACGGCCGCGAGGAGGAGGGCCGTGCCGCCGAAAATTCCAAGAAGCAACAAATAGAAACGTGGCTCTTGAAATTGTCGATCCATGCGTTGGTCGACTGTCTTAATATCGGTGATCGGGCGATTGCCTGCCACCTGAGCGGCAATCTTTCGAGCGACCGGGACTATGGTCATCGGATCCACTGTGGTGCGCAGGATGATTGACTTCCTCACGTAGAAATGAAAGTGCCCGGTGAGCACCGGAATTTGCGTGAATGGCACGAACATCTCGTTATTCCATTCGTCATTCAAACGGCCATAATGCATATCGCGCGCTATGCCGATTACCTTCCGGGGCCGCTCTTCGCCCGGCATCCTGAACGTCAGATAGCGGCCAATGGGACTCGAATCCGGCCAGTACTTGCGCGCCATGGACTGATTTACGATGACTACCCACGGAGCCGTTGAAGAATCGCGCGAATCGAAAGGACGGCCATGCAGCAGTGGAACCCGGAGGGTTTCGAAAAAGTTCGCGCTGACGGTATGAAATCCCGCGGACGGCGGCTGACTATCGGGATTGCCTTGCGGGTTCGTGTCGAGCGTGAAATCGGTCCCATTACGCAAACTGGAGAATGGCGGCGTGTCGGAAAGCGCGGCGGACTCGACCCCGGGTAATTGCGAAAGGCGTTCGAGCAGTTGCTCAAAAACCAAGGGAAGCCGAGGGTTGGGGCGCACAATGGCGATTCCATCGCGCGTACCCTCGTCTTTGAAATACTCGCCTGTCGATAGCAGCAGCTCAAAAGTCAGCAGGTTCTTCGTGTCAAAGCCCGGATTGACATCCACCAGCCGAATGAAGGTGTTGATCATCAGTCCGGTACCCGTCAGCAGAACCAGCGCCATGGCAATTGTTGAGACCACCAGGAAGCTTCTGAGACTTTGGCGAGCGAATCCGGCAGTCGTGGCGCGCCCTGAATCCTGAATCATCGTCGTCAGACGGCGTCTGGTCCCCTGTATCGCTGGAAATAGTCCGAACATCAAGCCCGTCAAGATGGAAACGACGGCGGTAAATGCTAGCACCCTGCCGTCAATGGCAAGATTGTTAAAACTCTTGTCCGGGCCGTATTGCGCCATCAGTCGGATGCCGCCCCAGGCGATCAGTAGCGCGAATGGCACACTCAGCGTGGAGAGCATCACCGACTCCGTCAGAAACTGGAAAACCAAACGCCCCCTGCCTGCACCCAAAGCGCTGCGCATCACAATTTCGTGACGGCGCGACGACAAACGGGCCAGGAGTAATCCCGCTACATTCGAGCAGGCGAGCAGAAGCACAAAAGCGACGGCGCCCTGTAGCGTGAGTAAGCTTCTGCGTGCGTCGCCAATCGCAGCTTCCCGTATCGGCACCAGCGTCACTCCCCATCCCTTATTCCGCTCCGGATTTTCTCGAGCGAGATTCGCTGCGATCCGCGTCATCTCCGCTTCTGCCTGTTCGAGCGAGATGCCGTCCTTGAGCCGTCCCGTCACCCATAGATAGCGGGTGCGGCTTTGCATATGCGTCTTTGTGAACTCGTAGGGAATCCAGAATTCCTTGTCGGGTTGCAGAGAATCAAAACCGAACGCCTGGAAATCCGCCGGGAGCACCCCGATAATCTTGAAGTTGCGGAGTCCCGCGGGTATGATTTTTCCCAGCACATGCGGATCGCCGCCATAGCGGCGTTGCCAGAGCTTGTGGCTGAGCACTACAACTTCTCCGTTGCCCAGTATGCAGTCCTCGGGTGAGATCAATCGCCCCAAAAGCGGCCTTGCTCCGAACGCTTCCAGGTAGCCGTACTGAACGCGAAGGCCGATCAATCTTTCGGGCTCCGCTTCGAAAGTGCTCAGTGTTGCATCGTTGGAAGTTCCGATATGTTCGAACACGCGATTGAGGTTGCGCCAGGCGACGAAATTGGACACGGCGGCGAGGTCCCGTCGATGAGGCTCGTCCGACCTCGTTTCATAAACCATGACGATGCGGTCTGCGTCTTGATAAGGCAGCGGCTTCAACAGTCGGTCACTGATCAAAGTAAAGATTGACGTGTTGATGCCAATGCCCAGTGCCAGCGTGAGTACGGCTACGGTGGTGAAGCTCCGGTCATGAGCAAGCATGCGGCCGCCATAGCGCAAGTCCCTGAAGAACTGCTCGATCCACGGGAAGGAGCGGGCCTCTCGATGTAATTCTTTCGACAACGCGACTCCGCCGTAAGCGCGCAGGGCGGCTCGTTTCGCTTCGTTTGGAGGCAATCCACGGTGCTCGAAATCTTCCTGTAGTAGCGCTAGATGCGAGTCAATCTCCCGGGCCAACTCACGTTCGGCAGTCCGGCTGCGAAACAGGGTTAGTAATCTCGCCATGCAGCGCCGCATGTTTCACGCCTCTTCGGAGAGCAGCCGTTCCACCAGTGCCGACATTTGTTTCCAGCGCTTCGTCTCTTGCGCTAATGCCGTCTCGCCGGCTTTGGTGATAGCGTAGAACTTCGCCTCCCGATTGGTTTCGGTCCTACCCCAGTTTCCCTTAATCCGACCCTGCTGCTCCAAGCGCACCAGCGCTGGATAGAGAGTTCCCTGGTTAAGATGCAGAATATCCTCAGAAACTTGTTGGAGCCGGGACGCAATCGCGTATGCGTGCTGCGGTCCCATGCTTTGCAGGGTACGCAGAACCATCAAATCGAGGGTGCCTTGCAGCACGCTCATCCGCTCCATTTCTTTACTTGACATTCTAGTGAATCCCTCAGACCCAGTCTGGCAGAGCTTTGCTTGGATGTCAAGTAGAACAACAAATCGAGGCGGCTCACTAACGTTTTGAATAGTACGTCGTCTTGGAAAGGATCAGCTGCGAACGACCGCGACTCATCACACGATTTCCGAGCACTCTGCCAACATAGGTTCCTGACGATTGTTACTGGTTGTACTTTGCACCAGCTCAAGTTCGGTTTTCGCGCCAACGCCCGCAGTGAGCACTCAGGTAAACGTTTGGCAACCAAACGAGATCTATCACTCCCGGGCGCAGCGCTTCAGCAGGTGCCGTGAAATGGCACGTCAGCGTGGCTTTGTTCCCGTGGTAGAGCTGGATATAATCCGCCGCGGCCGTGTTCGTGTCAAGGCCTACAGCATGCGTCACCACAAAAGCCACTGCCTTCCGCTTCGGCTTCCCGAACACGCTTGCTCGCTCGGGCGTGCTCGTCCCCATGGTGTTCCTTTCGGGGACGTTCGGATTCACTGCGTTAGGGCTCGCCTTAGGCATCGCGGCGTCGCGGGCTCTGTCGAAAACGCTGGGGAGCCTGCTATTCGGCGTGACCTCTGGCGATCCGATTACATATTTTGGCGTTGGCGGGCTGCTGATCGTGGTTGCGGCAGCAGCCGGACATATTCCGACGTGGCGCGCCTCTCGGATCGATCCAATGGTTGCGTTGCGGTCGAATTGAATGCCACCAATTCCGAGAGATCTCTCAACGGCGTACTGTCTCCAGGGTCGGCAATACAGAAGAGGCCGAAGATTCGCACGGACTCCTGTGTAGTCGCCAAAGGGCGAGTGATCCGGACCGCGACACCTCGGCGGATCGGTAGCCGCTACGCCGTCAGCCGTGAGAGAGCTTGGGCGTGCTCCTGATCCACCGCAGACACCCGAGCCTGACGTGCCGAAGCCAATCACAAGTGGGTGAGGCTAACGAACCAGATGGTCGAACGTCTACCCTGGTGTTGAGAATCGGAGGTAGAATATCTACCAGCGATATGGCAAAGGAATTCTCCGGCCGGGTCGAGTTGCTTCAAGGCACGCCCGACATGCTCATCCTAAGGACGCTGCTGTTTGGCCCAGCTCACGGACACCAAATCGCCAAGCACATCCAACGCACGACCGAAGACGTCCTGCAAGTGGAGCACGGTTCGCTCTACCCCGCCTTGCACCGGCTGGAACGGAAGGGCTGGGTGTCGTCGAAGTGGGAGTTGGCGAAGGATCGCAATCGCGAGTTCAAGTACACCGGCTGACGCCGGCCGGAAGGAAGCAGCTCGTTTCGGAGGAATCGAAGTGGCGGAGACTGACCGGCGCGGTCGCGCGGATCATGTGGCCGGCCGAGGAGCTCTGATATGCGCTGGCGCCGGCGGAACGGGGCAGAGGATCTGGAGCGCGAACTCCGGAGCCATTTGGAACTCGAGGCCGAAGAACAGCGCGAGACTGGCCTGTCTTCGGACGAGGCCCGCGCCGCCGCCCGACGGGCGTTCGGCAACACGACTTTAATAAAGGAAGACGTACGGGCCGTGTGGAACTGGACTCTGTTGGAACAGATCGGGCAAGAGCTGCGCTACACCGCGCGAACGATGCGGAAAAACTGGGGTTTCTCCACAGCCGCGATCCTATCGCTCGCGCTCGGCATCGGAGCCAACACGGCGATTTTCAGCCTCATAAACGCACTGCTACTCAAATCGCTTCCGGTAAGGGATCCACAGTCGCTGTTCTTTCTCGCCAAACAGGACGGGTACGGTACACGCGCGTATTTCTACTACGAAACCTACCAGCGGCTTCGCGCCGCACAGCCATTCTTCCAGGAACTGGCGGCATATGGGGGGCGCGTTCGAATGAATGTGAGCATCGAGGGCGTTGCAGAATCCACAATGGGCCAGCTTGTATCCGGAAACTATTACAACGTGCTCGGTGTTCCGCCGGTTGCCGGCCGCGTCTTTAGCCCCGAGGACGATCGCATTCCGGGAGCCCATCCGGTGGCGGTGATCAGCCACGCGTACTGGCAGCGGCGCTTGGGGGCATCTGCGGATGCAATTGGGAAGAAAATCCTGATTGCCGGCACGCCCTTCACCATCATCGGCGTGACACCCCCGAGTTTTCTCGGCCTGGAGGTGGGCGATGCGCCCGAGATTAGCGTGCCCATCATGATGCAGCCTCAGGTGATGCCGGACAAGGAGAACTGGCTGGGTCGGCCAACCAACAACGTGGACTGGCTGAACCTCTTCGGACGATTGAACCCCGGCGTCACGGCCCCTCAGGCAACCAACGGTTTGCAGGCGCTCTTTTGGAACATTCAAACGCAGCTCGCCGCCGAACTCGGGCTGGAGAAGGCGAGCTGGCGTAAGGAATGGGTGGAGGCCAAAGTAGTCCTGGTACCGGGCGCGACCGGGCTTTCGCGACTGAGACGCCAGTATTCCGGGGCGCTCTATGTGTTGCTGGGGGCGGTGGGGCTGGTGCTGCTGATCGCCTGTGCGAACGTCGGCAATCTGCTCCTGACGCAGGCTTCGGCACGGCAGCGGGAAATCGCGCTACGCCTGGCCATCGGCGCGAGCGGCGCTCGCGTGATCCGCCAATTGCTGGTGGAAAGCTTGACTTTGAGCGGTCTCGGCGGCGCTCTGGGAATTGCGCTCTCCTATTGGGTTGCCGAATTGTTGGTCCACTTTCTTTCAGCCAGCGGGCCGCTGATCCGGCTCGACCTCACCCCAGATTCGCGTGTCTTGCTATTCACCGCCGGAATTTCGATGGCGACAGGTATTCTCTTTGGGCTGGCCCCGGCGATTCGAGGCGCCGGGATCGAACTGGCTCCGGCGCTAAAGCAGAGCGGCCGCGCCGCGAGTGCACCGCAGCGCTTTGCGCGGGCATTGTCGGTGGTGCAAGTTGCGCTCTCCCTGATCCTGCTGATCGGCGCCGGCCTGCTCGTGCCGACGCTCGATCGCATCGACAACATCGATGCCAGATTCCCGCGCGATCGCGTCTATATGGTTTCGCTGACGCCGCAGGGTAGCGATCAGAAGAACGGGCCAAACGGGCGGCGGCTCAATCGCCTCTACCTGGATCTGCCGGAGCGCGTCCGTGTCATACCCGGCGTGGTCTCCGCATCCCTTGCTGGTGAGCCACCGACGAGTCGAGGGTATGGCCGTCCGTTCCGTATCGAGGGCGGGCGGCAGGTGGTTGCTCATCAGTATCCGATCTATCCAGGCTACTTTGCCTCTTTGGGGTCGGCGATCGTGCCAGGTCGAGATTTCGCGCCCGCCGACATGACGCAAGGGGCAACTCCCGTCACCATCGTAAACCAGACGCTGGCCCGCGAGGCGTTTCCGGGTGAAAACCCGCTGGGCAAGCGAATCGTGTGTACGGGGAATATCTCGATGGGCGAGAGTGGCGACCCCTGCCAGGTGATCGGGGTGGCGCGCGACATCGCATACTCGAATCTCAAGCGCGAGCCTCAGAAGGCGGTCTACATGACCTTTCTGCAGACCCCGACCGGGCGCGGCGGAATGGAACTAATCGTCCGCGCGGCCGACGGTCGCGGCGATGTGCCCGCACAACTACGGCGGGAGATTATCGCGATGGACCCTTACCTGCCGTCCGTCATCGTTCGCACGCTAGCGACCGATATGGACGCCGCCCTGATGCGTGAGCGGCTCCTGGCGCTGCTCTCGACCATTTCGGAGGACTCGCGGCGCTGCTGGCGGCAATCGGGCTGTACGGAGTCATAGCCTATTCGGTGAGCCGGCGAGCCCAGGAAATTGGTGTTCGGATGGCACTGGGGGCGCTGCCCCGGCGAGTCCTCGGTCTGGTCTTAGGCGAAACACTAGCGCTGGCGGGCCTGGGGATAGCATTCGGATTACCCGCGGCCCTTGCGGCTACACGGCTGTTAGCCGGTTTTCTTTATGGCGTGAAGCCGTCAGATCCGGCCGTGCTCGTTGTTAGCGCAGGCTTCCTGGTGGTCACAGCAGCGATTGCGGGATTCATTCCTGCACGGCGGGCGGCGCGGATCGATCCGGTGGTGGCTCTGCGCGACGAATAAGAGGTGTTGTGGTCTCGTTACTGCTGATCGCGGTCGCCATCGCGGCCTTTCCCGCGCGACGGGCGATGAAGACTGAACCCGTAGTGATATTGCGGTAGGGATGAACTGATCTTTGGCGAAACGGCCGCCGCACGTATTCGCGCGGACCGGGAGGGTGGCCCGAGCTTAGTTGAAAGTTGAAGGCGGCGGTTCGTGCCCATGTTACTACGCCACCGCCTGTCGGGTGGCAGATTTCGATCCATTGAGGATCGCGTCCAGGGCCCAGAGATCGCGATAGCCCATCATCTTTCGAAAGTTCTTTTCCGTTGCCAGGAAGGCGGAAGCCATCCACCGCTTGACCATTCCACCGTCACGCCAGCGGCAAACTCGACGAGTTCGCATGCGAACGCCGGAATGCGGACTCTCGATAACGTTGGTGGTGGCCAGGCAGCGGTGCAGCGAAGGAGGTATGTCCAGCCGGTTGATGGTGAAGCATTCCTCCAACCCTTCGAGCAAGCTGGCGGCGGCTGACGGATATTCACGCTCCAGCCATTCGGCGAGCTTCTTCAACCGCGCCATTCCCGCCTTGGCTTCCATCTTCCAGGCCGCCCGCAGCACGCTCTTCACCTGGTCCTTCTGATCTTTGGGTAAGTGATCGACGACGTTGCGCAGTTGCAGAGTAGGGCGCTGGCGCGGTGGCACACAGGAACGGGGATTTCGGTTACCGGCAGCTTTCGCTACAACACCGGTGTCTCAGTCCGCTCCATAGCTCCGTCTCCAGCACCCCCTCATCGAACCGTACATGAAGTTTTCCCTCATACGGCTCTCCGGGAGCCTTCCCCCGGCGGCATTCAGCTCGTATGCACAATCCGACCCTGAGTCGAGTACAGGCCGGCCCTTCTCCAGTAGGCCAGTGGCGTCTTCCAAAACGCCCGCCGTCTGCGCTGATGCTTGGCCTGCAACCAACGTCGAAGTTTCCACGTGACATATTGATCTACCTTCCGAAAATGCTGGGCCGAGTTGAGCCAGCCAAAGTAGGCCGTCCATCCCCGCAGTATCGGGTTCAGCCGGTCCAACTTCTCTTGCAACGACGGGCGGTTATCACGAGCGATGGCTGCTTTAACCTTATCCCGAATCCGTTGCATCGATCGTTGCGACGGCCAGCAGTAGCAAAACCACTTGCTGGCATCACGCCGCGAAGGCTGTTTCCGAAAGTGCACCCCCAGAAAATCGAAGCCATCCTTAGCATCGACGATGCGAGTCTTGTCTTCATTGACAGTCACCCGCAGTCGCGCCAGGAACTGCCTCAGCTTCGGCATGTATATTTCCGGGGGCTTCCATCGGCACAGCACCACCAGGTCATCCGCATAGCGAACCATCTTCGTTGCCTTCACCTCCCGCTCCCAGTACAGATCGAGCGGATGCAAATAGATGTTGGACATCAACGGCGAGATGACTCCCCGAACGCAAAAGGTAACCCGGGTTCGGCCTTGATCCGGTGACACCCGCGGGCGGAACGGGCGATCCGCCTGGCCCTGGTCCCGACTGCGGAATGGGAATGGAATGGCGGAGCGTGATCGTATCGACGCCTACCAGGACTTCCTTCACAACCAGCCTAAGAATCTGCTGGCGTGCTGCGATATCCAGCGTGTCAGCGCGGCTCCGTAGCTTGGTTCGAAATCCGCCCAGGCTCTCCGCCAGTTGCAGGTATTTCGCCTCGTCCATCGCCGCCATCTTCAGAGATTGTAATTCCGATTCGACGGCCTGCGTCTGTTTCTGCAAGCTCGGCATCCGGTGCCGCAGTTGGGAAAGCGTCACCAATCCCTCTTGATAGGCGGTCACCAGGCGTTCGCTACTCTTCTCCACGCGCGCCTGTTCTCGGCGCAACTCCTCCTCGCGTTTGCGCAGCGGGTCCGCATTCCGCGCGGCATCCCGACGGCGGTCGATCTCGGCTTGGATTAGCCTTGGATCCTCCAGAAGCCGGATCACTTCGTTCCACACGAACTCATCCAAATAATCTTGTCTGAGTGGCCGATTCGTACAGAGCGGCCCGTTCAGCCGCCGATATCCATCCGAACCGATGCAGCGATAGTAATTCAGTTTTTGCTTCGACGTGTGCGTGGATGTTCGGTACAGGCCGTAGCCGCACTGCTCGCATACCAGGATGCCTTGCAACAGGGTCGGCTCGATCGTGCGCCGGGGCGAATGACGTTTATTCTGCTCTAACTGCTCTTGCGCCAGCGCGAACGTCTCTTCGCTCACCAGAGCTGGCACCGGCACCTCAATCCACTCCGCGCGCGGCCGCTCGTGTCCACCAACGTCACGGCTCGGCAAAGCTTTCCGTTGACGAAGAGGACGTGTGACGCGTTGCCGGGGCCGTTGCTCGGTTTTGCCATAGCAAGCGGTTCCCCGATATGCGGGATTGCGTAGCATACCCCAAACCGTGGATCGCTCCCAGCGGCCTTTACCCGTCCGTGTGGCAATCTGGCGCTCATTCAATAAACGAGCGATGGCGTTGATACTTAGCCGCTGTTGGGTATAGATCTCAAACACCATCCCCACCACCTTGGCCTCGGCGTCCACCAGCTCGTAGAATGCTGCCGAGGTATCACTCTTCCTCACATATCGGTAGCCATACGGTGCGCCGGAAAGCACGTTCACTCCACCCTGTTGCGCCATGTGCTTCTTGCCTCGGCGGCACCGCTCGGCGATCTGGGCGCGTTCGTATTCGGCGATCATGCCTTGAAACTGCACCAGCAACTGATCTTCCGGCGTCGCTCCGGCCGGCGCCTTCAGAAAGATCAACTCCACTCCGCAGCGCGACAGTTCTTCGCTCAGCAAGACCTGATAGGCATATTTTCGGCTCAGTCGATCCGGCGAGTAGACCAGCGCGGCGGCGATCTGGCCTTCCGCTGCCAGATCGCGCAGCGCCTCCAACCCGGGCCGAATAAGAATGGCCCCGCTATAGCCTTCGTCCTGGAAGACCCATTCCGGCGGCACGCTGTATCCGTGCGTCTGGGCGTACTCGACCAGCGCCGCTGTCTGGCTGGCAATGGTGTGATTCTCCTTCTGTCGATCCGAGGACACCCGGGCGTAAATGGCCGCTGGCTTGTTCATTCCTTATCTCCGTCATCGGTTCTGCGGATGCAAGAGTACTCTCTCTGATTCTCCGCCCACTGGCCGCCGTTGATCCGGCACCAGCAACTGGTATGCCTGTGCCAGTTTGTCCGGCAACAAACGATCAAATCGATATTCCAAACCGCAGGTTCGCGGCCGAGTTGACCTCGGCTCACCCACGCCCTCGCCCTCGCGGCAACAGCGCGAGCAACGCCCGGCTGACCACCTCGCTGATGGACAATCGTTTCTCTGCGGCGTACTCCCGGACCTGCTGAATCAGGCTGCGTGGAAGTTTCACTGTGAATGCCAGTTTCGATTCGCCGGGGGGGACTGGCGCTTTCAGTTGCTGAGCTTGTTCGAGGTAACGGTAGGCTTGGCGCGGCGAGATGGAGCAATCCCGTGCCAGGCGTTCGGCCGCATCTGAGAGTTGCTCGACTTGCCGAAGTAAGGTCCGCGCGTGATTGAGTCGCTCCGCTTTCTGGACATCGCTGGCGCGCGGCATCTGTCATAAATATACAACCTGTTGCGACATACATCAATCCGCACTCGATTTCCGTCGTAATCGCAGACGCTGTTCAAATTCGAAGTTATCTTTTGCGTTCGGGGAGTCATCACTGCCCCTTGCGGAGAGCCGACCACAGTCTCTTCCAGAATCCCTTCATGCATAACTCCGGCCTTCAGCCACAATCTAATCAGCCGCAACACACGCGGATCACGGACCCGCCGTTGCACGAGCTTGATCAAAATTTCGTGGTCAATCGTGTCGAAGTAACTTTTGAGATCCAAGTCGATGACTTTGTCGTACCCGAAGGTTACGCATTTGCGGATATCGTAGATCGCTTGCTTGGCACTTCGTTTGGGCCGGAATCCATATGATCCCGGTCGGAAGCTGGCTTCAAACAGCGGCTCAATTACTGCTTTCACCGCTGCCTGTGCGACTCGATCCTTTACTCGGGGTATTCCCAGCGGCCTCTGCCGACCATCGGACTTGGGGATGAACACCCGGCGCACCGGTTGGGGCCGGTATTTCTGCTGTATCAGTTCCTTCTGTAGTTCCAGAAGAAACCACAGCGTCCCCCGCGCCTCGATGGACTCGATGGTTTCGCCATCGACGCCCGCAGCTCCGCGGTTACGTCGAACTTGCTCCCATGCAAACCACAGCACCTCCAAACTGCAGACCTTATCAAACAGAACTCCGAACGTTCGTTGCGGCTGAGCCTTGGCCGCTCGGTATAGCTTCCTCTGAAGTACACGGACCTTTTCTAACGTCGTGCGTTGAGCCTCATCGGCAGTCACGAAATCCCTCCTTCTTCGTCAGCTTGGCTCGAGTCGAGGCCCTTCGCTCCAGCGGGTTTTGCTGTCCTCGCCTTCATCGCTACGCTATGGCCTCTTCCGACTTCCCGCCCGGCGTCGCCGCCCACTTCGGCTTTCGCCTTATAGGGCCGCTTACGGCGGCGGAGTATCCGCCGACCGAACAGGATCTCGTCCGTTCCCTCACGCTTCCTTCCGTTCATGCCGTTGCTCGAAACACCGGGGATGACGGCTGCTTCCCTTCCCTACACATCCACAGCCGTTGTTGTCTTCGCCTGTACACAGGAGGCTCGACCATCCCATTCCCGAACTCTCCCAGTAATACCCGTTCGGGATGCAATGACGGCGCCATACATTCCCTTTCGGTACGGCCTGAACGTTTGCCCGTGCACGCCTAATCGCCGTCCTTCTCCATCTGCATGAGCGCTCTCTTACAGGCCACCGCGCAGACTCCGTTCCCGGTCGCCTACAAGGGCAAGCCTGTGGGCATGTATTCGGCGGATCTGGTGGTGGACGGTCGCCTGCTCGTCGAAGTCAAATGCGTCGAGCAGTTCTCGAACGAGCATTTGGCGCAAAGTATCAATTACCTGAAAGCTTCGGGACTGCATCTGGCTTTGCTGCTCAACTTCCGTCGACCTCGGGTGGAGTGGAAGCGCGTAGTCCACGAACTCTGATTCGCGTGCATTCGCGTGCATTCGCGGCTTTAACAATGCTGCGGGTTTGATACACGCGAAGCGTCTGCCGCGCCAGCGGCTTCGTTGTGTGCTGGGCATGCTCAGCAGTTTGGAGGTGAAAGTCCTCCGGCCAACCTGATGGAGGTGAAGGCCTAGAGATGATGCAAGGGCTACCGCCGCGAGGCGGGGTCTGAAAGAAGCATGGATCAAATGTGCGAGTCGATGGACAAAAACCGGATATTAGGCGCCAGTGCCGGGCGAGCGGGCAACTTACCGCGAAGCCCATATCCATCAAGGGTGCGAAGCGTAGATCCGGCGACCGTGCACAGAAGGCGGCTGAGTTTACCCCAGGAGATCTGTTCCGTGTCGCTTCGGCGACTGAGGTTGTCGAAAGGCAGCCTGACCGCGGAGCAGAAGTCAGCAGAGGGCATATTAGGTCATGACGTCGGCAAGGCTAGTGAGGCACTCCGAATGCCGAAAGGCGGAGCAATGGATAGGCCGAGCCGGGAACGGGGACCGAAGGCCCGAACGAGAAGGAGTGGCCAGTAAGCCATGAGTCTCAAGGACGACAAGCAGCAGAATACCCAGATCGAACTGGACTTCTCTTCTGCGCTGACGGGTGAAGCCCGGGAGGCGGGAAGGGAAGGGACTGAAGCGTCCGGGACGACGAATGGATCCGAAAACCCAGCCAGCACGAATCGATTAATGGAGGAAGTATGTGAGCGAGAAAACCTGAAGACAGCATTGCGGCAGGTGAAGGCCAATAAAGGTAGTCCAGGCGTTGACGGGATGACCGTCGGCGGAATCAAGGATTACCTGAAGCAGCACTGGCCAGCCATCCGGGATCAACTGCTGAACGGGACCTACGAGCCGATGCCGGTGAGGCGGGTGGAAATCCCCAAGCCGGACGGAGGAGGTGTCAGAAAACTCGGCATTCCTTCGGTGCTGGATCGATTCATCCAGCAGGCGGTGCTGCAGGTTCTGCAAAGGCGGTGGGACCGGACGTTTTCCGATCACAGCTACGGGTTCCGGCCGGGACGGTCGGCTCATCAGGCGGTGGCACAGGCGCAGCAGTATATCGCCGAAGGTCATGGCTGGTGCGTTGATCTTGATTTGGAGAAATTTTTCGATCGAGTCAATCACGACAAACTGATGGGTCAGATCGCCAAACGGGTCGAGGACAAGCGGCTGTTGAAACTCATCCGGGCATTCTTGAATGCCGGGGTGATGGAGAACGGGTTGGTCAGCCCGAGCGTGGAGGGGACTCCGCAAGGAGGTCCACTTTCGCCACTGCTCAGTAACCTCGTGCTCGACGAACTCGACCGGGAGTTGGAGCGCCGGGGACATCGTTTCGTTCGTTACGCGGACGACAGTAACATTTACGTTCGGAGCGAAAAGGCGGGTCAACGGGTGATGGAGAGCGTCACGCGATTCATCACGCAGAAGCTCAAGCTCAAGGTAAATGAGGCGAAGAGTGCGGTGGCACGACCGCAGGAGCGGAAGTTTCTCGGATTCAGCTTTAGCGCTGGTCCGGAGGTCAAGCGCGTCATTGCGCCGAAGGCTCTGGATCGGTTCAAGCAACGAATCCGGGAGATCACGCGAAGGGCCAAGGGGGTCAGCATGGAAACGACGATGGAGGAGTCGGCTCCGTATATGCGGGGCTGGCGCAGCTATTTCGGTTTCTGCGAAACGCCCGAGGTGCTGATCGGCTTAACCCGCTGGGTCCGGTTGCGGCTCAGGGCTGCGATGTGGCGGCAGTGGAAAACACCGCGCCGTCGCCGAGCAGCGCTGTTGGAACTAGGGGTGCTGCCGCGGCTGGCAAGCAATACGGCTGGCAGCGGGCGCGGTCCTTGGTACCTTGCGAAGGCCAAGGCCCTGTCTGTGGGGCTTTCTAATGCGTACTTCAAATCGCTCGGACTTCCGTCATTGTTCGAGGAGTGTTAGCGTAACCGACTCGAACCGCCGTGTACGGACCCGTACGCACGGTGGTGTGGCAGGGGTCGGCGGGCAACCGCCGCCCCTATGCCGATCAAACGCCCTTGGGTCTGCTGACCGTGGCCGACCTACAGTCGCCTTCCAGTAGATCTGAACCGCCGGTTCATTGGTTCATCGCAGCCGTACATGACTCCCCTTTACCAGCGATATGCCTTCGACCACTTCGCCGCGGGCTAAAGCATCCGACAGGATTCCGCGCTGAAGCTCTTTCTGCACGAATTTGCCTTCGCCGTTCATCATCCGGTCCCGCAGGGGACCCTGTGGTAGTGCCTCAATAACCTCGATCCACTCCGGCCACGTAATGTCGATGCGCGCTCGGTAGAAGGCGGCCGGGATGTGGGTGGTCTCGCTGACCACCAAAGACCGTGCGCTGTTGGCCTGCAGGCAAATTGTATTCAACTCGCCGCGCAATTTCTGGACATTCCGCGTCAGCATGAACCAGACCAGCATCTGTTTCAAACGCTTCTCGCGATTCTCCGCAGCTTTGTGCCGCGCCTGGAAGCGCTCGCCCTCTCGCTGTGCGATTTCAGCTTCCGCTTTTTGCGCTTTCAGGAAGTCGGCGATTCGATCCACCTTGTAGCCGAAGGCTTCGGCGTAGGTCACGAGAGCCTCTTTGATCGGTTCCGAAAGCTCGCCATTGTTCGCCTCAGCTTCCGCTTCGGCGGCTTCCACCAACGCAGCTAGCGATTCATCGATCTCGAAAATGCTCTGACCTTTCGCCACGTCGGCGGCGCTGATATTTCTCGCTACTGCGCTCATGCTGCTATACCTCCTCCAGCGTCCCGGTCGTTCGCAGCCCCGTTCACTTTCGTTGCGGTAGCACCGAATCCTCGAAACAACTGCCGTTCGAGCGACGGATTGTACGGCGTGAACTCATCGCCAGGCGGCGCTGAGTCGTGAGCTTCCGGCAGGCTTGCATGACGCCGCCGGTGAGAACTGATAACGTCAGTCTTGCGCCGGAGGACTGATGATGCCACGACCAACCCCTTCCGTACCAACTGATCTGCAAGAACTGAGTGGACGTTTTGAAGATTGGCGTCGGACGCGTCGGGGAAAATTGCCGATTCCGGAGCCGCTGTGGGCGGCAGCCGCGGAACTGGCTCGATCGTACGGCGTGTGCCAGACGGCCCAGGTATTGCGATTGGAGTACAAAAAACTCAAGCAGTTGACGGACGGGCAAGCGGGTAGTAAGCCGGTCCGGCGTCGACGTGCCCCGGTGCCGGCAACATTTATGGAACTGGCGCCGCCACTGACCGCGGCGGCGGAGTGTGTCATCGAGTTGGAAGGACCGCGGGGCAAGCTGCGCATCGAGTGGAAAGGGGCAGCCGCGCCCGACCTGGCCGGACTCAGCCGCGTATTGTGGGAGTCGGCGTGATTCAGATCACGCCACAGATGCGCATTCTGGTAGCGATCGAGGCGGTTGACGGAAGGAAGGGCATCGACTCGCTGGCCCGTTTGTGCCAGGAGAAGTTCCAGTCCGATCCCTTCTCGGGCTGCCTGTTCGTGTTTCGCAGCCGGCGCGGCACGTCGATCCGCGTCTTGGTTTACGACGGCCAGGGGTTCTGGCTAGCCCAGAAGCGGCTTTCGAAAGGGAAGTTCGTATGGTGGCCGAGCGGAAACGAGTCCGCCCGTCGGCTGGAAGCCCACCAGGCACAGTTGCTGTTGGCGGCGGGCAACCCGGAGACAGCGGCCGCCCCGGTCTGGCGCAAAGTGAGTTAAAGGTTCCGCAACAAAATACTTGCGTTCTGATTTTTCCTGTGCCATGCTGCGGCTATGGTGGAAACGTGGCGCTATCGCGGCCAGGAGATCGGCAGCGAGCAAATCGCGTTCCTGCGGGAGTTCATTCGAGAGCACCCCACCAGCAGCCGATGGAAGCTGTCCCGGCAATTATGTGAAGCCCTGGGATGGAAGCAGACCAACGGCGCGCTGCGCGACATGGTGTGCCGCGGGCTCCTGCTCATGTTGGAGCGGGCCGGCCAGATCGAGTTGCCTCCGGTGCGCCGCCACATCCGCGGCCAGTGCCGGACGGAGCGCCCCCGGCCGGACGCACTGTTGGTCGACACCAGCCCTTTAGAGATACCGCTGAAGGAGCTCGGACCGGTGGAGATTCAGCCCGTGCGTCGCACCGCCGATGAGCCGCTGTTCAACAGCCTCATGGAGCACTATCATTACCTGGCTTATGAACAGCCCGTCGGCGAGCATCTGAAATATCTGGCTTGGGCGCAAGGCCGTCCCATCGCCTGCCTGGCGTGGAGTTCGGCGCCACGTCACCTGGGAAGCCGCGACCGCTACATCGGCTGGAGCGCGGAAGCGCGGCGACGCAACATCCGTTTCATCGCCTATAACACCCGCTTTCTGATCCTGCCCTGGATCCGCGTGCCGCATCTGGCTTCGCACATTCTGGCGAAGGTGACCCGCGCGCTGTCCGCCGAATGGGAACGAATGTACGGCCATCCGGTTTACTTCGCGGAAACCTTCATCGATCCCGGACGCTTTCGCGGCACCTGTTACCGCGCAGCCAACTGGCAACTGCTCGGACTCACAACCGGGCGCGGTAAGAACGACCACACCAACAAACCGAACCGTCCGATCAAGGAGGTCCTCGGTTTGCCCTTGACGCGGCGTTTCCGCGAGTATCTCTCCCAGTGATGAGGCAGCGACTCGAGGTAAATCTGGAGGAGCTGGATCAGATCATCGATCGCAGCACGCGCGCCCCGCTGAGCGAGGCGGAAGGCCAGAAGCTGAAAACCGCGCTGCATGCCATGGCAGAGAAACTGGTGCGGAAACGGAATACGGAGAAAATCAGTGCCGTTCTACCGACGGATGCGCCCGCCGACAAGCTGGATCCCAGTAAGCCGGCCCCTGACGGTCATGGGCGCAATGGCGCCGCGGCGTTTACCGGCGCCCATCGGGTTGCCGTGGCACACGCCACGCTCCATTCCGGCGATCGATGCCCGGAGTGCTGCCGAGGGAAAGTTTACCGCCAGACAGAGCCGGCAACGCTGATCAGGTTCGTGGGGCACGCACCCCTGGAAGCCACTGTGTTCGAGATGGAGCGACTGCGCTGCAACGCGTGTGGGGAGATCTTCACCGCTGAGGAGCCGGAGAGTGCGGGCGCAGACAAATACGACGAGACGGCGGTAGCGATGATTGCCCTGTTGAAGTACGGAACCGGAGTGCCATTCCAGCGGTTGGAAAGGCTGCAGGAACATCTGGGGATGCCGTTGCCGGGGGCGACGCAGTGGGATCTGATGGCTGCCGCCTGGAAACTGCTTTGGCCGGTGCTGGGGGAGTTGATCCGGCAGGCGGCGCAGGGCAGTGTGATGCACAACGACGATACGAGCATGCGGATTCTGCGCCTGACACGGGAGCCGGGCGACAAGCGTACGGGCACCTTCACCAGCGGCATCGTATCGATGGTGGGCGCGTGGACCATCGCGTTGTTCTTCACCGGATGGAAGCATGCGGGCGAGAATCTCGCCGAGGTGCTGAAACAACGCGCACGCGAACTGCCGCCGCCGATCCAAATGAGCGACGCGTTATCGCGCAACTCACCGAAGGTGGAAGGTGTCGAGCCGTTGCAGGCGAACTGCCTGGCGCATGGCAGGCGTCAGGTGGTGGATGTGGCGGACAACTTTCCGGAAGAATGCCGTTATGTGTTGGAGACGCTGCGCGATGTTTATCATCACGACGCCCAGGCGCGAGAGCAGGCCATGTCGCCGGACGAGCGGCTGCGCTTCCATCAGGAGCACAGCGAGCCGTTGATGAAAGGGCTGCATGAGTGGATGGAAGCGCAGTTGGCGGAGCACAAGACAGAGCCGAACTCCGGGCTGGGCAAAGCGATCTCCTATCTACTGAATCACTGGACGAAGCTGACGCTTTTCCTGCGGCAAGCAGGGGCACCAATCGATAACAACGTCGTCACTGCCGTTAGCGGCAGTGACCAAATTATGCCGACTCCCGGATTATGCCGAGTGGGCTTGTTGGCCTACCCCATTCGCGAAGGATCTCTGATGTTTGTGGTCGCGCTTGTCGGCATAATCACAAGCTCTCCAGAAAGGCCAGCAAGGTGTCTCGAGGCCGGAAGCGGGCGGGCACGAGTTTGGATGGGCTGGCGTGTGCCAATGCTCGTTCCTTGAGCTGCATGTCGGCATGCAGGTACATCTGAGTAGTCTCTGTGGATTCGTGACCGAGCCAAAGTGCGATCACGCTTAAATCCACACCGCGGTGGAGCAGAGCCATCGCCGCGCCGTGACGCAGGGTGTGCGGCGTCACTGTCTTGGATGCCAACGATGGGCAGCGCTGCCGTGCTGTGGCTATATGTCGCAAAACGAGCTGCTGTAGTGCGTCTGCGCTGAGGCGACTTCCCTTCGAACTCGGGAAGAGAGGGTCTTCAGGTTTTCCACTCTGGTGCGACAACCATTGTTTGAGCGCTTTGGCGACGTCGGGACGCAGAGGCGTGCATCGCATCTTGCGGCCTTTTCCGACGCAGCGGACGTGAGCGCCGGTACCAAGTTCCACATCCTGACAGCGGAGCGATGTGATCTCGCTATTGCGCAGTCCCGTCTGTACAGCCAGCAGCAGGAGCATTCGGTCCCGCCTGCCGATCCAGGTGGTAGGATCTGGTGCTGCCAGCAGCGCATTGCTTTCCTCTTCGGTTATGAATTCCACTGGACGACGCTCATAGCGCTTCGAAGGAATCGCCAGGATGCGTTGGCAATGCAATGCCAGTGCGGGTTCGCTGACGGCTACGTACTGAAAGAACGCGTGCAAAGCCGCCAGGCGATTGTTCCGCGTCCGCGCACAGTTGCCGCGCGTGCGTTCGAGGTTTTCCAGGAACTTCCCCAAGAAAGCTGCATCGAGGTCCTCCACCCGCAGTTCGGAGGGCGCGCGTCCTAGGCGCTCGGATGCGAAACGGAGCAACAGACGGAAGGCGTCCCGATAGGCTGCTACGGTGTACTGGCTTGCGCCAAGCTGTTTCTGCAATCGGTCGGTAAAGAAACACTGGACAAGAGACTGAAAGCTGGAACATCTCATCGCTTACCTCCTGCCGGACGCCTCAGCAAGGCGTTTCGTGGCAAGTTCGAGGAGTTCCGGAACAGCCTCGAGATACCAGTAGGTATGGGCCACATCCACGTGGCCGAGGTAAGTTGCCAGTTTCGGCAGCTCACATCCCACGTCAAGGCCGGCGCGGTACCATTCCACGAGCTTACGAGTGGCAAAACAGTGACGAAAATCCTGGAGCCTCGGCCCACGACCAACGCGCCGGGTTCCTGTTGCCGGTCTTAGGCCGACCATGCAGGAGATTGTGGCGAATGTTCGACGTGCCGTATAACCCTGAAGCCGAGCGCCACGTTCGGAAACAAGAAACGCCTCGCTGCGACGGCGGGAACAGAGTTTGTCGCGCTGCTTGGCATAATCGGCAAGAGCCGCACGGGTAGATTCCGTCATCGGCACGAAACGGGATTTTCCAAATTTGCTCTGCCGAATCGCGAGAATCCCGTTTCTCAAATCGACATCGGATCTGTCCAGCGCCATGGCTTCCCCTGGGCGCAGGCCGGTAGCGGTGAGAAGCCCAATGAGGGTTGTATAGGTAAGCGCCCGCAATCCCGTTGGCGAAGCGAGTTGGCCAGCGTGCGCCATCAATCGGCGAATCTCCTGATCAGTGAAAATGTGTGGCTTGTTGCGGCGTCGGCGGGCGGCGAGAAGACGCCGCGGCGGCACTTCCGTTCGGTCGTCAATGGTGCTGAACCATGCGGCAAATCCCCTCACCATGCCAAGCCGTCGGGCCCAGGTTGCACGTTGCACACCTTGCGGCTGCAGGGCCCAACGAAGCGCGAGCTCAGCGGTGATAAACTGCGCTTTTTCTCCCTCCAGAAAATCCAAGAAGCGTCCCAGAGTGATGGCAGGTTCTTGAAGTTTCGTGCCCAGCGCACGCCGGAGCGCCACATATTGCGTTAGTCCGTCGCGTAGATTGATCATCGGACACCTCCCGTAGCCGGCCAAGGTTGAGCCACAGTACGTAGAGATTCGAAGGCTACCTGGGTGTAGATCGAAGTGGTCATCTGAGAGCGATGCCGGAGGACCTCGGAGATCTCTGGCAGAGACGCGCCACGTCGAATCATTTTGGTCCCTAGACCATGACGGAACAGGTGGGCTGCACCACGACCAGAGCGACGAACCTCAGCTTGGGCGAGGGCTCGGCGCACAATGTGACCCACAGCCGCTGGACCGGTCAGACCGATGTGCGGCGCCCAGATTCGTAAGAAGACCCGTCGTGATACGGTAACGCCGCGATCCGCACGCAGGTACGCCGCCAGGGCTTCGCCAACATCACGCAAAAGGGGCAACTGGTCCACAATCCGGCCCTTGCCGCGAACGACGATTTCGGCGTTACGCCAGCGGAGATCATCTAGTTCCAGCGAGACGATCTCGCCGGCACGCAGACCGAGGCGGGCAAGGAGAAGCAGAATGGCATAATCGCGGCGTCCAGTGGCTGTCGATCGATCAGGCGCCGCCAATACGCGTGTGATCTCTTCTGGCGAGAGAAAAGCAGGCGGAGCGGAATTGCGATATTTGCAGACCCTGGGAACGGAAAAGGCAAGATCGCGTGGAATCTGGCCAGATAGAAAGAGGAATCGAAAAAACGAACGCAGAGCCGTGGCTAGAAGGCGGACGTATTCCGCAGACCGATTGGCAGTTTGACGGAGGACGAAGTCCCGGATCGCCAGCGCCTCAAATGCCCGGGGAGCAATACCGCCTGTTGGGGAGACCTGGGAGGCGAGAAAATCGCGGATGTACGGGACGTAAACATGGACCGAATTCTCGGCGAGTCCACGTTCCTGGCGTAAGTACCCTTCGTAGCGCCGCAGCAAGTCGCCGGCAACCGAGGTCCGCTCCTGTGGAGATGGGCATGGTATCGCGGCCTCGACGCGCAGATAGCGAAAGAAAAGCCTTAAAACCGCGAGTTCAAACTTCACGTGAGCCTTTCGCCTTCGAGGCCAGCGCGCTACAAACGCGGCCACGTGATCGTCATTGAGATCCACAATGGCGATCCGCTTCCGTTTCACCCATCGGGCGAAGGCTCTGGTGACTGTCCGCTTCTTGCGCAGCGTGCGCTCAGCGTAACCCGCATCGCGAAGCTGTTGGAGGAAGGGTGCGATGCGCTCGTCGAGCGAACGTTCAGATGTCCTTTCTTCAGATGTGAGTGTAGTCATATCGTCTCTCCTTATCCGGCATGCTTGCCAGTCGGGGGAGGCGATATGATTATGCCGCGTTCATAAGCAGCGAAAAGCTGGAGGGGATGGGTAACAACCGGCCGACGCGGCATAATCCGGGAGTCGGCATAACATCGTGGAACGTGCCCTGAAAAAGGCGATTCTGAATCGCAAGAACGCACTTTTCTACAAGACGCTGAACGGCGCCAGAGTCGGCGACCTGTTCATGAGCCTGATTCATACGTGCGAGCTCAACGGCGCCAATCCGTTCGACTATCTCACCGAACTGCTGCGGCACGCCGCGGAACTGAAGCAGCATCCGTCGGAGTGGATGCCCTGGAACTACCGCGACACGCTGGCGCGGCTCGCCACTCCCGAAGCCGCGTAATATGATGATCTCTGCCTGGCCGAAAAGGATCGACTCCGGCCATGGTTGGGTGACATCCTGAAATGCCCAGAAAACGGGCTTCTGAAAAGGCAAAATCTGACCACGTTTTTGGTCAGGCACGGAAAGGACCGAAAATGTTCCGGGCGGGGCTGTATGCCCGTGTCTCGACGAACGATCAGCAGACGCTGGCGATGCAGAACCGGGCCATGCGGGAGTACGCCGCGCGGCGGGGCTGGACGATCGCCTTGCAGGTACCCATGCGCGGCGTCCAACTACTGCTGGTTCCGCCCGGAATCCGCGCTTTGCACCCAGGGCGATCATCCGCTTCTCAAACGCTGCAACCCCGGGGCCTGCACCAACTCGGTCATTACACCGGAGCACCGGCCTCACTGGGAAAAAGTGCGACACGATTGCGAGGATTTAATGGGCATGAGGCCAGAAGCGGAACCTTACCAGAAGGCGCTTCAGGATATCCATCTGATCAGCAGTAAGATCCTGCGAGACCTAGCATGAAGCTCTCCACCAAGAAAATGGCCGGTTTGCGACGCTACCACGCCGATCGGCCCATCAAAACCCGATTGAAGCTCCTCGAAGCGTTGGACCGAATGGAAAGCGGCCAAACCGTGAAAGTGAGCCCCGGCTTCCACTGGAGCAAGGCAAACCTGGCACGGGAAGCGGGTGTCAACATCAATACCGTTGTCCGCAAACTGCCCGACGGTAAGTGGGCGTTTCCGGAAATCAACGAACGCTTCGAACAGATAAGGCAGAAGCGCCAGCGTGCGGCGGCTACGTCCGACTCGAGAGACGAAAAGATTGTCGAGCTTCGGAACCAGTTGGACGGCCTCCGGGAACAGAATCGCCAGCTTGCCCTCGAAGTAAATCGAATGGGCCGCCAGGTGCTGGAAGAGAGGGAAAAGGCTGAGCGAATGATGCTTTACGAACGACAGAACGCATCACTTCGCGACGAGATCAGCCGCATCCAACGCGCACGCGCCTCTGGAGGTGATAGCCGGGCATGAATAGCAACCCATTGTCCGGGCGGGAGCGTGGCGAGGAGAATCTGGCCAAGGTCCGTACCTATCTGGCCGGCCTCAGGGCGGCCGGCCAACCGCTGCCGTCCGAGAGTGGCCGCCCCAATATCACCGCCATTGCCGAAGCCTGCGGCGTGCTCCGCAACGTTTTCTACACCAATGCCGCCGTCAGGCGCCTACTCGCGGAAGCCGCCGGCGGCGCCGCCACATCGCAGCCGCCTCGTCTGGCCCACGCCGAACGCCAACTGGAGGTCAAAAACCGGCGTATCCTCCAGCTTGAACAGCAACTGTCCAGTGCGAGAGCGGAGTGCGAAGAGTTGCGTGAGCGCCTGGCGGCAACAGAAACGGAACTGGCCCGCTATACGGTGATTGAGGAGGAGATCCTCAAAGCCGGCCGGCGGGTGATCCCGTGAGAATCTCAGCCACCGTCAGTATCTCGACTGTGTATCCGGGTACCAGCGGAGGCGCAATATTCTCGGGACGCGATGCCGCGGGCGCGCGTCTGCGTTTTGTCGCCAGTCGCGACCGAATTTTTCGCGCTCCCCTCACGGGTGAAGTGTGGTCGATTGAAGGAGAGAGCCGGCCCCATCCGACTTACGGCGATCAGGTGCACGTAGAAAAGGCTTCCCTGGTTCGACCCACGGGCAGGCTTGTCATCGACTTTCTCTTGAAGCATCCAGCGTTCCATGGCCTCGGAATCGGGAAGGTCAAGGCTGCGCGGCTGTGGGCGGAGTTTGGACCGGATCTCCAGGACGCGTTGTTCCGCGGCGATGTCGGGAAGCTTACCGGGGTCTTGGCGACGGATAGTGCGCAAAAGCTGGTCGAGGCTTGGCGGGCCGTGGCTGACGAAGCCATTGTCGTTGCGTTTCTAACGCATTACGGTTTCGATATTCGGCTGGCCAACAAAATCCGAAAGGTCTGGCCGCTGGAAACGCTTGCGAAACTGCGGGAGAACCCGTACCGAATGCTGGCTTTCGCGGACTGGGAAAAGGTGGACCGGATGTCGCGTTCACTGGGCGTAATCCGGGAGGACCCGCGGCGGCAGGTTGCCGCAGTGGAAGCCTGCCTGTATCGCCGGCTCGACGCCAAGCACACGCTTACGTCGCGGGCAATGCTCCTGGAAGGTGTATGCGGCCTGATGGGCGCTCGCAACACGGATGTTGCCCGCGCGGCGGTGGACCGGGCGGTCCGCGAGCGCGCCATCGTCGCCGCCGGTGATGGCTATCAGCCTCTCGGGGCCGCCGCGATGGAAAACGCCATAACGAATCGGCTCCGCGAGTTGCTGGCGGGCGCTCCCGGGTCGGAGCGGAATCTGTTTTCGGTCAACCTCTCAGCAATTACCGCCGAATCGATAGCCGGCTTTGAGAAAAGCGCGAAGCTGAACCTGAATGCCGGGCAACGGAGTGCCGTGGAAATGGCTGTCCATCAAGCGTTCAGCGTCTTGACCGGCGGGGCGGGAACCGGGAAGACAACGGTGCTTCAGGTTGTCCATCGCATTGCGGAGCAGGTTGGCATCCCGGTTCTTCAGATGGCTCTCAGTGGGCGAGCCGCGCAACGCATGCGCGAGGCGACGGAACGTCCCGCATCCACCATCGCCAGTTTCCTGCGAATGGCTGAACGGCGGACTGTACCGCAAGGCGAGCCGCTGGTCATCATCGATGAAGCCTCCATGCTGGACCTCCCTCTGATGTACAGCATTGTCCGAGCGCTGCCGGCTCGCGCCCGTTTGCTGCTGGTTGGCGATCCATACCAACTGCCGCCGATCGGGTTCGGACTGGTGTTTCAGGTGCTTGCGGCGAGTCCGAATGTCCCGAGGGTCGAGCTTGTGGAGGTTCACCGGCAGGCACGATCCAGTGGCATCCCGCAGGTCGCGCGCGAGATTAGGCACGGCATCGTGCCTCCCCTGAGCGCGTTTGCCGGAGTATCCGCCGGCGTGAGTTTCGTCGAAACCGGTGGCGCCGCCGCCGTAGACGACATCCTTGGAGTCCTCAGGGAGTGGCGTGGGTGTGATGATGTGCAAGTCCTCGGCCTGACCAAGGGCGGGGCAAGCGGGATCAGAAACATCAATGCGATCTTGCACGCGATGGCTTCCGCCACGAAACCGAAGCTGGAGGAATGGGGGTTCGCCGAGGGCGATCCCATTATTTATCTGGTGAACGATTATCAGAAGGAGTTGTGGAATGGTTCGCTGGGCAGGATCGAGACGATCATTATGTCGGACGGGGGACGCTCCCTGCTGTGCTTTCTAGACGGCGCGCGGCGGGAAATCCCGGAGCCGGAGTTCCATCGTATCGATCTGGCCTACGCAATCACGGTCCACAAAGCGCAGGGCAGCCAGTTCAAACGGGTGATCGTACCAGTTTTCAGGAACCGCCTGCTGGACCGCACCCTCGTCTACACTGCGCTAACGCGCGGGGTGGAACAGGTGGTCTTCGTCGGTGACCGGCACGCATTCGAAGCGGCCGTTACCGCGCCGCCTCACTCTCATGAGCGGCACGTTGGCTTCTCGATGTGACTGCTTTCCGCAACCAACAGATGGCACCCGCCATTCCAATTCCAAGTTCGCCAACAGAAATCCGGCGGTGGCGGCCGGCAGCCAGCTAAGGCACCCCTGGTCGAAGGCATTTTGTGCAGCACGTTGCTGCACAAATACAACACGTTTTTGGGGGCTTGGGAACGCCGAGTCCGCCGCCTATAATAAAAGGTAGATGACACAGCGGAACAAGGCGATCTACCGCGACGGGAGACTGGAACTGCGGAATCCGTGCGACCTGCCACAGGGTGCGGAAGTGGACGTCCTAATCGTGTCCGAAGGAGTCGTTCCCCCCGAGGAAACCGATCCTTCCCGCAGGCGTCAACTGGTTGCGGAACTCGTGGACCGGATGCGCGCTCAGCCCCTCTCACCTGCTGCGCCACGGCTGACACGCGACGACCTGCATGATCGCCGTTGATACCAACGTCCTTCTGTACGTCCACGACCCGAGAGACGTCCGCAAGCAACGGATCGCCACGGAGCTGGTGAGTTCTTTGGACGACCCGGCTTTGTTGTGGCAGGTGGCTTGCGAATACGTGGCGGCAGCCCGCAAACTCACGCCCTTTGGCTTGACGGTAGCAGCGGCGCTCGACAACATCCGCACGCTACGCCGGCTGTGGACGTGTTGCAGTCCGACCTGGGATGTTCTGGACGAGGCCGAGCGTTTGATCGGTCGTTATAGCCTGTCGTTTTGGGACGCCTTGCTCGTAGCCTCATGCCTGGCGCACGGTATCGAGAGACTTTATACCGAGGACTTCTCCGGCTACGGCAGCATTGGAGGCGTCCAGATCGTAGATCCCTTTCGGCAATCGGTCTAAAGGCCCGCCACGGCCGGCCTGGTCTTCGTGGCCGACCGCGGCAAGCCGGCCCGTTTTCTCATGCGGCGCCAGAGCTCCGGATCGACCGCGAGTGGTACGGCCCGCGAATGCGCAATATCCACGAAGCCGCCATGATGGGATATCTGACCGTATCTGAACAACCGCGAAAGCAATGCGAGGGCGTGCTGCGCGAGCACAGAATTCACGAAGCATTCCTGCCGCTCCAGCGCCTCGATCGCGCTACAACTCGGCTCGTTATCGTCGTCGAGAGCCGGATCGACAATCTCCGGAAAGAGCTCCGCCGCGGTCCGCAAGCGCGTCCGTGATCGCCGGTTTCTCGCGTTCCACGGCTCGCCCAATACGAATTGCCCGCTCGAACGGGTGTTACCGAGATCGAACCAGTAACCCACGCCGCTGAGACCCACGGTGCTCTTGGCGATGATGGCGCGTGCTGCCCGAGTGTCCACGCAACCGACCACGATGTCAGGGCGCAAAGTCGGTTCGCCGTAGCCGGCATAGCCCGCAGTGAGTGTTTGTGCTGTCAGCGGACTCGGAATTGCTTTCCAATGCAGACCCCAGAAGAGGTTGATCCGGTTCACCAGGACGATCCCTTTGTTCAACCCGATCTCGCTTTGGCTGAAGGGCTGCCGAACGCAATTGAAGGGCGAAATAGTGTCCCCGTCCGTCATGGTGACATGCAATCCATAAGGGTGCCCTTGGACCAGCATCGCCTGGTGGAGATAGGGCAATCCGGCTACGATGGAGCTTCCCGTTCCTCCGCATCCAACCACCAAAATCCGCACCTCACGTGCCAACAACTCTTCGTGCAGCCTGTGTCTTTCCATTATCTGAAGCTCGCTTAAAACGGATCGCGAATCCTCCGGGCCCGGGGAACATCCACGACGCGCTTTAGCAGAATCACGGTCATGCCGTCACCCGCGCTGCCGGCGGGCGATCACCGCCGCAGCGTTCTTCGCCGTGAGCCAAGCATATGCCTGCCCATTCTCTCGGGCTTTGCTGCTCTCCTCCAGCAGACGCGCGCAGGTGTCCTCGACGCTCCAACCCCAATCGATCGCCAACAAGCAGAAGGTGAAATCGGCGCGGCTGACATCCGGTAGGTCTCTATGATGCGCCAGCGGCGCGTTCTGCAGACAACGCTTGTAGTTGGGCCATTGTCTCGGTCCTTGCCCGCGATAATCTCGGGCGAGCGGCCTTGCCGGAATTGGATCCGGAGCGGCGAGCAAGCCCAGCGCCTTCAGTTCTGTCCGGGTGACCGTGTGTTTGGGAATCACTTCCACGATCTCCACAATCGGGAAGTTCGGTGCGTACTTGCGCTTGAAATTCACACTCCCAGCGATGCGACTGGCGCCGGAAGCGCTCGGGTCCGCACCGCTGCCCCGGCGTAGCCGCCGCGCCAAGTCCGCATCGCATTCATGCACGGCAACCCAGGCTTGGTAATTTTCCGGACTTGTCGCCAGGATCAGAAAGGCGGCGGTTTTTACCCGCTCCATCGCGGCCCGGCTGAGATCGTCCAGCTGCACCAAGTTGATCGGTGCGCCCTTCGGCCGCACGATGACGTTGTGCTGGCGCTCTATGGCCGACGCAATCAGGCGAGGCATCCACTCTCGCAACTGGTCCACCCGCTGGCCACCGCGAAAGCCCTGCTTGTATCCATCGATGTTTGTTTCGGTGATGTCAAAGGCGTGCACTTCGAGATTCGCGAACGCGTCCAGCATCCGTCGAGCTTGCTCTACCCCCCGCCCGTGTTTCTTGATCGGCATTGCACCGTTCATAAGGGCCATTTGACGGTTTGACGTACTCGAAAAGAATCCGACAGGAGCGGAATGGGGCAAGCCGTGATCGCAACGCTTCAGGCATGCCTCCATGCGCATACGCTCTTTTGTTATGCAGGTGATCCTGACGGCGCGAAGACGGGCGCCTGTATCATACACATAGGCGTGATCGCTTATATAAGAGCCAGTAGAAAATGGAACTTCGCCTTCCCGTGACTCTTTCTGCGATGGCTTTCCGAGCCTCCCGGCTGTCAACGCATCCGATCAGGATATCGACGCGATCTAGGCTGGTATCCGAGTTGAAATGCTCCGGCACGGCATGCCAATCCAAACCCCAGAACAGGTTTACCCGGGAGACAAGGACTACGGCTTTCGAATGCCCGATCTCAGCCTGGCTGAAGGGCTGGCGCACACAATTGGTCAGCGACACCACGTCGCCATCCATCAAGGTCACATCCAGACCGCCTCGATGCCCATGAACCAGCATCGCCTGGTGCAGGTACGGCAGGCCTGCGGTGATCGCACTTCCGTTGCCCCCGCAACCCACCACCATCACGCGCACCGGGCGGCGGAGCAACTCGGGCGATATGCTGTGCGACATTTGATCACCTCCGCTCGATGAACTGCCGCAACGTTTCGCGCGCGTCCGTCAAGTACTCTACTGGGAATTGCCTTCGGCTCCCGGCAAGTCGCCGGCCGAGAGCAAGGAAACCGCCTGGGAAGCTCGTCAACCGCGCGGCTCCATAGGCGTGGGTGAACTCGCTTTGAAAGAACCCTCGCTCCCAGCCTTCTATTGCCTCTACGCCCGACGACTCCGGAGTGCGCATTGTGCCGAGGCAGACTTGGCCGGAATCATTGCAGTTCCAGAACGGCGCCGTTTTCAGCTTTGTCTCAGCTCGGGGCCGCTCATCTTTTTCCAACGCGCGGACCCAAAGGTTTCCGGCGGCCACTTTGAACACCAATGGTGGTATTGGGTACCGCTTGCCGTTCAAGTCGCTTCCTTCGTGGCTGTGTTCACCGAAGAAGAGGACGCGGTGCTGCGCCGGCGCCCACCACACCATAAGCTCTGACGTGCGAACAAGGACGGATGCAGGCAGGACTTCCGGCGCCACATATGCTCCCAGCCCAGTCGACAGCATCCGCAGGAATTCCATTGTGAGCGGCTCTGCCTCGCCGAGATATGGCGGACCGTCATTAGGTCCCGGCTTCGCCGGATGCCACACGGCGAATGCTTCGCGCCCACCCTGGTAAACCAGGACCGCCCCGGTAAGGGCCATGGTTTGGCCCCCGCCAATCGTCACGCTGATCTCCATCGCAGATCGTCCTCCTTACTTTACGAGCTCCATCATTGCTGTGATCAGACGCGCACCTTGCCGGAGCACATCGCATATCACGCCCAGCAGACGGAACGTTTCGCCAATGCTCTTGTCGTCTGCGAGACGAAACGGAAGGATTACATTCGGTTCGGGTGGACACTCGAGCATTCCCTGACATTCTTCGTCGAAACAGCCTTCGATCGCGTCATGCTTGTTGAATACTGCCACGAGAGCCGGTACTGGCGGATTCGAATCCATCAGTCTCGTCTGAGCTTGCTCGCCGATCTCCGGGCGTTTACCTTTTAACGATGTACGGCTGAGCTCCATCACTCCTTCGAGGAGCGCTCGTGCCTTGCGGTTTCTGGCCTTTTCGGCCAACTGCTCGACGAAACATTCTTTGAGAGGATTCCATTTCTTACGCAGGCAGTCGGGAATGGCAGCATCCACGGCCGGGAGTTCGACAGTCTCGCCATCCGGATCGGCTTCGTACCATTCCCGGAGTTGTTCGACTCGTTCCACCGCATCGCGATGATCATATATTCGGATCCAACGATTCAAAGCCGCGGTGAATAGATCGTAAAATGTGACCGGCAATCTTGGATGCACTTTCTCAAGCAAACGCAGAGTCGGCGCCAAAACAACGTACCCAGCGCTCTCTGGCTCCAGAACTAGAAACATTTCGCCGCCGGCGTCTACCTGATCACCGTCATTCCCGTAAGGATCGAGATCTGAGACCAATCCCAAGCGCAAGAAGAATTCTTTCTCGATTTCCGGGCCGCCGCATGCCATAACCTGGTCCTTTAGCGCCTGCTCGACGAATCGAAACGGGTCGCGTCCCACCTGGATCCAGCGCGCTGGATCCGCGAGACCGGCCGACACAAGAGTTTTCGCCAGTCTCGCGGCTACGTCGATTCCTTCGAACAGGCGATACTCGGTCGGAATCCCTTCCAGCCTGGGAATCATCCATTGGCGGCCAACCGCCATCACATTAGAGGCGGCAACCAACCTGGCGGGGCCGTCAGGTGAGGACCCTGCCGACGTGCCGGGCCGTTGCCCATGGCTCGGCAAAGGATGAGGCTCGCTTGCTTCCAGTCCGTACATCGCCGATACCTCTCCAACACTGTCTGTTGCGAGGAGTGCCGACCCTGAGCGAGGAGTTCCAGTTCGGCTAGCGCTTCCTCACGGTAATCATTCTTTTTGAATCCGGCCTTCGCTCTCACCGCGATCACCTTTGGAGCGGGAAGCGAATTCGACCCGCGCGACGGACCAATTCCGCTTCCCATGACTCCTTATCCCTTCGACCCGATTGCGCGCTCGAAGGTGTACTTCATCGTGTCTCCGACGGGTTCGGGCCCGCTGATCACCGCCGTCGCGATCTCGGGGTACTGCATCGCCAGAACGCCTCTGACATCCTCGATCGTCATCTGGGGGTTTGGATCTGGGAGCTTAAGCCCCGCGAAGGAAAATTCGCGCCGCATGGGGGTGGACTTCATTGCTCTCCTCCGTTGTTGTTTGTAGGTTGACAGAGTTAGTGAAAATTCTTGCAACTGTTCTTGAAAAAACTCGCCACAGTAAATGAAAAAATCCTACATGGCGCAGTGTGGCGCGTTGAGGTGCAACGGACTGCACTACCCACCTTTTCTTCTTTCGCTGCGGTGTCCTTCTAATTCTTCTTTCGCTGCGGTGTCCTTCTAAGCTGCGTCGTACGCGTCTGCGGGATTCTCGTCGTCCAGGTCCGCCGTAGCGATGCTTAAGCGGCAGTTCGCGATTTCGGCTCGGCTAGCGGACGCCGGTTGTGTTCCTGCGCGGCGCCCACAAGAACCATGCCGGACGAGAGCACCCATGTGAGAGCACCCAGGTTGACACACGTCGCCGGTTGAGTGCATAATCGTTTATCGATATATCGATCTTCGCCTATGCCTAAACGCAAGCTTGATCCTTTACCTTCGACAGCCTTCCACATTCTGCTTGCCTTGGCCGGCGAAGACCTTCACGGGTATGCAATCATGCGTCAGGTCGAGCAACAGACCGACGGTCGGCTACGATTGGGACCTGGGACGTTGTATGGCTCCATAAAGACCTTGCTCGAAGCGCGATTAATCGAGGAACTCAAGGAGCGTCCCGACGCCGAGCTCGGCATGGAACGGCGCCGTTATTATCACCTGACCTCCGCTGGCCTCAAACTCGCTCGGTCAGAAGCCAAGAAACTCGCCGAGTTACTCCGTGTGGCCAGGGCCAAACGGATTCTGAAGGGAGCCCATGTCTGAGAAGATCTACGCTTGGTTGCTGAAGCTCTATCCAACGCGCTTTCGTGAGGAATATGAAGCATCCGCGCTGCAACTGTTCCGCGATCGCCTCGGGGCGGAACGTGGAGTTTTCCGCCGATTCCGGTTCTGGCTTGACGTGATCACTGACCTAGCCATTTCCGTCCCACGCGAGCACTGGCGGCGAGAGCCCTCTGAGCCAGCTATGGAAGGATCATTCCGCATCTCCGAAGAGGCCGTGGCCGCGATGAAAAAACGCAACGCGGTCGCCCCGGCCGTTTTCGTCAGTTTATTTGTGGTGCTTGGTCTCACGATGGGCTGGCTCGGGAATTCCAAACACGTGCTCCTTTTCGCCGCGTACATCCCTCTGGCGGTTGTCGCGGTTGGGCGCTTCCGGTACATCGGGAGGTTCGAAAGACGTTGGCGGAGCTATCAACTAATGCTCGAACGGGAGCGGCTTCAGCAAAAGCACGACGGTAAGGATGTAACGGTGCTCAAAAGCGAAGTCTTCAAGATCAATGAGGACCAGCATGGTCTGCGGGTTCTTAGTGTTCGCGGATGTGGTCAAGCCGCGATGGGAGGCCCGATTGATTATCGGCAAGTGCGGGAGCGCGTGTCGTCGATCTGGATTCCCGCAGGCCTGACTGGGTATCAACAGGTTAGGGAGCAGGTGTTGCAGTGGACCGACCGCGTCAGCCAGCGGCGGTCGCTTTGGCTCAACGATCCGAGGTCCGTGTTCCTGTGGACCGTGTCCCTGCTCCCTGCGATGCTGCTTGTCCGTTCCGTCGCTTGGCTTCTGACTGTTGCCGTGATTTATTACGGAATGGTTCTGCTCCTGATCATGATGCATGTCGTCAGGCCCCCGCGGGACAGTGGACTCACGCCGCGCCGGCGAGGTTTGGATCTTCCCCCGGCTGCCTATATGTGGCGCCGCTTCAAACACTCGTGCCGCAATCCAGTGCTATGGGTGCTTGTGCTTTTGCCCATCTTGAGGATCGTAGTTCCTTCTTAAGGACTCCGCCCGGACGGTTCTGACGGGCACACGCGGAAGTGCCGAGGCGCGTGTAGGATTATTTCAACGACAACGGCAAACGCATAGGATAATTTCACGAACCCTGGCAACCTTTTTCAGGAATTGTGGCACAAACTCCTGGTTTGCCCTTTGCCCTCAACGTGGGCGTTTTCACCTATTCTGTCAACCTACATTGTTGTTTGTAGGTTGACAGAATTAGTGAAAATTCTTGACAGTTAATTGAAAAAGCTCGCCACAGTTAAGTGAAAAGATCCTACATAGCGCATCGTGGCGTCGCTGGTTGGATGTGTGAACGGCCGCGCGGCCTACCGGTTCCTCTTCCGCTGCCGTGTCCTTCTAAACTGCGCATATAGCGTTACCTCTTCGAGATCCGCGTCGTCGAGGTCCGCGGTAGCGCTGAGGAGGGCATTCGTCCGTGATTTGGGTTCTGCTTGCGGGAAGAAGACGGTGATCGGCGTCCCGAAGAATTGAGCCAGCTTCTCCAGATCGCAGATCGAGGGTTTATAGGTGGCCGTCTCCCAGCGGGAGACCGTGTTGGCGGTGGTGTCCACTGCCTGTGCCAACTCCTCCTGGCTGATGCCGTGACCCCTAACCCTGGTCCTCAGCTCCCGAATCTGCTTCCCGATCTGTTCATAGATGTCCGGCATGCGTCTCGCAGTCTATCCTTTAAAAGGATATCACATTCCTTTTGATGTTGACATCAAACTGAAGCTGCGGTAGACTTCCTGATTGAGGAACATATGCATCCTCTGCAAGGATTACTCATGAGCGAAGTGAAGTGCAAGCGTTTTTCACATGCCTCGAGGATTGATGAACGAGCTGATTGACGGACCTCGCCGCAGCAAGCTGACTTTCGTCGCTTCAGGCGACTTCACGGATCTCGCTGACGTTGATCAACTGCGGCGAGTGCGCGAGCCCGTCAGCCGATCCAAGTCTGGAGTGCAGGGTAAGGTCGCCGATGTGACGAACGGTCGGTCTCGGCACGCGGAATCGCAAAACGAACTCAGAGCCTTTCAGATTTTACTCGCCACCGGGCATGCGGACGCTTGGCAAGAACAGCCCTTCGTTCTCGAGTTCCACCACGACGGGAAAAAGCACCACTACACCCCCGACATTCTCGTCGCTTGGGGTGCCACTCGAGAGGTCGTGGAAATCAAAGAAGACGCGGAAGCCGACAAGCCCGAGAATCGAGCCCGGTTTGCCCTGGTACGCGATTTGCTAGCGGAGCACGGGTACTCATTTCGAGTCTGGACGCGGTCTGAGATTTGCGCCGAGCCCCGCCTGTCGAACGTCGGCCTTATTTTGCGTTATCGCCGCGTTGACGTACCGGCCGCCGAGCGCGAAAAGCTCCGTAGAACATTCTCGTCCGAAACAGAGTTGACGCTGCGCACAGTGAGCGGAACGACAGGAACGACAGTGCCCGCCGTGCTTCGCATTGTATTCGACGGCGCACTGCACATCGACTGGTGGGAACCGCTCGGTATGGACTCCAGGGTCAGCGCCACACCGATAGGCCCTCAAGTCTGGCCTGTTCCCATTGGCTGCGAACTTCAGAGGCAACGATGTCGCTGAATAGGTTGAGAAAGGGACAACGGCTTAAGGTCAGGGCAGCTGAGTTCCTTATCTTCCAGAAGCTGCCGGACAGCAGATGGCAGCTGCAAAACTGCGCGACCGGAGAGTGGTGTGCATTTGTTGAAGATGACCTTCTCGATGGGTTTGTGCAGGGTGATGTGCGGTTCATAGTCGACGGCCAAGCATCCAGCGGCACTCCTGAATCAAAGGCCCTACGCGATGTCAGCGCCTATCCTCCTGAACTGGCAGCGCTCGCCAGAAAGCGCGAGCAGTATCTAAAGGAGATTGACTGCCGGCAGCCCATCGCGATCACCAAGGCGAGCATGGAGCCGCTCATTCGTTCGGTATCGGAGCGCATCCACGATGACAAGCCACCTGGTTGGCTCACTGTCTGGCGCGATTACCACAAGTGGATCGCCGCGGGCCGGGATGTCCGGGCAATCATCTTAAGATACGCCGACCGCGGCAAACGCGGCACGCGTTCACTCCCCGACGCTCGGATCGTAAGCGAACGGGTGATTGACGAGTTGTACATGACCCCCGAGCGTAAACGGGTTCCGGAAGTGCACCTGGAAATCGTACGCCGGCTCAGCGAGGCAAACGAGTTACGGCCGGAAGGCGATCGGCTGCCGATTCCGAGCCAGCGAACGATCTACCGCGAGATTGCCCGGAGATCGCCTTATGAGATCGTAGCGGCACGGTACCCGTCCCGCCCGCCCTTCAGCTTTTCGGCTCCAGCCAGGATGAGATCGACTTCCGCATCTGTGTATGGATTCTTCTGCTCATGCGTAGCGCGATACGGCCTCACCTTTTCGGCTAGCGCGAACTCCGTCCAGCTGCGACGATAAGCTTCACGAAGGAAACATCGAATTTTGGCCGTCACCTGCGCCTTGCTGGTCGCAGCCATGCTATTTGGCAGTCCTTCAACTTTGAAGTCTTCGAGGAGATCGACGCTCAGCTCGCGCATAAAGTGAACGCCGCGCGTTGCGCAGAATGCGCGCAACCGATCGAGTTGGAAACGATAGGCCGCCGCGGTTTTTTCGCCAAGTTCCTCTTTGCGGGATGCGCTGAAACGCTCGATGCAATCATCGATGCGCGGACCGTGGACCTTTTGGTCTTGGCCGTTCTTCAGAAGCGTCTGCCTTTGCGCCTCTGCCACTGCAATAATGTTGGTCCCGGTGCTCTGACGGGGAACGTGAGTTGTTTCGGTATTCCCGTAGATCCACAGCGGACAATCGCAATCCATGTACTTGCGTTTGGCTGCCGGCGTGAGCTTAAGCCTGTGAACGGGGCATCTTTCAGAGTGGCGGCGATAGAGGGTTAACAAGGCTGTTTCCTCGTAACCCATTGTACCGTTTGTACATAGACTCTGTACGTAAATTCTGCAAGTGATTGATTTTAAGATAGTTGGTAGCGCTAACGGGAATCGAACCCGTATTTAAGCCTTGAGAGGGCTCCGTCCTAACCGTTAGACGATAGCGCCTTAACCCATCACATTTTAACAAACCTTCGCGGTCGTCCGTGGCCCACCACGCGGAGAGCGATCGCCACTTGGCCCCGCTACACTCCTAAAATAGAATTTTGAGCCCGAACTGGATCTGCCGCGGATCACCGGCACTCGTGATCCGGCCCACCGTCGACGGCGTCGAGATGTTCGTTGACGGGTTCCCGAAGTTGGCATGGTTCGGCAGGTTGAAGAATTCTGATCGGAACTGCGCCTTCACGCGTTCCGTCAATGCAAAATCCTTCAGCACACTCACGTCGAATATGATGTCGCCCGGACCGAATAGATTGTTCCGCGCCTCATTGCCCCACGCGAAGGCCGCCGGTACCGTAAATGCTGCCGGATCGAACCATTTGTAGATCGACCGCTCGCTGCGGCTCAGCACCCCGCTGGCGATTTGATCGGGCCGGCCGCCCATCCACCCCGGCTGCGTTGCCGTGAAACTGAGCGAGAAGGGGGCTCCCGTCCGCAGGTAGGTAATGCCGCCCACCTGCCAACCACCCACCACCTGATTCAACACGCCGCCGCCATTCACCCACTTCTTGCCTTTGCCGAACGGCAGTTCGTAATTGTAGACCGCGCTGAATATGTGCCGCCTGATCTGATCGGAGTTGCCGCGGTCAGCGCGGGCATTGTAAGGATTCTGCGGACCACCCACCACCGGCACATTGTCGAGCGACCGCGTCCACGAGTACTCCAATTGGAAATTGAGCCCGTTGCGATACTTCTGGATCGCTTCCAGCTGCAGTTGGTGCATCAGCGAGTCGCCTCCCGAAGCCAGTTCCAGAATGTCGGCCCAGGGCTGGTAAGGCCGCCGCGGCTGGATCGCGCCGGGCGCTTGCGTAAATGGATTGTTGGCCGGCAAGTTGTACCAGGGCAAATGCGTGCTGTGGTTGCCCACGTACGAGGCACGCACGCCGAAATTGGCGCGGACTTCGCGTTCCAGGGTGAAGTTCCACTGGTATGATTCGCTGTTCCGTATATTGCGCTGCACTGCCGTTACGCTGGGATTCGGCGAGATCGTTCCCGTCGACCCGAACGGCTGCGCCAGCGTCAGCGAAGGCCGCAGCCCCGGATCGGATTCGTAGGTCTCGGCCAGCAGGAACGGCGGATTGCTGAATCCCAACTGCCGGAATCCTATAAAGACCGGCAGGAAATTGTAATAGACTCCCGCGCCGCCGCGCACCACGGTTTTGTTGCCCCCTGTCGGCCGCCACGCAAAGCCGAGCCGCGGCGCGAAATTGTTCTTATCGGTGTCGTACAGGCTGCCCGTAAAGCCGGCCTTGTCCGCCGTGACAATAGGATAAGCCTCCAGCAGCTTCGCCTGTGCCTGTGACGGGATGGTATTGCCGGGCAGCACCAGTTTGCCGCTTGCAAAATCGAATTGCGCCTGGGTGTTGTTGCGTTCCTTCCACGAGGTCTGCACCATGTACCGGAGCCCGACGTTGATGGTGACCCGCGAGGTGACCTGCCAATCGTCTTGTACGAACGCGCTATAGCGGGAGGAGTAGAACAACAGATTCGGGCTGGTGGTGGAGCGATAGGTGGTGGTCGGATAGCCCAGCAGGTAATCGGCGAACATATGCGCCGGCTGCGCCGCACCGGTGGTCTGCCCGTAGGTGAATCGTCCGTTGAAGGTGAAGCGGCCAAGCGCGGCATCGTTCACCAGGCCGGAGGCCAGCCCGCCGACCGCCGGATACGAGGCCTGCCGGTAATTGGCGAAATCGATACCGGCCTTCAGCGTATGTTTGCCGTGGACCAGCGTGAAGTTGTCGATATATTGCGGTGTGAGCTGTGGCGCGCGATCGCTCCCGCCGTAGTCGCCAATGGCTACGTGGCTGCCGATGCCCATGTAGGGCAGCCCGCCGTATGCCACCGGATACAGTTGCGGAAACAGGCTCAGCGGATTGAAATCCTTGTTCATCCCCTGCCGCACGGAGGCATGCCGCAAATATCCGAAACGGAATTCATTCAAAGCGGTGGGCGAGAAGGTGTGCTGATAGCTGAGATTCGCGGCTTGTGTGCTGTAGCCGCCGTCTTGCCAGGAACCATACCGCGGCGCGTAGCCCTGCGCCACGAAATAAGGCGAGCCCTTGGAATACGTAAGATTCACCCAGATGGAATCCTTTGACGAGAACCGGTGATCGACGCGAGCGCCATAGCGGTTGACATCGGAAATGTTACCGATATTGACGACGTAGTTATTGAGCGTGCCCGCGGGCCCGGCGCCCGCCTGGTTGGGCAGTGGAACCCAGTCGAGCAGCGTCTTCGACCGCGCGTCGATCCGATTCGACGGCACCTGGTTGTTCGCGAAAGGCACGCCAGTCAGTGGATCGACGATCACCGGCAGACCGCTGAAATCGCCGTTTCGCATCGCCGCCGTCGCCACCGATAGCGTATTGGTGCGGGCGAAGCGCTCCCGCAGGCCCTCATAGCTGCTGAAGAAGAACGTCTTGTTTTTCTTGATCGGCCCACCCACGGTGTAGCCGAATTCATTGCGATTGTAAGGCGGCTTCGGAATGCCGGTAGCGAAGAAATTTTTCGCCGCCACGGCCTTGTTGCGATTAAACCATAGTGCCGATCCGTGAATCTCGTTGGATCCCGATTTGGTAACCACGGTCGCCGAGACCGCGCCTTCGTACTCGGCCTTCTGGCTGTTCGAGTCCATTTTGAATTCGCTGATCGCATCCACCGAGGGCAGCGTCGCCAAACCATTGCGATACGAATACGCGCCGCCCCCGTTGCCCATGTCGTTGTAGGTGGTGCCGTCCACACTGAACTGGATTCCGCCCCAATAGGCGCTGCCCGCTACGCGGGGATTGGAAGCGCTGTCGCTGGTCACGCCCGCCGAAATCCTGATCAGCCGGTCGAGCGTGCGGCCGTTGAGCGGCAGTTGCGTAATCGTCGACGCCTCCAGAATGTTGCCCAGCGTCGCGGTCTCGGAGTTGATCACCGGAGCGGTGGCGTTCACTTCCACGGTCTGGCTCACGGCGCCCGGTTCGAGCACGATGTCCACGCGCGCCGTTCGAGCCGAGAGCACTCGCACCCCTTTGACCACGTTCGGACGGAATCCCGGTAATTCGGCTTTTACGGTATAAATTCCCGCCGGCAGATTCGGCGCGACAAATTCACCGGTTTCGGTGGCGGCCTTGATTTCGATATTGGTCTGCTCGTTGATCACGGTCACCACGGCGCCATTCACGGCGGCGCCCGATGAGTCGGTCACTGTGCCGACGATGGTCGCGGCGACGTTCTGCGCCGAAGCGCGATGCGAAGTTCCGGCCAATGCGAACACACAAAGAAGTACACGCGCAGTTTTGGACATCAAAAGCCCCCTTGGGTCAAAATTATCGCACGTTTGCCGCGCCCTTGTCTCAACCCGCTGCGCGATAATACAGACGTGCGGCGGCTGCTTTACCTTCTGTGTTGCCTCTGCGGCGCGGGCTGGGCCGATGACCGATGGGTGTCGTTCACCTCCGGCCCGTTCGAGGTTTTCACCGATGCTTCCCCGAAAGCCGGACGCGAAACGCTGGTCCGCTTCGAGCAACTCCGGCATGCGCTCGGCCAACTGGTGGGCGACGACAACCTGACCACACCGCAGCCGGTGCGAATCTTCGTCTTTAAGAACGCGCGTGAGACCGCGGCCTACCCTTCGACCGCGCCGGTGATTCAGGCGCGCGACCGCTACGCGATCCTGCTCACGGCCGCCGCCCCAATTTCGGCGTCCGTCAATCGCGAGACTACGCGCCTGCTGCTCGAATCCAACACCGCGCGGATGCCCGCCGCGATCGAGCACGGCCTGTTGGCTGTTTTCTCCACCATCGATATTACGGGTATCAAAATCACGCTTGGCCGGCCCGTGCCACCGGCCGAACGCACGCAGGATTGGGCGCTGGTCGACATGCTCGCCACCGAGACGGAGTATTACGGCAAGCTGCGGGTGATCGTTTACAACCTGCGCCGCGGTATCGATCCGGAGGCCGCCTATCGAAACGCCGTCGGCAAAAGTCCTGCCGAGATTAACCAACTCGCCGCGCAGTTCCTTGCCGCCGGAAAGTTCCAGACCGCCGGCGTTTCCAGCCGTCCGATGAGCGAGCGCGATTTTGCGGAGAAACCGGTGGAAGCGGCCGCCACCCGTCTCGCGCTTGCCGATCTGCTGCTGGGCGAGCCCTCGCGCTCCGCGTACGAAAAGCTGCTCGCGGAGAAGGCGAACGTCGCCGAAGCTGAAGAGGGTCTTGGGCTGCTGGCGCTTCGTGCCAATCAAAAGGAAGCCGCGCGAGGCCACCTGCTCAAAGCCATGGAGGCCGGCAGTTCGAGCGCCGCCGCCTATGTCGAATACGCGCGCATCGAGCCGGATAAAGCGAAAGCGATGGCCGCGCTCGAAAAGGCCGTGAAAGTCAATCCCAAACTTGCCGAGCCGCACGTGCTGATGGCCGAGCGTGAATCCGACCTTGACCGCCGCATCCTGCATCTGCAGGCGGCGGCGAAAATCGACGCGCGTAACGCCAGGCTGTGGCAGTCCCTCGCCGAATCGTATCTCATGGTGCACAATTACGCCGAAGCCGCGAAAGCCTGGCGCTCGGCCGAGCAGGCCGCGACCGAAGACAAGGATCGCGACCGTTTCCGGCAGGCGCGCGTGGCCATCGAGCAGCAGCGGCTCGATTACGAGGCTGCCGAGCGCCGGCGTGAGCAGGCCGAAAAAGAGCGCGAGATCGAGCGCCTCAAAGCCGAAGCGCGGGCCGAGGTTCACGCGCTTGAAGCCAAGGCTAATCGGGGCAACGCGACTGCTTCCGGCGCCGAAAAGCCTGTACCGTGGTGGGAGGGTCCGAAGCCCTCCGGCCGCGCGCGCGGCACGTTACAGCAGGTGGATTGTCTGGGCAAGCAGCTTCGCATTATCGTCGCGCAGGAGGGCGGCAAGACCGTCCGGCTGCTGGTCCCCGACGCCGCGCAGGTGGCCATTATGGGCGGCGGCGTGCAGACTCTCCAGTGCGGTCGCCAACAGGCGCGCAGCGTCGTCATCGAGTATTTCCCCAAGCCGAATGGCAAACTGGCCACGGTGGGTGAAGTGGCCACCATCGAGTTCCAGTGAAGACTGCCGCGCTGCGCTGGTGGGTTCTCGGCATCTTCGTTCTGTCTTCCGCCATCAATTATCTCGACCGGCAATCGCTGGCGGCGTTGGCGCCGCCCTTGCGCGCGGAATTTCACCTCTCCTACGAACAGTACGGGTTGATTCTCACGGCCTTCTCCATTACCTACACGCTGTGCGCGCCTTTTGCCGGGCTGCTCATCGATCGCATCGGCTTGCATCGAACCATCACGCTGGCCGTCGGCGTATGGTCGATGGCGGGCATCGCGACCGGATTCACCGCCGGGCTGGCGAGTCTCGTGGTGTGCCGCGCGCTGTTGGGCGCCGCCGAAGCCGCGGGCATTCCCGCCGCGGGTAAGGCCATTCACCAATACCTCGCGCCGCCCGAACGCGCGTTGGGAAACGCCGTGAACCAGATGGGAGTGAGCCTCGGGCTTGTGCTGGCGCCCCCGGTGTCCGCCTGGATCGCGGTGCGTCACGGATGGCGCGCGGCGTTCATCGTTACGGGTGTGCTCGGAGTGCTCTGGATTCCAATGTGGACCCGCGCCGCCCGCGCGGCTCCGTCGGTGACGCCTCCGCCGCAACCGGTCCGCGAAGCGCTCGATATTCTCCGGAAGCCGCGGCTCTGGGCCTTCGTTCTCGCCAACGCGCTCAGCATGATCGGGTATTCGCTATGGACCAACTTTACGGTCTCCTACCTGGTGGATGTGCATAGACTCTCTCTAGTCGAAGCCGCCTGGTATTCGTGGATCCCGTTCGTCTTCGCGGCGGCGGGAGGTTTCACCGGCGGATGGCTCTCGCTCGCCTGGATGCGGCGAGGAAGCGAGGCAGTCGCCTCTCGCACAAACGTCTGCCTGCTCACGGCTATCGTGTCCCTGGCCACGGCAGCCATCCCGTGGTTGTCCACGCCTGCGCTCTCCACGGCAGGTATTTCCTTGGCGATGTTCGCCGTTGCCGCCTTCAGCGTCAACATGTATACGCTGCCGCTCGATACCTTTGGCGGCGCCCGCGCGGCTTTCGCCGTCTCCATCCTGGTTGCGGCTTATGGCGGTGTGCAGGCGATCATTTCCCCGCTGTTCGGCGCGCTCATCGATCAATACGGATTCGCGCCCGTGTGTCGTATCGCGGCTGTCACCCCGCTCGCCGCCTTCGGAGTTCTGAAGTGGAGCGAGTAAGGGCCTGGCTGCGATTTGCCGGGAAAAGCGAACAAAAAGTAGCGGCGGTGTTTGGAGTCTCGCCGAAGCAGTGCGACACGGCGGTGCGCTACTTGCGCAAGGGCATCCCGCAAGTGCCGGTCTGGTTGTTCACCACCGAGCCGCCGCTGCCGGAAACAGCCGATCACTGCGAGCGGGTCATTGTCGAGCCCGATTCGATGGCGCTGCTGATCACCGCGGAAAAGGAACTCTGGCCGCGCTGGGTGGCGCTCTCGTTGGCCACCTGGACAGGCGAGCACGGCCGATGGCCGGTGAAACTGGCGCCCCTGCTCGTGCCCCCGTTTCGGAGCCTGTTCATGAACGAGCTCGCGGATTTCTTTCCGTCCAGCCCACGCCTGATCGCCGCGCATGCACTGAGGCGCCTGCGCGATGCCGCGATCGGGGTTAGCAATCGTTTAAAAGAGATTAACCGCGGCCTGTGGCTGCTGCTCTTCTCGCAGATCGCGCAGTGGTCGGCGCCGGTCTCGCGCAGAGTCTTCCACAGGCGCCACGGCAGCGAACCGCTCAATCGTCAGGCTGCGCCGGCCGGCCATATAATGACCCTCGCCCACAGCGGCAGGCGTTGGCGCAATCCGCCGAAACAGAGCCTAGCCGGCGATCTGCTCGATCTGCTCCCGCTCTTCGGTGACCCCCGCACGTTCGCCGTTTCCCGGCAGACTGCTTATCGCCTCTGGCACCCGTCCATCGTCCCCACGGCTCCATTCCGCCAACTGCAACCGGGCACAGCCAGCGCCACGCTTGCCCCCATCTCACCGGCGATCCTGGTAGACACGGAGAAACTGCGCGCCCTGGGTGGAATCCCGAACACGGTCGTGCCCGGCAGCGCGCTGCTGTTGCTGTTCTGGAAAGCCGCCGCGGCGGGTTGGATCTCCTATAGCGCAGGCGGTGACCAGGCCATGGAAGAGATCGCCGATTGGCCCTACGAGGAAGCCGAGTTCGTCGTCCGCGTGCTTTCCGATCCCGCGTTGAAGCGGCTCGGGCCGCAGGCCGCGGATCTTACCCGCGGCAATATTTCGTTCCAGATCCGCGAGCCCGCCCAATACACCCCCGGCCGGCCTCGCGTGCTGGTTGTCTCGCCCTACCTACCGTATCCGCTCTCTCACGGGGGCGCCGTGCGCATCTATAATCTGTGCCGCGCCCTTTCCGCCCGCGCCGATCTGATCCTGGCCAGCTTTCGTGAAACGCGCGATCATATCCACTTCGAGAAACTGCACGAAGTGTTCCGCGAAGTCTACGTAGTGGACATTGACGAGAAGCTCTCCAAGGACGCTACTCTGCCCCGCCAGGTGCGGGGCCACGTCTCCGCCAGCATGCGCGCGCTGATCGCGCAGCTTTGCCGCGTCCGGAAGATCGACCGGCTGCAGATCGAATTCACGCACCTTGCCAATTTTCGCGACGCCGCGCCCGATGTCCCCGCCATTCTGGTGGAGCACGATCTCACCTTCGCCCTCTACCAGCAGTTCGCCGAACGTGAGGGCACGCGCGAGTCCTTCGCCGAGTACGAGCGATGGCGCCGGTTCGAATGCCACTGGCTGAGCCGATACGACACCGTCTGGACGATGTCGGATGACGACCGGCTCCGCGCCATCGATGCGGGCAGCCCCGCGGAGCGAACCCATGTGGTCGCCAATGGCGTCGATATCGAACGATACACGCCGCGCGAGGAGCCTGCGGCGGCCCCGGAGATCTTCTACGTGGGCTCGTTCCGGCACCTTCCGAATATCATTGGCTTCGAGCGCCTGCGCCACGAAATCATGCCGCTTGTCTGGGCGCGATTTCCGGAAGCCCGGCTGCGCATAGTCGCCGGCCCGGAGCCCGAGCGTTATTGGAGGGAATTCCTGAATCGCGACTACCCGGCGTTCGACCCGCGTATCGACATGCACGCATTCGTCGAAGACCTGCGCCCTCTTTATGCCCGCGCCGCCGTTGTCGTCACACCGCTTGTCGTCTCCGCCGGGACGAACATTAAAGTCCTGGAAGCGATGGCATGCCGCAAGGCGGTGGTCTCGACGCCCATAGGCTGTGCGGGACTTGGCCTCGTCGACGGACACGATGCGCTGATCCGCAAAGAGTCGCCGGAAATAGCCGAGGCCATCAACCTCCTGCTCGCCGACCCCGCCCAACGCGCTGGCATTGCCGCCAACGCGCGGCGCACTGTGGAGCAGCGGTTCAGTTGGCAGGCCATCGCCGAGCGAGCTTACGAAAGCTACGTATGAAGGAGGAACTGAAGTCGCTCGCTTTCCGGCTGCTGGGCAAAGATCCGGAGGGTGTAATCGTGAGCTTCTGCACCGGCCCGGAAGACCTCTCGCGCCAGATGGTGGCGGAGATCAAAGGCCTGATTCCGGACCGCCGGCACTTCGTGGTAGGGCTCGATGGCATCCAGCTCGAGCCGGGCGGCACGTTGAGCCTGTACCGCCAGCTCCGCAGGCAGTTCGCTCACCTCCGCATCGCGCTGGCGCCGGTGCTCTTCGCCGGGCCTCCCAGTTCGCTTCGCCGCGCGGCTTGTCTGCTGGCGCCGGCCAGGATTCTCGCCTACAACGCGCAGCTCGAACGTCACCACCTGCGCATAAGCACTCCTGTTGCCTCGGCGCTGTTTCTCGGCGGCATCCCGGTGGACCGCATCTATCTCCGCCCGCGCTGGCTGAATCCGGGGAAAACGGATATCTCGATTTATCCCGACACTTGCCGCATTCTGGAAGGCCGTGTGCTGGAACCAGGCCGGCGCCGCATCGCGGTGCTTTCGCCGTACGTTCCGTACCCGCTCTCGCATGGCGGCGCGGTGCGCATCTTTCATCTGCTTCGCGAAGCCGCACGCGAGTGCGACATCTTCCTGTTTGCCTTTGCCGATGCCGAGACCGATGCGGACATCGCGGTTCTGCAGGAATTCTGCGCGCGAGTGGTTCTCGTGGGCAAGAGCCGATATCGTGAGCCGCGCTGGTCCACGCTCAAGCCGCCCGAAGTGCACGAATTCGATTCTCCGGCGATGCGGCGAGCCCTGGCCGGGATGCGGCAGGAATTCTCGTTCGACGCGGTGCAGGTCGAATACACACACCTGGCAGGGTATGGCGGCGACATCCTGGTCGAGCACGATATCACTTTCGATCTGTTCCAGCAGGTTCTGCGCCGCGAGCATTCTCTTTCCGCGTTGTGGAATTTCCTGCGCTGGCGCCGTTACGAACTGACTGCCATCGCCCGCTTCGCTCGCGTGGTGGTGATGTCCGATAAGGACACCGCCCTTCTCGGCGGAAGCCAGAATATCCGTGTGATCGAAAATGGCGTGGATCTCAGCCGCTTCGTCCCCGAACCGGAAACACCGGGACAGCGCGTGCTCTTCGTCGGATCGTTCCGGCACTTCCCCAACATCGAGGCGTACCGTTTCTTCACCGGGCAGGTGTGGCCGCGGCTGCGCGGACAGTTTCCGGAAATGACCTTAACCGTGGTCGCCGGGCCGGACCACCTTATTTACTGGCGGCAGTTCACGCGTCTCCAGCATCCCGAGGAAGATCCGCGGATTCGCCTGCTGGGCTTCATCGCCGACGTTCGTCCCCTCTATGCGGGCTGCAACCTGGTAATCGTACCCACCACCGTGTCCGCCGGCACTAACGTGAAGGTTCTGGAGGCGATGGCGATGGAGCGCGCGATTGTATCCACCAGCTCCGGATGCGCCGGCATCGGTCTCCGGCATCGCGACAGCGTTTGGGTGGCCGACACGAGTTCGGAATTCGCCGACGGCATCGCGCAGTTGCTGACGCAGCCCGAGCTGCGCGCGCGTCTTGCCGCCACGGCGCGCCGCCTGGCCGTCCACAACTACGACTGGAAAGCTCTCGGCGAAAAGCAGCGGCGCCTCTATCGGGAGCTGCTGGATGTTCCCTCTCCGGCGACTCGCCAGCGCCGGCGGCGGCGTGTGCAATAATTCGGCTGATGTCAACATCCACACAATCACAACCGACACCGGCTCTTTTTTTTAAAACCATGAATGCGCATCAGGAGACGGAGGCACTGGTTGCCGCCGTCGAACTGGACGTGTTCACGGCGATTGACGAAGGAGCGCGGAACCCGGCCGCGATTGCGGCCAAGTGCAAAGCCTCCGAACGGGGCATCCGGATTTTATGCGATTACCTCACCATCATCGGCTTCCTGACCAAGCAGGGGGATAGCTACAGCCTCACTCCCGACACAGCGATGTTCCTCAGCCGCAAGTCACCCGCGAATCTTAGCGCGGCTGTCGGCTTTCTGCACACTCCGGCACTGCTGGAGCCGTCGCGGCGCATGACCGATGCGGTGCGAAGGGGCGGCACAGCCATGGACGAGCATGGCTCGATGAAGCCCGATCATCCCATGTGGGTGGATTTCGCGCGTGCCATGGCCCCCATGATGATGATGCCGGCTAAAATGATGGCCGACACCTTGGGCGCCGAAAAACGGGAGCCATGGAAGGTGCTCGACGTCGCGGCAGGCCACGGCATGTTCGGCGTGACCGTCGCGCGACAGAACGCGAACGCCCAGATCTATGCCGTCGACTGGGCGCACGTTCTGGAAGTAGCCGAGGACAATGCCCGTCGCGCCGGCGTGGCCGGTCGCTTTCATAAAATTCCGGGAAGCGTCTTCGACGTGGATCTCGGCGACGGCTACGACGTGGTTTTGCTCACCAATTTCCTGCACCATTTCAATGTCGAGACCTGTGAGAAACTGCTTCGCAAGCTTCGATCCGTGACCAAGCCGGGCGGCCGGGTGGCCACGCTCGAGTTCATCCCGAATGACGATCGCGTGACGCCACCTGGAGCCGGCGCATTCAGCGTAATGATGCTGGTCACTACCGACGCCGGCGACGCCTACACGGTCGCCGAATTCGAAAGCATGTTCCGCAACGCGGGCTTTCCATCTACCGAGCGATATCCCATGCCCGGTGGCATCCAGTCCTTGCTGGTGTCACAGTAAAGAAGAGAAAGCTGCGCATCCTCCGAATTCGGGATGCGCAGCTTCGCTATTGCCGGATCTCGAACTTTTCTTTGGCTTCGTACTGCTGGCCGCCGACCTTATCTTCTACCTTAACCACCAGGTAGTAGTCTCCCGCGCGCATGCTCGACTGGGTCGTCAGGCTCATCTGGCCGGGGACGTAGCGCTTCGGGTAGAAGGATCCGCCCTGCTCCACCGCAGCCTGCTCCTGAGCATAGAGGACCTTGCCCTCCGCGTTCAGCACCGCGATTCCGTAGCTCACTTCAATATTGTTCCCGTCCCCGAGCTTGTAGCCGATAATGTCGAAGCGCGCCCAAACCGGGTCGCCGGCTTTGTAAGCCGCCACCTTCAGCGGGTTCGGATCTTCCTCGGTGCGAAAGAACTGAAAATTGCGGATCACCAGCGTATCGCTGGGGTCGACGTCGTGCCCTTGCACGGTAAACGGAATTTCCTTCGAAGCCTCGGTCTTGGCGATATCGTCGGACACTTGCGCGACGATCTTATATGTCCCCGAGCCTGCCAGCGGCGGCAAGGCGATCTCGGGATGCACCTTGGGCTTCCATTCCTTATCCTGGGGTGCTAGCGTCGCATCCACGACGCCCTTGATCGGTTCCAGCAGCCGCAGCCCCTGCGGGTCGAACGCATTAATCTGATAAGTGAGGTGCACTTTGTCGTCGGCAGCCTTATAGCCGGTCACCTGAAAGCTGAAGAACAGAACCTCCCCTGGCGCATAGGTGAAACTGGCGGGTAGCGGCGCTCCGTCCTCCATCTGGCGGATGGCGGCGTTGACGATCTGCAGTGAGTCGGCGGCGCGGGAGCGCGCGCAAGTCAGCGCCAGCCACGCCAGTCCGAGTGCGATTCCAGTCTGCGATGCTGCGCGCATGGCGTTACTTCTGCTTGACGGCGGGGGGCACACCGCCCGGATTTTGAGTCACCGAAGGCATGCCGGGCATGGGAACGTTTTCGACGCCAAAGCTCAATGGGATATCCACCAGCGCTTTCTTTTCGTCGTTTTCTTCGGTCACTTCCAGCCGGTAGTGTTTGAGTGGAACGTCGAATACCAGGTTTCCTGTCAGCGTATCGGCGGGCCTCACGCGCCGGACAAATCCGATCCACTGCGGCACCTCGTCGCCGTTCACCAGTTCCGGATAGCGCTGACCGTTGTCGTCCACCAGAGACAAGGTAGGGACATTGGCTTCGGCGCTGCTGCTGTTGACCACGCTCGTCCGCAGCAGCAGAAAACGGTTCGCCGGTATGCGCGCAGTCGCTTCCGAGCCGAGCTGCGGCGCCCACTTCGATTCGAAGACCGTGTAGATAAGAGGTCCTGCCTGTGCCCGGTCGCCCATCGAATAGACCGGAATGGCGCTGTTTCCTCCGGCTCGGGAGCTGCAACTCAACCCGGTTGCAACACAACCTAGAACTGCCGTGAAACTCAGGATGCGTACCATCCACATACTCGAATCTTCGCTTTCACGAGCAGGGAGTGTCAAGGATCGGGGATTGCCGGGCGGCGGCGAGCCATCTCTCCACGGACGGCAGCGCGTTCCGGCCCTGATCGCGGCTGAACCCCATGAGCGATCTCCGCATGATGAAATCCTCGGCGTGGACGCATTGCTCGGTGCGCGTCGCGAAAATCACTTGGGCGGCGATATCGGGATATTCCGGAGCCAGCCGTTCTCCGAGCCGCGGATCGGCTTCCACCAGCCGCAGGATCTCCCCGGCGAGGCTGCCGTAGATCGACAGGTGATGCCGGTCGCTCCCCACTGGTCCCCGCGCGCCCGGCAGGGGAGTCTCAGCGGTCGGGCAGCGGCGGGAGGCGCGCAACTGCCGGCACACGGCGTCGGTCGCATCTTCGGCGATGGCGCGATATCCGGTGATCTTACCGCCCATGACCGAGACCAGCCCGGGCATGGAGACGATGCGATGGCGCCGGGAGATCGCCGATTCCCGTCCGCCTTTCATCACCAGCGCGCGAACGCCGGCGTTGGTCCAGTACACTTCGGCCTGGCGAACGGCCGGAAAGTAATCGGCCGCCGACCGCCTCAGATAATCCACATCCTCCTCGGTGGCGCCGGCGCTGCCGGGGTCATTTCGGAAATCCGTATCGGTGGTGCCGATCCAGCTATATCCAAGCCAGGGGATCACGAAGAAGAGGCGCCCGTCGATGCGGGAGAGCAGCGCCATGGCGTGCCGCTGCACCGGCGGGCAAGCCAGATGAATACCCTTGGTCGTTCGCACCCGCCGCGCCGGGTGAGGCGCAAGCAGCCCTGCGACCCGGTCGAACCAAGGGCCGGAAGCGTTCACCAGCACGCGTCCACGCACATCGGCTTCGTCGCCGTTGAGTAAATCGCGGACACGCACGCCGCCCCGCGTGGCGCCGGTGACTTCCGCATAATTCAGCGTGACGGCGCCGTGCGCGCGCGCATCCACTATGTTTTCGATGGCGAGCCGCTCCGGCGAATTCACCTGCGCGTCAAAATACGCCAGCGCGCCGTCGAGATCTTCCGCGCGCAGGCCGGGCTCTTCGCGGCTCAGTTCGGCGGCGGTGAGGAGCCGGTGATTGGGCAGGCTCTTATCGAAGCTCAGCGCATCGTAGAGCAGCATGCCCGCGCGCATTTCCAGCCGCCGGAATCCGCCGCCGCGATAGAACGGCAGAAAGAATTCGAGCGGTTTTACCAGGTGCGGCGCGATGCGCAGCAGCGTTTCGCGCTCGCGCAGATCCATGCGCACCAGGGCGAAGTCGAGCATCTCCAGATAGCGCAGCCCGCCGTGGATCAGGCGCGTGGAGCCGGCGGTGGTGCCGCTGGCGTAATCCTTCTTCTCCAACAAAACAATGGAAAGTCCGCGCATGGCGGCATCGCGCGCGATGCCCGCGCCTATAATCCCACCGCCGATTACGATGACGTCGAAGCTTCCCGAAGGCAGCCGCAAATCCGATTTTACCCGGCGTTCACAGGCGTCTGCGCACCTCGTGCAGCAGCAGGCCGTGCTCGCGATCGGAAGTGTAGCCGCGGGCACGCGCGTAGAGCATCAATGCCAGCAGTTCGCGGCCATGCCCCCGGCGGACGACATCCGCATCGGTAGCGCGCTCCTCGCGCGTGCGCCACGCCTTCGACTCGCGATAGCGCGCAAATGCGCGTTCGAGCTGCCAGGCAGAGTGGTGGCGGTCGCGCACGATATGGACAAGCTCGTGGGCAAATCCGCCTTCCAGCGCACGGCGAGGGGCTTCGAGCAGGGAAAGGTCCACGCCGAGCACGAACGAGCGCAGACCGTCGGGCTCATAGAACATCCAGCAGTCGTACTCGCCGAAGTGCAGCGTGAGCTTCACCCCGCGCAGCTCCGGAAAACTTCGGCGGATCAGAGTGCGGAGGATGCGGTGTAGGCGCGGCGGAATCACGGCTCGCCGCGCGCACGCGAAGACGCGGCGCGATCGATAATTCGCCGCGCCTTGCGAAAGACGCCGGCGAGCATGCGAGCCGTCAGCTTGCCGGTGGAGGTGTTTTGCTGGCTCGGGTGGTACGAAGCCAGCAATACGGGCTCGCCGGGAATGTGGAATTCCACATTGTGGCCAAACCGAAAGGCGGCACGGCTGCGAATCGCACCCTTATCGCGGAGAATCGAAAGGTATCCATCGAAAGCGATCTTGCCCAGCGCGATCACCACGCGCACATCTTGCAGCAGATCGAGTTCGCGCTCCAGGTAAGGCCGGCAGTTGCGGAGTTCTTCGGGCGTAGGTTTATTGTCAGGCGGCGCGCAACGGGCGGTGGCGGTGATGTAGGCGCCGGCGAGTTTCATGCCGTCGTCGCGAGATATGCTTTGCGGCTGGGAGGCAAAACCGGTCTGGTACATGGCGCGATACAGGAAATCGCCGGAGCGATCGCCGGTGAACATGCGGCCGGTGCGATTGCCTCCATGCGCCGCCGGCGCCAGTCCTATGATCAGCAACTGCGCGCCGGCGTCTCCGAAAGGCGGCACCGGGCGTCCCCAGTATTCCCAATCGCGATAGGCGCGGCGTTTCTCGATCGCGATCCGCTCGCGGTAGGTGGTGAGCCGGGGGCAAAGAGTGCAGGCTACGATTTCGTTGCGTAACACTTCCAGGGCGCTACAATGCAAGCGATGAATGCTCCCTTTCGCGTAGATGGCCGCACGGCGTTGGTAACGGGCGGCGCGAGCGGCATCGGCGAGGCCACCTGCCGCACGCTCGCCTCCGCCGGCGCTTCCGTCATTATCGTCGATGTCGACTCCGAACGGGCCGCGGCGCTGGCTCGAGACCTGCCCGATTCCCAGGTGATGACGCTGGACATCACCGACGAAACGGCCGTGGGGAGGGCCTTGGCCGGCATTGGCAAGCTCGATATCCTCGTGAACAATGCCGGAATCGGCTTGGTCGGAGCCATCGAAGAAACCAAGCTCCCCGACTTCCAGCGGCTGTTTCGCGTCAACGTCGAGGGCACTTATTTAATGACGCGCGCGGCCCTGCCGCTGCTGATCGAATCGAAGGGCTGCGTCATTAACATCGGATCCGTGGCCGGCCTGGTGGGTATCAGGAAACGCTTCGCCTACTGTGCCACCAAGGGGGCGGTGGTGGCGATGACGCGGCAACTGGCCGTCGACTATGCCAAGCAGGTACGGGTGAACTGTATTTGTCCGGGCACGGTGGATACGCCGTTTGTGGAAGGTTACCTGGAGAAATATCACAAAGAAGAAAAGGAGAAAGTTCGCGCGGAACTGAACCTCAGGCAGCCCGTGGGAAGACTGGGCAAACCTGAAGAGATCGCATACCTGGCGCTCTACCTGGCGTCTCCGGAGGCGGAGTTCGTTCAGGGCGCGGTTTTTTCGATTGACGGCGGTTGGACGTCGGCTTGACGTTTGCGGTTTCACTGAAATTTGCGTGAAGGCTTGACACCCGGCGTGCTGTGTGCGATCTTTAACCCCATCTGCAGTCGCAGTGGAGGTTTTCCCCTATGGTTACGCGTTTCCTGCCTTTGTTGTTGCTCACGTGCGCAGCTCTTGCTCAAGACTATCGCGCAAAGATTCAAGGAATTGTAACGGATTCCTCGGACGCCACCATCGCCGGTGCGAGGGTGGCCATACGTAACGTCAATACCGGTATCACACACTCCAGTTCGACCGGTCCGAACGGCTCGTACCTGTTCGACAACGTGGAACCCGGCACCTACGTCGTGTCGGCGGAATTGCAGGGCTTCGCCCGGCAGCAGCAGGAAAACGTGCTGGTGCAAACCCGCGCGGACGTGACCGTCAACTTCGCTCTCAAACCGGGTGCTCTGGTTGAGACCGTTACGGTAACGGCAAGCGCCGTCACTTTGCAGTTCAATACCACCACGCGCGAACTCACCGTCGACCGCAAGATGTTGATGGATCTGCCGGTAAAGGCGCGGAACCCCTTCACGCTGGCGCTTCTCGATCCGGCCGTAGTGAGCCGCTATACATCGGAGAAAAACCCCTTCTTCATGTGGTCTTCTTCGCAGATGGACGTTGGCGGCAACACCACCACCAAGAACGATCTGCTGCTGGACGGCGCCCCGACGCAGATCGGGCCGAAGGGCTCTTATTCGCCGCCCATGGACGCGACGCAGGAATTCTCGATTCAGCAGAACTCCGTGGATGCCGAATTTGGCCATTCGGCCGGCGGCACGCTGTCGGTTTCCACGAAGTCCGGCACAAACCAGATCCACGGCACTGGCTACTATTTCGGGCGCAATCCCGCGCTGAACGCGGTGGTCAATCCGATCACCCGCACGCCAAACTTCATTCGCAACCACATCTGGGGCGGCACGGTGGGCGGCCCGATCAAGAAGAACAAGCTCTTCACCTTCTGGACCTATGAAGGCTGGCGCACCAAGGAGCCTAAGGACGCGATCCGCACCATGCCGACAGCCCTGGAGGCAACCGGCGATTTTTCCAAATCGCTGACGCGCTCCGGCGGGCTGCGCACCATCTACGACCCGGTCACGACCGTTCTGGACGTCGCCTCGAATACTGCTTCCCGGATGCCCTTCGCCAACAACATTATTCCGACCTCCCGAATCGACCCCACCGCGCGGCGGTTAATGCAGGATATCTGGGGTCCAAACAATGCGGGTGACGATCTCTCGGGCTCCAACAACTTCAAAGCCTCCTATCCCTGGCCCATGAAGGACGCCAATTTCTCCAATCGCACCGATTGGAATGCCAGCGACAAGCTCAAGATTTTCGGCCGCTACTCACAGTTCCGCACGACTCTCGATCAGGGCAACTACACGCCCAATAACTCGCGCGCCATGCCCAACGACAACGGCGGCATCATGAATTCCCGCAACATCGTGGGCGACTTGGTCTACACCATGAGCCCCCGCACGGTGATTAATTTCCGGGCGAGCTACGCCATGCTGGAAGACGACTACTCCGCGCCCGAATATGCAGTGGGTGAAAAGGGCCTGGCGGAATTCTGGCCCAATAATCCCTGGTACAAGCCTTATCTGAAGGACATGCCTTTGATCTACTATCCGAACGTTGTGGTCAATGCGGCTTCCACTTCGACTTTCGGCAAGGGCAGCTACTGGTTCCAGCATCCGCATCACTATTCCCTCAGCGGCAAGATGTCACAGTCGCGCGGTTCGCATTATCTTAAAGCGGGCGCGGAATACCGCTATCACGTAGGTATCGGCGTCTTCCCGAACCTGATGAATCTGAATTTCTATCCGGATACGACGGCGAACACGTATCTGTCACCGAACACCGCGCTTTCCGGCGATGCTTACGCTTCGTTCCTGCTTGGCGTTCTGGACAACCGTTCGACCGCGAGAGGTTTTCCCTTCCAGACCAACCGTGTGCCTTACATCGGAATGTTCCTGCACGACGACTGGAAAGTCTCGCGCCGCCTGACGCTGAACCTCGGCCTGCGCTACGAGTGGGAATCCGGGCCTTACGACGACAACGACATCTATTCCCGCTATCTGAACGTTGCGGCGCCCAATGCGGCCATGCAAAAAACTCCGCCGGCCATTCCGGCCGACCTGCTGGCGCTTTCGACGCCCAAGTTCACCGGCGCCTGGGTGTTCACGGACCCCAGCAACCGTAAAGCGTGGACCTCGCAGATGCGCATTTTCCTGCCCCGACTTGGGATGGCGTACCGGGTCAACGACAAGACCGCGCTCAACATCGGTTTTGCGCGTTACGTCGTGCCCATCGCCACGATTGCGAACACGTTGGCTGCCTGCACCTGGTGCCCGGGCTTTTCACAGCTATCCACTCCTCTGCCGACTGTGGAAGGACGACCGCAAGCCTACCTCGCCAATCCGTTCCCGGCCGACACCAACCAGTTGCAGTTGCCCATCGCCAAGGCTCTCGGATCGTATACGAACCTCGGCAACCCCGCCAACTGGGCCGATCAGAACTATCACGCCCAGACCAACGATCGCATCAATTTCACTCTCATGCGCGAGATTCCGGGCCAGTTCAAAGTGGATGCAACCTGGTTCATGAATATCGGCCGCCACGTGCCGCACGATCTCTCCGTGAACCTCGCCGATCCTAACCTGACCTACAGTTTGAAGGCGCAGCTGTCGCAAAACATCGCCAATCCCTTCTTCAATTACCTGACGCCGGATGTCTATCCCGGCGCGCAGCGCTACCAGGCCACGGTCACTCGCGGAAGTCTGCTCCGGCCCTATCCGCAATACGGCTCGCTCACGGTGAACAACGTCGGCGACTGGCGGTCGCGATATCAGGCTCTGCAATTGCGCGTGCAGCGCAGTTACGCGGCCGGCGCCAGCGTCCTGTTCGCTTACAACTACAACCAGGAGCGCAACGAAGCGTACTTCAACGATATCCAGCAGTATGTGAACCAGGTGTTCTGGCTGGGCTCCAATAACGCGCGTCACCGGCTGACTATCGCGGGCACATACGATTTCCCGCTCGGCCGCGGCCGCAAGCTGGGCTCCTCCATGCATCCGCTTCTGAACGCCGCCATCGGCGGCTGGCAGGTCAGCGGCATCTACACCTATCGCTCGGGCGAGTTCCTGCGCATGCCTGCGGCGGAAGTCGTAGGCGATCCCTACATCTCAAATCCCGGGCCGAACAAGTGGTTCAATACGGATGCATTCCGTGTGCTGCCGGCTTTCACACCGCGCACCAATCCTTTCCAGTATGACGGCATCACCGGTCCGATCTTCTGGAACCTGGACGGCACGCTCTCCAAGACCTTCCCGATCCGCGAAAAATATAAGTTGGAATTCCGGTTCGAGGCCTACAACCTCACCAACTCGCTGATGTGGGCGAATCCGAATCTGACCGTGGGCAACTCTCTGTTCGGGCGCTCTACGACACAGGCGGTCACCAACCGCGGTCGCGAGATGCAATACACGCTGCGCTTCCAGTTCTAAGCGCGGCAGCCGATAGACCTCGAGGGCAGGCGGCGTTTTCGCCGCCCGCCCTAAGTCTCCATGCCGAGCGCCATCACCATATATCGCGCGCGGCTCTTGCCGATGTTCCGCCAGCCGTGCTCCTCGTTCGACGCCACGAATGCCACCGATCCCGGCCCCAGTTCGCTCGTCTTCCCGGAAATAGTCACCGCCAGCGTCCCTTCGCGAATCACAATCATCTCCTCGTGCACATGATGATGCGTCCGCATGGGGCACGGCCGACCGACCCGCACGGAAACCGCTTGCTTTTTATCCTGCAAAATCAGGCACGCCATTTCCCGAATATCCGAAATCTGAACACGCGACTTTCGTACGGCTGGGGGCCCGGAGTTCTGCGAATGATGCGAGAATCGGCGGCTTCGGCTCGGGGCGCGACTGGCGATGGAATGGCGGTTCAGTGGAAATCGTGCGACTGCGCCGCGGCCGAACCTGCGAGCGGCTGCACACGGTCGGCTTTTACCGAAACCACGTTATCCACGTTCTGCAGCACGCCATCGATGAGCAGATAGGGCTCACGCAGCAGCGCCAGGCGGTTGCGGTCGAACAGAGCCGGAGTGACGATGGCGTTCATGATGCCGGTCTCGTCCTCCATACTCAGAAAGACGAAGCCTTTGGCCGTGCCCGGCCGCTGGCGGACGATCACCGGTCCGGCGATGCGCACGCGGCGGCCGTGGGGGATGTATTTCAGCCAGGCGGCGGGGGACACGCCAAGCGCATCCATTTCTTCGCGGCGGTAGGCCATCGGATGACGGCCGATGGTCACGCCGGTGCCGCGGAAGTCGGCCGTGAGGCGCTCCTCAGTCGTCATGCGAAGCAGCGGCGAGACGGCTTCGGTTTCTTCCAGTGTGTCCAGCAGCGGACCGGCGGCGCGCGCGGCGCGTTCCGACTGCCAGAGGGCGTCGCGGCGGTGGATCCGGAGCAAGGAATTCAGCGCGCCGATTTCGGCGAGACGGTTCATCTCGTCTTTGCGCAGCTCGGGAACGCGGCGGGCCAGGTCGTGGATCGAGGTGAAAGGCCGCGCCGCGACGATCGCCTGCCCGGCTTGGGCACGCAGTCCTTTGGCGTAGCGCAGACCCAGGCGCAGCGCGTGCCCGTCGCCTTCCAGGGTGCAATTCCAGTCCGATCGCATGACGTCCACCGGCAGCACGCGCAAGCCATGACGTTGCGCGTCCTTTATCAGGATGGCGGGCGAGTAGAAGCCCATGGGCTGATTGTTCAGCAGGGCCGCGGTGAACGCCCCCAGATAGTGATACTTCAGCCAGGCGCTGGCATACGCCAGGAGCGCGAAACTGGCGGAGTGTGATTCGGGAAAACCGTACAGCGCGAACGAAGTGATCGACAGAATGATCTTCTCCTGCGTGTCACCGGTGATGCCATTGGTTTCCATGCCCGCGCGCAGCTTGACTTCTATATCGCGCATGCGTTTTTCCGAGCGCTTGAATCCCATAGCGCGCCGCAGTTCCTCGGCCTGGCCGCCGGTGAAATTCGCCGCGATCATGGCCATGCGCAGCAACTGCTCCTGAAACAGCGGCACGCCGAGGGTTCGCTTCAGCACCGGTTCGAGCGAGGGATGCAGATAGTCCACCTGCTCTCTGCCCTGGCGCCGGTTGAGGAACGGATGCACCATTTTGCCGACAATCGGCCCGGGGCGAATGATGGCGACTTCGATAACCAGGTCGTAGAACTTCTCCGGACGGAGGCGGGGCAGGCAGGCCATCTGCGCGCGGCTTTCGATCTGGAACACGCCGACCGTATCGGCCTGCTGCATGCCGCGGTAAACATCCGGATCGTCGGGCGGCAGGTGCGCCAGATCCACTTCTTCGCCGTGAACATCGCGGATGAGGGTGATGCAGTCCTGGATGGCGGCGAGCATGCCGAGACCCAGCAGATCCACTTTGACGATGCCCATATCGGCGCAGTCCTCTTTGTCCCACTGGACAACGATGCGCCCGGGCATGGTGGCTGGCTCCAGCGGCACCACCGAATCGAGCTGGCCCTGGCAGATCACCATGCCGCCGGAGTGCTGGCCCAGATGGCGCGGCAGGTCCTGCACCGCCTGGTAAAGCTCGAAGAATTTGCGAATGCGGGGGTTGGCGATGTCGAGCCGGGCGTCGCGAAACTGGCGCTCGGTGGTGTCCTTCGGGTCCTGCCATTCCCAGGTGCGGACCAGGCCGGCGAGGCGGTCGAGCGAAGATACTTCGAAGCCGAGCGCTTTACCCACTTCGCGCGCGGCGGAGCGTCCGCGATAGGTGATGACGTTGGCGGTCATGGCGGCGCCGAGCTTGCCATAACGCTCATATACGTACTGGATGGCCTGTTCGCGTTGATCGCCGCTGGGCAGATCGAGATCGATGTCCGGCCATTCGCCGCGCTCCTCGGAGAGGAAGCGCTCGAACAGCAGGTCCATGCCGACCGGATCGACCGCGGTGATACCGAGCGAATAGCACACCGCGCTGTTGGCGGCCGAGCCGCGGCCTTGCACGAGAATATTGTGGCGGCGGCAGAACTCGACGATGTCCCAGACGATGAGGAAATAGCCTTCCAGGTGAAGCTTTTCGATCAGCGCCAGCTCGCGCTCGATCTGCTGCCGCGCGCGCTCGTGGTAAGGACGGTAACGCCGGCGCGCGCCTTCATCGGTGCGCTTGCGGAGAAACGAAATCATGGTTTCGCCACCGGGCACCGGATAGCGCGGGAATTCGTATCCCAGGTCTTCCAGGGTGAACTGCAGGCGCGAGGAGAGCTCGGTGGTGTTGTAGACGGCTTCGGGGATGTCCGCAAACAGGCGCGTCATTTCGGAGGCGGGTTTGAGATGGCGCTCGGAGTTGGCGGAAAGCAGGCGGCCGGCGGTCTGCAGGGTGACGTGATGGCGCACGCAGGTGAGAACGTCCAGGATCTGACGTTCGCCGGGGAGCGCATAAGCGGGCGCGTTGGTGGCGACCAGCGGGATGGAAAGGCGGCGGGCCTGCTCGATGACGGCCTGGTTGCGGGCTTCTTCGGCGCGGTTGAGGTGGCGCTGGATCTCGGCGAAAACATGGCGGCGGCCGAAGACCTCGACGAGCGTGAGGTCCTGCGTGATGCAGACCAGCCCCTTGGCATATTCGGCCAGTTCTTCGCGGCCGGCATCGCCTTCGCCCTTCCTGGCGCGGAGCTTCATGCGCGTGAGCAGGCGGCAAATGTTCTGGTAGCCTTGGCGAGTCTCGGCCAGGACAGCCACGCTGCCTCCTTCCCGCAAAGTAATTTCGGCCCCGACATGCCCCTTGATGCCCGCTTTCTTCGCGGCCAGGTGAAAACGCGGCGCGCCATAGACGCCGTCGCGGTCGAGCAGCGCCATGGCCGGCATGTCGAGCCCGGCCGCTCTCTCGGCCAGTTCTTCCGGCACGGATGCGCCCTGCAGAAAACTGAAGGCGGAACGGGCGTGAAGTTCGACGTACCTCAATCGAAGCTCCCTTCCACGAACCAGCATCCGGTGGCGCGGTGGCAGTAGATGCGGTAGAGCGCGCCGGTGTCGAGTGCGATCTCCCATTCGTCGCGATCCCAAGGGTCAACCGTCCACCAGTCGCCGGACGTGCGCCAGGGGCCGGCGGCGGAGACGATTTTGCCGCGGATTTCAGCAGATTGGACGGAGACAGGACGTTGATTGTCGGTTTGGATCTGCACTTCGCGCGCCGGGCGATAGTAGCGGAAGGCGGCCAGTGTTCCCGGAGCGGAGATCGCTCCGCCGCGCGCCAGCGGCGAGGAAGCCGTCGATTGGGCGTGGCCGTAACGCCTCATCACGAACGCATCCGGCCGATGCGTGTCCAGCAGTTCCGGAGAGCCCACATTGTGTTCGCCCACCAGCGCCGCAACCCGGGCCAGGGTAAGCTCCAGCTTTTCCGGTTCCGGCGCGGCCGGCAGGAAGAGCCCCTCCTGGGTTGTGCGCGGCTTGGCGTGGGCCGCGGCGATCCATACTTTCAGCACCGCAGCCGCCGGCGGATGCTGGCTCAGATCGAGCTGCATCAGCTTGAGGAAGGTTCTCGGGTCGCACATCGGTACGGGGAATCGCAGGGTTCGCTCGTGCGCGGTCTTATCCTCCAGGGCCATTCGCAGTCTCAGCTCGTTGGCCGCCAGACCACGATCCGCAAGGCGGCGGCAGAGATCGCCCAAAAGCCGGCCCAGCACGAAAAGCAGCGGCTCCAGCAACTCCACCGGATACTCCAGCTCCAATTCTTCTTCGAAGCGCAGCGGATCTGCGAGCGGCACGAGGGGGCGCTCGCATTCGCCGCGGGCCAGTGTCCACAGCCGCACGCCTTCGGCCCCCAGCCTTCCCGCCACACCGATGGCCGGGAGAATGGCCAGATCGCGGAAAGTGCGTATGCCCCAGCGGTCAAACGTTTCTGCGATCTCTTCGGTGAGGCCGAGCAGATGGCAGGGAAGAGACTCCAGGAACTTCGCTTCATCGCCGTAGGGGACCACGCTCACGCCCGCAAAGCCGCGCGCGGTGCAGATGGCCGTACCCGGATTCGATGCCAGGGCGATCGCCGGCTTGAAACCAAGCGCCCGCGCGCGCCCGGCAATGGCGGCGGCGATTTCGTGCGGCTGGCCGTGGATTCGATCGAGCCCGGATGCATCGAAAACGGCGATATCGGCGGCGGCCTGCTCCACGACCGGCGAAAAGGACTGCGCGCATTCCACCAGCCGTGCCGGATCAGCCGAAGCGTGAATGCAGGCGTACATGCCGCATCTCTCCCAGAGGCTTCGACCGGCGGCCAGATGTATCCATGCCGCGCAGGAGCTTGCCCTGCCAGTGCGGGACGCCGCGTCGCATTTCCACCACCAGCGAGGCGCAGGTCTTCGCCAGGGGCTCCTGTGCGACTACGACGATGGCCGCCTGAGTATGCTCTACTGCGCGGCGCAGACGGAACCACGACGTCAGCGAGATGCGGCGCGCGCTGCGGAGCGGGGTATCGCCGAGGTCGAAGATCACCAGGCCGAAGCCGCCTGCCTGAATCACCAGGTCGGCGGCTTTGAGCGCGCGTTCGGCATCGCCCGCGCAGCGGATCCAGAGCAAACGGTTTAGCTGCACGCCGGCATCGGCTGCGCCGGCGGGGTCGAAGCAGCCGGCAGTATCGATCAGCGCGCAGACTTCCTCGCGAGAGGTGATTTCCGCCATCAGCGAGATGGCAAGGCTGGTGCGTCCGCAAGAAGTTGGGCCGCAGATTTCGGTTAAACTGCCGCGCGGGATGGAATAAAGCGACGGGATAGTATCGGGTTCGGGCCGGGGCGCTAGCGCCAGTGAAGTCCCCGCCAAAGCTTCCAGATGGGACTGAATGGCCGCTATCATTTCGCCTTTTCTTCTCCCGTACATTACTTTTGCAGAGAGCGGGCGGGGATGTCAAGAGGGAAGAATGGGAGCGGGGAGCAGGTTTTTACGAAGGCTTTACATAACATCCACCCCCTGGTGGCGTCATATTCGTAGGATCACGATATGAAGATCACGAAACAGGGACTATCGGTGATCGCGGTTCTGGTCGCGGTTTTGTGGGGATGCTTTGTGGCCGAACGGATGATCATCCAGTGCGCGAACCGGGAGATGAGCCGGGTCTTGAAGCGTCCGGTCCGCACGCCGGCCGCTCGACCGGTGGCGATCCCGCACCCGCTCAGAGTAGAAACTTCAGAGCGAACGGAATTACCCGGGCGCTTCCCGACGTCGTGATCGCAGGCGGCTCAGTGCAGGTAATCCCACTCCGCCGCACTATGCTCGATAAGTTTCGGCACGTCCCGGTCGAGCAGATATCCCGTTTCCGCCAGGCGCCTCGCCGCCGCGCCCACTAATTGCAGGAACTCGGCGCGATTGGTGTAGCGCTCCTCAATCGACTGGCGAGGGTCGTGCTTCTGATCGCGGTCCGCTTTGGTCTTGGCGAACGGAATCCAGGAACCTACCATGCTGTACATTTCGTCCGGCGCCCCAATCTCCTGGGCGCGCATGTTCCAGCCGGTATAGGTGGCCAGCGGCACGGTCACGTCGGGCATCCGAACGCCCGTGGTCTCGTTCCCGTCGCGATCCACCTGCGGCAGCAGCACCGTATAGGCTTTGCCGACCTTCGGCGGTTCGATGGAAATGATGCCCTTGGACCGAAACTCCGGTCCGTAATCCACGCGATACCCCTTCTCGATGCGGGTGGGCAGAGTGACGCCCGGAATCTTCGGGAACTGGATGGCGCCGAGGGCGGAGAGTTTGTCTTCGGCGATGCGCGGATACTGCGAGGGCGGTGGTTCCTTGCCATCCTTCACCCACGCCTCCATGGCCACCAGCAGCGCACGCATGCCGTAGGTGTAGGGATTCGGATTCGGCAAGTAGACCGTGCCGCCGCGCTTGGGCGGGAATGCGCCCGGCCCATGCTGTCCGCCGGCGAAGAAGTAGATGCGGGTGGAATCGGGAATGGGCGCGTCCTGCTGTCCGTCCGGAGAGGTGTGGATCAGCGAGGCGGCGCGTCCCCAGTATTCATAAGAGGAGTTGGTGTAAAAAATCTTCGGCGTCACGCCCGCCTTTTCGGCACGCGTCAGCAGTCCGTCGGAGAGCCCGGTCTCCGTGTCGGTTTCCTCCCGATCGGTATAGGGGAAGACGTCGGTCGGATAATACATGTTCATGTACGGATGGGCGTCGCGCGAGGGCTGCGCGAAGCGCAGATTGAAACTGCCGCGCCCGGCGCCGGCGATATGCGCCAGCATGCCGTCGAACACCTTACGGCCCTTCTCGTCGCCGTTAAATCCGTAATAAGCAAACGTGCGCAGGAAGCGCCCGCTCTGCGAAGCGCCGTAGCCGTAGGCACGCTTCAGATAGTTGTGCTGATCGCCCAGCACGGTGATATCGTTGCCGCCATATTTCAGAAACGAGATCATGTCGCGGACGGCAGTGGGTCCGAGCCCCACCAGGGCGGGATCCGCGGAGGTATAGATCAGCTCGTAGACGCGACCCGGCTCGAAGCCGGCGGGCAGCACCACGCGGGTCCGATCCTCGATGCGCCACTGGCTGCGCGGGATGGCCTGGCGCTTGCCGTCGCGGCCGTCGCGCACGGTCAGCGTCATCTTGGGATCGTTGGGATCCTTCACCGGATACGGGATCATGGTGTTGCGATCGCCCAGGGAGTGGCTGGTCATCTTTTTGTCCACCAGAATCTCCGAGCGCACCAGGCCGGTGACGCCCTTGGCCACGGGCGCGTACAGCCGCATCAATTCCGGATCGGCGGGCGAATCGAACTGCCAGCCCAGCCATACCAGCGTGTAGCCCTGCTCCATCAGAAAGCCATCGCCGAACTGCGCCGCGGTCTTGGGATCGGTGGCGCCGGAAGCGCGGTTGTACATGCTGAGCATGCCCTTGCGGCCGCGATTGGAAACCTCGAACAGAATCGCTCCGTTGCCTTTGGCCGGGTCGCGCGGTTTCAGCACGTACACGTCGGCGGAGAACTCCACCTTGCCTTCCTCGTTCCGCGGCCCCTTATCGATGTCGGTGATGATCTGGTTGGCGGCGAGTTTGGGATCGACGGCGAAAAATGCCTTACCCACGATCCGTTCATAGGGCCCGGTGTTGCCGAACGGCTGTCCGTCCAGCACGTCGGTGCGCGAGGAGACTTCCAGTCGCACGAACGCCGCCGGCAGAATCGGGCAGAGGCAAAGAAGGAGCATCCCTGTGCGTTTCAACATGGGAATATTAGAACACACGCGCGATCCACCGCTCCACGAGCGGTCCGGCTTTAGAGGGAAAGCGGTGGCCGCCCTCGAGCATATGGAACTCCACGTCGGCGGCGTGGAGCCGGAGGCGCTCCGCATAGCGCTCGGTTAGCGCAGGCTTGTAGAACTCGTCTTCGCGCCGCGCGATGTGCAGCAGCGCAGCCCGCGTGGTCTGATAAGGGCCATCCTCCCAGTTCGTGGGAATCCCGCCGCAAATGCCGATCACACCGCCCACGGCTTCGGTATGGGTGGCCGCGAAGCGGTAGTTCAGCCCCACCGGCTGGGAAAAGCCGATCAGCATGCGCCGCCGGGCCGGGATGCCATACTGGCGGCCCACTTCATTCAGAACGTGGAGAAGCATTTCGTGATGCAGCCTGATCGAGGAGCCGGCGTGCCGGTTAGTGACCCAGCAATAGCCCACGTCGCCACGGTCCTGCGCAAGGTAGAACTGATTCGGTCCCTGCAGCGCGGCGATGACGTGGCTGGGGCCGATCATCGGACCGGTAAGGCGCAGCATCGTCTCCGGCGTCTGTCCGAACCCGTGCAGCGCCACCGCCAGCAGAGTTTCATCCGTTATCGTCTCCGGCTCGTATAAAAGGTAGTGACAGTCCAGGCGGGCACTGAAGGTGCAGTGCTGCGGTGCATCGAAGTGCATCACTGCTTTGGTAGCACGGTGGCCTGCAGGCGCCGCATGCCGCGCAGCCAGCGATCGTAGTCGGATGCCTTGCGGAGGAGGTACTCTGCCACCTCCGGGTGCGGCAGGATCAGGAAGCGCTCCTGCGCGATACCGTCGACC
>JADMIO011409272.1_pt1 | contig 75378 bp, 47 predicted proteins | sample 8958161 | NCBI WGS metagenome assembly JADMIO01 (sample SAMN16585339, study PRJNA669376) | soil metagenome | isolation source: Crop rotation soil | place: USA: Cullars Rotation, Alabama | collected 2011 | reverse complement strand
CGCGACAACTTGTCCACGTGGAATTCTAAGCTTAGGATCCCAATGTGCTGGAAAGCCGCCGAACACTCGCGAGCCGGAGCGCGTGTTTTCCGCCATTGCCCCCGCGAACGTCTTTCCGGAGGTGGTCAATTACTGAAGTCGGCCAACGTCTCGGCTCGCGTGTTTTCGGCGGGACGCCGAAAACGACCCGCGGGACGCGGGTGCCACCCGGACCAGCAGCTACGGCCAGGCTGGGGTCGTGACGCGATAAAATCGTGCTGGGCCTGACAGCGGATCAATGATTTCGCGGGTGGCAGGCGAGGCGTCGGCGGGAAAATCGAGGAGCTTTTGCCACGCGCTGTTGGTCAAATTGCCGCGGTAAAGCACGCTGTAGCTGTAGCCGCTGAGCGTTGGCACGCTGAACACGAGATTGTTCGTGCGGATGCCGACAGATGAGAGCTTGAGGACATCAATGCTGATCCGCGGATTGGTGCCGGACAGAAATTCGGACAAGTTGGGTTGGCCGTCGCCATCCGCATCGCCTTGCGCGCCGTTGATGCCAGTGGAATCGAGCGGGTTGAGGTTGTGCGCGATTTCCCAATAGTCCGGCAGGCCGTCGGCGTCCGCATCCGCAGGGCCAGTTCCCGCGGTGGGCGCGGCGTTGAACCAGTTGAGCGGTTCATTGGCAAACAGACCCGCCGTGGCGCGCTGCAAACTCGCCCCGGTGGCGATTCCATTTGTGGGCCAGGGTGTGGCGGGCAAGTAATCGACGTGCTCGACCAAAATATATGGGACGAAGCCGGCATCGGGATGCGGCGCGGTCTGGGGAGGATCGGGCTTCAGCAACTTGAGGTTGTCGCCCGCGCTGTCGAGCGCGCCGGAATAGGGGCCGTAGATGGCGACGTTCGTGGGGACGGAATACGTGGCGCTGAACCAGGCGAGTTCCGACGGATCGGACGGATCAAAGCTGACCAGCAGCAGGCGCGCGTTCGCCGCGAGCGATTGATTCGTGGGGAAAGTGAAATCAATCCCGCCCGCGATGCGCCATGTGTTCGTGGTCGCGGCGGGATCGAACAGCGGAACGGCGCTGCCGCTGATGTTTTGCAATTCCACAAACTCGGCGGCGTTCGTGTCGCCGTTGAAATGATTGGTGGGATGATATTCGATTTCGCTGATCACAATGGGCCCGACGAGCGGGTAGGGATTCGTGGCTCCGAGTCCGCCGCGAAATTGTGTGACGGAGGACGGATTGTCCACGCCGAAACTGCGGCGCGACATGGCGGCAAAATCCTCGCCGGCGCTGGTGACAAAGCGGCCGAAGGAAACGCCGTTGGCGGCGGCGTCGAATTTGACGCGCGCGCGGTAGCCCGTGAGGTTCCCGGCACCGTCGGTTTGCGAGAGATGCGCTTCATCGCCGTGAGCGGAATTGAAAGTGAACGGCACCAGCGCGTTGGCGGAGGCGGTGTTGAATTGATTTTCGTAAAACACCTTGAAGCCGCCGGGCGCAATGATCGTGCCGGCGGCGATGAGATACTTGCGCAGGTTCTGGTCGCTGTTGGCGAGATACCAGCCGCCAAGGTCGACGGCGCTCGGGCCAACATTTTGAATCTCGAGCGCGTCTTCCAGCGGTGGATCGGTGTGGCTGAGCACTTCGTTGATGACGAGATTTGGCAGCGGCAGAAAGTTTGGCGCGCCCGGCGATTGCGTGATGGTGAACGTCACCAGATTCGTTGAACCATCGGGAAAGCGACCCTGGGAATTGCCGAGCGCTTGCGCGCCGTAGGAGACGGTGTCGATCTGCGTGCCAATGGGCCAGAACAAGCCGATGAACCCGCCGGAGGAACTCAGCGCGAAGTCGAGGTGGTCGGCGCCTTTCGCGCGCGAACTGTCAGCCGTAAGTTTTAGAAAGCCGTTGGGCGCAATATAAGATAGCGGCGGGAAAGGGGATTTGTTGCGGCGCGAGGGATTGTCACTCATGGCGAGACCGCTGAGATCGACGGGTTGCGGATCCGGGTTGAATAACTCGACCCAATCATCACCGGTGGAATTGGCCCGCCACTCATTAATCTTCAGCGCGGAGGGATTGCCGAGGCCGGCGGTGACGTTCGCGGTATCGCGCGTGGGCAGAGAAAGCGCCCACACGCCATCGACATTGCGCGCGATGGAGAAATCAGCGGCCTGCAATCCAAAGATCACCGAGTCGATCATCCCGCCGCCGTCCGCCGGCCGCTTGAAAAGATAAACGGCATCGCCGGAGGCGCCGAGGCCGAAGCCGGTGTTGGTGGAAGAAGCAGGAAGCCCATCGTCAAAATCGATCACGAGAAAATTCCCCGGCGCGATGGAACTGCCGGGCGGGAAAACCCATTTGCGCGGTGTGGCCGTGCTGTCCGACAGGCTCAGGTCGCCGAGGTCCACGGCGTTCGTGCCGCCATTGTAGAGCTCGACCCAATCCGGGGCGCGCCCCGCCGTGTTGGTGAGCGAAACGTTATTGGCAAAGACTTCATTCAATACCACGGCGCTTTGACCACAATTCGTCACGAGAATCGTGCCATCAAGGGTCATGCCCCAGACGACGTCGCTGCTGGCCGCGTCGCTTTGATGCACCTCGACCGCGATGGTGTTCGTGCCGAGATGGAAAAACGAGATTGGCAAGGTGAACGAATCAGGGCTCGTCGTGTCGCCGCCGGAAGGCTGGCCGCTGGAGAAGCTCCCGTTGGTAATCGATCCGGCGCCCATGCGAACGCGTTTCGCTTCCGCGCCATTCACATAAATAATCGCGCCGTCATCCAGGTAGGCGCTCACGAGGAAGTCCGCGGGTTGTTCCGTCAGTTCAAAGGTCGTGCGGAAATAATATCCGTGACCGGCGGTGAGGCCACCGGGCGGGCTGTCCGGGGCGGTGAGCGTGGTGTGAATGAGCGAATTGATGGTGGCATTATTCTCCGCCGCGAGCAGGCCCGGCCCGGAAAGCCACGTGGCATCGTTGTAATTCGTGGCCTGCCAATTCACGGCATCCAGATTGCTCGACTGATTGAACCGCCACACATTCGTGAGGGTGACAAAATTGTGGCTCGCAGTCGTGACCGTGCAGGCGGTCGCGGAAACAGAATTCACCGTGCCCGGCGTGGGGGTGACGAACAGCACGATGTTGCTGCCACCGTCCGGGGTGCGGCCCTGCGAGATGTCCTCGCGTTGCGGGCCGTAGAGAATTACGTCGATGGTTTCAAGGTCGTGCTCGAGCAGCGCGATCAATCCCTGCTCGGCGGGCAATTTGAAGTTGAGATGCGCCGCGCCCTGTTCAGGATCGCTGTCGGCGATGAATTTGAAGAAACTATTCGCGCCCATGAAAGTGAGCGCCGGAATTTCATTTTTCGTTTTCGCGCCGATGGGATTGTCCGTGAAGTAAAGGCCGCCCAAGGCCACCGGGAGCGAACTCGGATTGTATAGCTCGACGAAATCATTGGGGAACAATTGCGAGGAGTCCGCGAGCCATTCGTTGATTTTCAAGTTCCTCGGATCGGCCACAGCTTGAACTATGTTGGTGGCTCCGGGCGTGGGTTGAGTGAGGACGAATTCCCCGCCGTTTCCGAGCCGGCCCAGCGAGTAGTCGGCGAGTTGCGCCCCGAATTCCACGGAGTCCAGCAGCGCGCCGCCCGCGCTGGTTTTGTTAAACAGGAAAACGCCTTCGCCATCCTGATCGAGACCGAATCCGGTGTGGATGCCCGGCGTGCCGTCACTGTTGTTCGCGTAAACCGCCAGCCAGGCACCCGCCGCGAGTGTCGTGCCGCTGGGGAAAGTGTATTTACCGGGCGAGGTCAATTTGTCCGAGAGCCGCAGGCCGGAGAGATCGATGGTTGTGTTGCCTTCGTTGTAGAGCTCAATGACGTCCGGGAAGGTGCCGTTGTGATTGAAGGCGGTAGAATTATACGCAAACACCTCGTTGATGCGCACCGCGGGCCACGTTGTATTCACGACCCAGGTTTTCGAAAGGGTGGGAGTCACCTGCCAGATTCCATTCGAGCCCGCGCCGATGACGGACACGACATTCGAGCCGTTGGTCAAACCCGCCAGCGTGATCGGAGTCGCAATGGGCGTCGCCGAACTCAGCGCGCCACCATTGAGGCTGTAGCGGTATTGCGTGACGTTCGTGCCCGACACAAACAGCGTGGCCGAGGTGAGCGGAGTGGGGGATCGCGGTTCGCCCATCACGACCGCGATGGGTGGATTCGTGGTGGGCACGTGGCCCGCGATGATGTTTTGCACATAATTGCGCCGGCCATCCATCCAGGTTTTCATCTTGGTGATGGTCGCCGCCGGGACAAACGAGCCCAGCGTCTGGTCGAGGGTCGTGTCGAACTCGGATTTGGAAAACGTGGTGCTCAGCAACCGATGCAGCGTGCTGTAATAAACCGGCTGAAAGGCCGGCCAGTTCATGAAGCGGTTGAAGGCAGGCAGGCCGTTGGTCGGGGAGAAGATCGAGTAATTGGTTGCGCCCGCCGTGTCGCCCTCGCCGAGGATCGTATCCAGGTCGTAATACATGAGCGTGAAACGGCGATCGATCAATCCCGCGTATTTGAAATAGTCGTCGTTCTGGCCGGTGTTGACCGAGGTTTCCTGATTGTTAAAGAGCGACATCACGGCGAGGTACGTCGTCCATTGCCCGGTGTTCGCGACGCCGCGCGCGGAATCGGTGTTGAACTGGTCGTTGGTGCCCATGATGCGCAGCATGGCGATGAGATCCGTCCAGTCGTCTTCCGAAACGTTCGATTGCTTGAACCAGGTGTTGGTGTAGCTGTTGTGGTTGGTACCGCGATACGCGAAATCGGGCGGGGAAATGTCGCGCAGCACGCGGTATACGTTGCCGGAAGAATCGTCGGGGAACCAATGCTCCGCCCAATCGCTGTTCACCACTTCATTCGCGACATACATGCCGCCGTAAGTCTGGGGGCCGTTATTGGCGAGGTTCGCATTGTTCACGCGCACCTGCACAGCGCGCGAGTCCGCTCCGCCCAGGCCGGCCTTGAGCGAGAGGACGGAGCCGATCAATTGGGCGTGTGTGTACTGGCCGTTGATATTCAGCGCCGTCACGCCTTTCCACGTGTCGTCCGCGGCGAAGCCCACGCGGTAATTGTTCGGCTTGCGATTCCGGCTGCCGTGGCCGCGATTGCGAATGCCCACCTGATAACGCACCTCGAGGCCCGAGCCGTCACTGCTGATAAACGTGCCGTTCATGTCGGCATCGCTGTTCTGTTCACCGTTGGCAGACGAACCAATGACGAGGAGCTCGGCGCGGTTGCTCTCCGTCATGATCAATTTGTAGAGCGGAAAGGTGCCCGTGTAGATCGAGTCATCCACCTGGTACAGGCAGTTTGCGGCCTGCCCCAGCGGCGCGCCGGTGACGTCGATGGCGGGCGCGGGCCACGAGCGGATCAAGCCTTCCTGATCGCTCGCGGAAACATAAAATTCCACGATGGCGTTGTTCGTCTGGGCCGGAATCGTGGCGGCAAAAATGCCGTCGCGCGCGACGCCGTCGTTGTGCAGGCCGTCGTCGAACATGGTGACATTGGTAAAAACCGCGCTCGGACCGTCGAGCCGCCAGCTCAAGGTGGCTGTGAGATTGGAAGCGCGCTCATCGAGCAATTCCGCCGTGATCAACACGTTGTCGATGGAGCGCGGAATCGCCGGGAGATGCTGCACGTTCAGGATCAGCGGCGCGACGTTGTTCGTGAGCACGGAATTTGCGCGGCCCGGCGTGCCGTTTGTCACCGCGCTGTTGGCCCAGTTCTGCCCGTGATTATTCGACAACGCCGGGTTCAGCAGTTCGAGCGATTTCCCGAAGCCATCCGCCGGCGCGTCCCAGGTCCACCCGCGATGATTATGGTCCAGCGCGCTCCGCTGGCGCACGGCCCAGTCGCCTTCATCGGCGTAATCCACACTGTCCACGCGCGCCCCGGTGGCGTCGTCGAGATTCAGCGTGTTACGGCTGTTGCTCAATCGTCCGGTCCAGCCGCCCACGAAATTCGTGACGCCGGGATAGTGATTCGTGAACGTGGTGACATCCGCCGCCACGACGAGATACGCGCCCGGCTGGAGGGTTACGGACGGAAAGGTGAACTCTATTCCCTTGGTGAATTTCCATCCGGCGAGATTGACGGCTGCGGCGCTGTGGTTGAAGAGTTCGATATATTCCTCGCGAATATCCTGCGAGGGAGTGTGATACATGATCTCGTTGATGAGCACCTTGTCGGCGGCGGACGAATTCGTCTGGGCGCGCACACCCGTTGCGCTCAACAGGATGGTTGCAGCCATCACTATCGCGTTACCCCAGCTTCTGAATCTGAACCAATTGTCAGCCAACGGCTTGCCCTTCGCGGGCGGGTTTTCAGTCATCATCAATCCCGGCACAAACAAAAACTAATGGCAAAACACATGCCAACGTTGGGTTATAAGCCAATAATATACCCGAATTTACACAAATCCTAATGACATTTTTGTCACAAAGTGGTTTGGGGAGGGGAATGGGAAATCTCGGAATGCGGAATGCGGATTTCGGATTGAGTGGTGGGGTCGGACTGGTCGGACTGGGTGGACTGGGTGGACTGAGTGGACTGGGTGGACTGGGTGGACTGGGTGGACTGATTTGGGTTGGGGTGGGTTGGGGTGGGTTGGGGAGACTGGGATTGAGTGGTGGGGGCAGACGGGGTGGGTGAAGGCACGGGTGATGAATCGGGCGTGGCCGGGGTGGACGGGGTGGTTGTCGATGGCAAAGAGCTTATGGCAGATGGCAAAGGGGAGGTGGTTGCTTGTGGCGAGGTGGCGGCGCGCTGGTTGAGGAGGGCGAGAAGGAGGGCGCGCTGGTGAGTGAGGGGATTTGAGTTGAGGAGGGTTGGGGAGACCTGGGGAGACTCGGAGGGGGTGGGATTTAACGAGGATTGAAACGTGAAGCCGTGTTTTAGAAGCTTGAAAGAGGGGCCGTCGGTTTCCCGTTGGAGGCGTCGGGTAATGCAGGCGGCCATTTCCTGATCCGACGGACGTTCTCCTCGTTCGAAGGCGAGCTTGATTTCCGCGATCTTCAGGCCGACCGCTCCACCGCCGTATCGCCTGGCGAGTTCGAAGCGGTTATGCACGAGATCGTCGAATAATTGCTCGTCGTGTTTGAGCATTTGTTTTTCCGCGGCGGCAGGGTCGGGAGGCGGATTGGCGGCGCGAAGGCGGGCTTCGTGGGCGGCGGAAGCGAGACGGAGCGATTCGGCACGCTGATCGCCGCGGCGAAGGTGGCGGAGTTCGCGCAGGAGTTTTTGGAGGCGGTCCCAGCGGGTGCCGTCGTCCATTTCGCTGGCGGCGAGCTGGGAGGTGAAGCGGGCGAGTTCGACGGCGAGGGCGCGGGCGATCTTTTCCGAGAGGCATCCGGCGGCGGGGCGGGATTCGAGGTCGTCCAGATGCTCGTTGAAGGCGTCGAGTTGATCGAGGGAGTCGCGGCGGCGAAGCCAAGCTTGAAAACCGCCTTTGCGCCACTCCGAGAGGTTGCGGTCGTTGATGGGCTGGCCGTGGAAGAATTTTTCGAGAATGGGCGGGATGCTTGGGTGCTGGTTGACCCAGGCGAGGATGGTGTGGGCGTCGAGGCCGTCTTCGAGTTCGCGGTTGATGCGGTTACGGATTTCGGCTGGGAGGCGGGCGATTTTGCCATTGCGGGCGCGGTCCTGCCGGACGGGGTCCCGCTGGACGGGCACGATGGTATCGGGTTGGAGAGAGGTGTTTTCGGTGGTCATGGCGCGTTCTTTCGATGGTTGGTTGGGAATGATGGGAAGAAGGGGACCTATAGGACCTTTGGGCCCAATATGTTCCCCGGCTACTCCATCGCGTTCCTTGAATGAGTGTTCATTCATGGCGGGAGTTTAAGGGAGAGGGTCGGACAATGGCTGTCCGGGGTCTTTTTTAGTTTTGAAGGCGTGGGATTACCAAAATCCTGTCCGCTTAGAGCGGTTTAAAAAATAGTATGGCCTGTTCCCCCTCACCCCAGCCCTTGGGGAGAGGGAGTGCCCATAGGCGCGTATTACCGCACGAACTCACGTGTGGCATATCCCGCGTAAAGCCGGAACCTCACACACAAAATATCGTCAATTTCTTCGGCCCGTGCGCCCCCAGCACGAGGATGCGTTCGATATCACCCGTGCGGCTGGGTCCGGTGATGAACGAAATCATGCTGGGGTAGTTTACCCCGTATTTCTTTTTGACGAGCGCGAACGCCTCAGGGAGGTCGGCGACGAGTTGGTCGCGCCGGGCGAGGACAATGTGGTGCGGGGGCAGCACGGACAACGCGCGTCCGCCGGCGCTACGGGTGGTGACAACCACGGAGCCGGTCTGAGCGACGAGGGCATCGCATTCGGAAATTCCGGCGGCGACTTTTTCGAGGGCGTGTTTATCGTAAGGCTGGTCAGTGCGCAGGATGGGGAGGCCAAGACCGGCGCAAATGGGGTCGGTCAGGGCGCCCTGGTGGGTGGCGATCTGGGTCCAGTTCTCCGCGGCGGCGGTGCGCTTTAGCTCGCTGATGATGGCGGCAAAGTCGGGGAGCAATTTGAAATCGGCGCGGAGTTCGACGGCGTTGCGGGCGAAGAGAGCGGCGTGTTCGTCGAAGGAGACGCCGACGGCGGGGAGGACGCGGCGCATGGCGGCGATGGGGGCGTCAGCGCTTTGAACGCGGCGCGCGGTTGCCCCCTCACCCCAACCCTCTACCCCGATGGGGGCGAGGGGGCCGGAGGGGTGCCGCGCGGAAGCCGCGGCGGTTCCGTGATCATGGGGTTGCACGGCAGGGACCGTGAGGGCTTCGCGGATGCGGTTGAAGATGTTTTCGCGTTCGCTCAAGGTGTGGTTGGGGGGTAAAGTTAGAGCCGACTCACGTCGGGTGCTACGGGGCTAAGAATCATTTTCGTGTCTTCCACCATTCTCTAAAACTTTGGTTGGCGACGGGGGGGAGGTCGCGGGTTTTGGTCCAGGCATAAGCGGGGTCGAGGCGCGTGCCTTTCACGAGTTTATGAAAGACCTGGCCGAGACGGCTAAATTTGGTCATGAGGGACCAGAGCGTGGGACTGTTCGCCAGGGGCGCATAGCATTTGAAAATGAATTTCTGCGTGAAGCTCGGTTTATGATGTGAGCTGTTGCGGCGGTTTTGCAGGAGATGATGCGCGAGGTCGATTTTAACCGGGCAGGTCTCGGTGCAGGCGCCGCACAACGAGGACGCGTAGGAAAGATGATTCCACTCATCAATGCCCCGCAAGTTCGGCGTAATGACAGCGCCGATGGGGCCGCTGTAGGTGGTGCCGTAGGTGTGGCCGCCGACATTGCGGTAGATGGGGCACACGTTGAGGCATGCGCCGCAGCGGATGCAGTGGAGCGCATCGCGCTGCTCGGGGTCGGCGAGGATGGCGGTGCGGTGATTGTCGAGGAGCACCACGTGGTATTCCTCCGGGCCGTCGGTTTCGCCCGGCAGGCGCGGGCCGCCATACATCGTGTTGTAGCAGGTGAGCAACTGGCCGGTGCCCATGCTCGCGAGCATGGGGAGGAACAACGCGAGATCCTCCAGTTTGGGCAAGAGTTTCTCGATGCCCATCAGCGTGATCATCGTCTTGGGCAAGCCGGCGGTGAGGCGGGCGTTGCCCTCGTTTTCGGTCACCGAAATCATGCCGGTTTCAGCCACGCCGAAATTCGCGCCGGTGATGCCGATGTCGGCCTGGATATATTTTTGGCGCATCACGCGGCGAGCGACCATGGTGAGTTCTTCCGGTTCGTCGGAAGGCGCGTCGTTCAGCTTCTTTTGGAAAGTTTCCTTGATCTCGCCGCGGGTGAGGTGCATCGCGGGGAAGACGATGTGATAAGGCGCTTCCCCACGGAGTTGCACGATGAATTCGCCGAGATCGGACTCGACCACTTCCAGGCCCGCTTCTTCCATTGCTTCGTTGAGGTGGATTTCCTCGCCGGTCATGGCCTTGGATTTGACCACGACCTTGGCGTTTTTCGCCTGGATGATGCCGAGAATGATTTCGCGCGCCTGCTTGCCGGTGCTGGCCCAGTGGACTTTGGTCCCGCGCGCTTCAAGCTTAAGCGTGAATTCGTCGAGGTATTTATCCAGATGATTGATCGCCTCGAATTTGCGCGAGGACGCGAGTTGGCGCGCACCCTGCCAGTCCTGAAACTGCACCTTGCGCTCGTCGCGCTTCACTTCGTATTTGCCCATCGCCGTCTGGATGAGCTGGCGGTGGCGCAAGTCCGCCGAAACGCGGCGCGCATCGCCTTTGAATTGAATGGAAGCGGTGCTCATTGCCCGGCGAGAATTTCCGCGAGGTGAATCGTTTTCAGCTTGAGGCCCTGGCGGTCGATCAGGCCCTGCAGGTGCATCAGGCAACTGGAATCGGCGGACACGATGTATTCCGCGCCCGTGTCGAGAAACTGGTCGCAACGCACATCGCCCATGGCGGTGGAGATCGCGGGGAACTTGGCGGAAAACGTGCCGCCGAAACCGCAGCAAACGGTCTCCTTCACCTCCACGAGTTGCAGACCTTGCACGCGCGCGAGTAATTTGCGCGGCGCGGCGTGGATGTGCATTTCGCGCAGGCTGTGGCAGCCGTCGTGATAAGTCACCTTGTGCGGGAAGCGCGCGCCGAAATCGGTGACGCCCAGCTCATCGACGATGAACTGCGTGAACTCAAAACATTTTGCGGACGTTTCCTTTGCCCTTTGCTCGTAGGGAGTTCCCGCGAACAGATCGGGATAAAAAACCTTCATCATCGCGCCGCAGGAACCGGAGGCGATCACGATCGCCTCCGCGCCGGCGGTGCTGTCGATCATCTTGGTGGCGATGCCGCGGGTTTCATCCCAATAACCGCTATTGAAAGCGGGCTGGCCGCAGCAGGAGGGGCCGTCCGGCACTTCGACGGCGTGGCCGAGACGCTCGAGGAGCTTCACCATGGCGATACCCACGCGGGGATAAAGCAGATCGATGAAACACGGTATGAACAGCGTGACTTTCAAACGGGTGGTAGATTAGAGAATGGAATTTTCAATTGGCGAGAAAATTCGGGAGCCGCAGAAACATCAATCTCAATGTGCGATTGGAATTTGGCACTGGTGGGATGCTTTTTGCGATGTCGCACGCCGTTTGGGAAACGATCTGAAGTTTGAGCGTTCCCACGGCTGGTCTTCGACACAGCCGCGGGCCATTCGTTTTTTGGCAAATTATTGCGCTGGTCCGAATCGGACGGCGGAGGGCGGGTTTTCCGGCCTGCGATAGCCGTCGGTGCGCCGCGCGGGGCGGGTGAATTTGTCGAAGGCGCTGATAACTGGTTGAGCATTTCCGTCGGCATCGAAGTAGCCGCGGCCGATGAGGCCCCGGGTGGCGGCGGGTTCCCACCAGAACACGCCCTTGCCGAGGCGATTGGGTGTTTGCATGACCACGTCGTTCACCGCTTCAAGCCATTGCTTCTGGCCCTCCGGTGTTTCGGGAAAGGGTGGCGCGGCGTTGGTGAAAAATCGGCTGCGCTCGTAGTAGTAACCCGTTTCAACCACCATGATTTCCTTGTGATATTCGTTCGCGAGAAAGGCGAGGTTGTCCCGCAAGTCCACCAGCGTGCCGTGCGACCAGGGATAGAAAGAAAGCCCAATGACGTCGAACGGAAGGCCGTAGGCGTTGATTTTGTCGAAGAACTTTTTGCAGTTGTGAACATCGCCGCCGTGGTCCACGTGCAGCATGATTTTGGGACGGCGAAAATTCCCGCGTCCGGCGTCGACGCCGTTGATGCCGGCGTAAATCATTCCGGCCAGGTTGTCCCAGTTCTCCGGCAGTTTCCCGACCGGCCAGCAGAAGCCGTTGCCGATTTCATTGCCGATCTGGACGAGGTCGGGAGAAACTCCGGCATCGCGCATGGCGGCAATCGTGTCGCGGGTGTAGTTGAAGATGGCGTCGATGAGGTCATTGGCGGGCAGGTTGCGCCAGGCAGCGGGTGTGGGTTCGTTGCCGGGATCGGCCCAGCCGTTCGAATAATGGAAATCGAGGCAGATTTTGTAACCGAGTTTTTTCGCGTCTTTTGCCATCGCGATGGTGTATTCCGTGGTATTGGGCAGGCGATTGGCGACGGGCTCCACGCAGGCGCGAAGGCGAACCCAGTTGTAGCCGTGGTCACGGAAGATTTGCAGGCCCGGCTTCTCCACGCCGCCATCTTTGAATTTCTTTCCGCCGTCCTCGACCTGCTTGAGGAACGACAGATCCGCGCCGAAGGCATAATCCGTGTAGTGCTGCGCCCGGCCGGCGATGGGCGCGGCCAGGATCAGCGCGATCGCGAGCCAGCGAAGAATCCGAGTGCGCAAGCCAAAGGTGATTTGATTTTTGACCAGAAAGGCGGGTGAATTCACCGGTGAATCGTACCCGAACGCGGGAGCGAGCACCAGTCCCGATGTGGATATTGGACGGTCTGCTTGCTTCTATTTTCCTTTGGCCGCTCGCTGGAGTTTCTTGATATCGAGTTTCACCATTTGGATCATGGCTTCAAAAACGCGCTGGGATCGGGCGGGATCCTTGCCGCCATAGATCTTTAACAGCTCGGTGGGGACGATTTGCCAGGAGAGGCCAAATTTGTCCTTCAGCCACCCGCACTGGCTTTCCTCGCCGCCGCCGGATGTGAGTTTTTTCCAATAGTAATCAATTTCGCGCTGGGTTTTACAATTCACCACGAGCGAGATGGCTTCGGTGAACTTAAACATCGGCCCGCCGTTGAGCGCGATGAATTTTTGTCCGTCCAACTGAAACTCGACGGTCATGACCGAACCCGCGGCCCGGCCCGCTACGTCTTTGGAACCTTCGGGATAACGGGTGGTTTTGGTGATTTTCGATTTTTTGAAGATGGAGGTGTAAAACTTCGCTGCTGCTTCCGCGTGGTCATTGAACCAGAGGAACGTGGTGATCTTTTGCATGACATAATCTTAGCATGACTTGGGTGTGCCAACACGGAGAAACGCCAGCGGGTGGGTCCTGATTACGTGAAATCACAGAGACACTGAGACACAGAGCCAGTTTCATCTCCGTGCCTCAGTGCCTCTGTGGTTTGAAATTAGGACAGCACTGCCAGTTCAAATGCGAGCCTTTGGCCTTGCCGGGCAAATCGGTTCGTCGCATATTTTCGGCACGGTGGCGCCCGTAGCTCAGGTGGATAGAGCAACTGCCTTCTAAGCAGTGGGTCGTGCGTTCGAATCGCGCCGGGCGCGCCAGTTTCCGATCAATTCATCCATTGAGGAAAGGGGACTTGGCTGGCGGCGCTGGGATCGTAATCTTTGGACCAGGACAAACTCCATAGGTCTTTGGCGCGTGAATAGCGAACCGAAGAATCAAAGAAGAGGACATTGACTCCCTTGGTATGCCGGGCAAGGGCGAAGTGATGGAACTCGTCATCATAAGTGGTGAATTGGCCATTAAATTCCGGGGGAGCATGGTCGGGACTCGGCCCGCCACCGCGCCACATGGCGTCCAAAAACAAAGGCGTTACTGAGGGCTGGCGCGCCGCACCAAAGGTCCGCCAATTTGATTCGGCCAACCGTCCCTGAATATTATTGGTGTCGGGATTGTACACCCACGCATTGAGCCCGTAACTGGCGATCAGCAGGCGGGAGGATACCATGGGATCTCCAATCGGAAACTCATAGGCCGTGGTGGGACCACCGTAGTCCGCAGCATTGGGATCATCCAGTGAGGTGTGCGTTTCATGCTCGCCGGCTCCCCGCCGGTCCGCCGCCTTGGGGCAGAGCAATTGCAGCGGAGTTTTCTTATACACATCGCTGAAAGACAATATCCATTCACCGCGCGGCCAATCAGTGACGGTCCCGCACATGAAGGAATCGTGGTTTTCGTCGGCGTAGATCCGCCAGGTGACACCCCATTGTCTCAGATTGGAAAGGCAACTCGCATTGCGCGCCCGGTCTTTACTGCGGCTCAAAACAGGCAGCAGGAGTGAGGCGAGTATTCCAATGACCGCAATGACCACGAGCAACTCGATCAGCGTGAAGCCGTTTTTGATCGAGCTACTCATCTCTATAGTCATGCACTTTCCATGCACCATCAATTTTCTTCATCGTGAATGTTTGCTGGCGATTTTTTCCCGTTGGCTGAACGTGCAGGGTCACCTGATCGCCGTCACCTTCCTGGCTTACGATTTGATAACCATTGACTCCGCTGGACCAGTGGCTGCCCATTTGCGAGATCAATTGCGCCAGCGTAATGCCCTGGGCCCGGATTTGTTTTTCGAATTGACGCTGGAATTTCTCACGCATCTCCGGAGACAGATCGGCGAGAAGTTTTTCTCCATCACCCCGGCTGGCATGGAGGAATACCGTGGTCAGTGTTGAGGACGCTGAAAGCGCAGTCGCTGGCGCGCTGGTAGTCCAAGTGGATTTAGGAAAATCCGTTGCTGATTTGACCTGAGGCTGATGTTGAACGATTACGATCGCGGTCGTTGCGGCAACTGCCAGCGTTATCGCGATCCCAGTTTTTGCTTTTGACCAAGCCATGATTTTCAATGCTCCTTTGATGAGGGTTAAGGTTGAAGCGGAAGCGACCGTGCCTTTTGACAACGCCACGACCACTGCTGTTTGCGCCAGGGCGGCCGGCGCGGCCTGAACGGAATTCGCGGAAATCGCAGCCATCAGCACCGCCCCCGGGACCACGACCCCTTGTTTCGCAAAAAATAACCGCAACGATTCGACGGCACGGTTCACCCGCATCTTGGCCGCGTCTTCGCTGGCTCCCAACGCCAGGCCGATTTCTTTCATGCTTTTGTGGTCATAGAACCTGAGCACCAGCGCGTGGTGATCTTTTTCCTTTAAGCCGGCCATCGCGGCGTCCAACAAGGGCGCAATTTGGGGCCATATCTCGGGTTCGGTGTCATGCGACTGATTTTGCATGCAAGCCTCCTGTTCACGCCGGGCGCGCCGGATTTCGCCGCGGATTAAAGTCACCGCAGCCAGGCGCGCGGTTCGGCAAAGCCAGCCCGAGAGAATGACGCCTTGGCCCAGGTCCCGGGATTTCCTGGCCAGGATCACGAAGACGGCCTGGGTGATCTCCTCGGCCCAATGTGGGTTGCGCGTGTGGCGCAAGGCGATCGAGTAGACCTTATTGACGTGCCGGGCCACGAGCACCGCGAACGCTTCTTCGGAGCCGCGCTCGACGTATTCTCGCAGCAAAGCGATGTCGTCCAATTCCTGCATTTAGACAATAAATGCCGCCCAGGCCGAAAGGTAACAATTTAATTGTTCGGGAAGGCCGAATGTGCCCCGGGGAATTGAATGGGCGCGCGAGTTTTTATTTATGATTTATGATTTTCGATTTATGATTTAGGCATGTTGACGCTGGAATATCTGGCTGAGCTTGCGAACAAGAATCGGGAATTACTCTCGTGCCGGGTGAAGGAGTTCTCCATTGGCGGCAGGGCTTTCCAATTTAACAGCGCACCATCGATCATGGGCGTGGTAAACCTGTCGGCGGATTCGTGGTATCGGGAGAGCGTTTGCCTGTCGGCGGACGCGGCGATCGAGCGGGGGCGTGTGCTGGCGGCGCAGGGGGCGGCGATCATTGATGTGGGGGCGGAATCGACGCTCGCGCAGGCGGCGCAATTGGACGACCGGGCGCAGAAGAGCAAGGTGCTCCCGGTGTTGCAGACGTTGCGGGCGGAAAAGATCTTGGTGTCGGTGGAGACGTATCAACCGGAGGTAACGCGGGCGTGTCTGGACGCGGGCGCGAATGTGCTGAACCTCACGGGCACTGAACGTACGGAGGAAATGTACCGGATGGTAGCCGCGCATGATGCGGCGGTGATTATTTGCTACGTGCAGGGAGCGAATGTGCGCGCCGTGGGTGATTTTGACCTGAAGGCCGATCCCGTCCCCGCGATGTATGAATACTTCGCGCGCGAGATTGAAACCGCGACGCGATGCGGCGTGGAGAAAATTCTCGTCGATCCCGGCCTGGGGTTTTATTATCGGAATTTGCAGGATAGCGCGGTGCGGGTGCGGCATCAAATGGTCACGTTTCTCAATACCTTCCGCCTGCGCAAACTTGGTTTTCCCACCTGCCATGCGCTGCCGCATGCGTTCGAATATTTTCGGGAGGAGGTTCGCTGCGCCGAGCCGTATTTCGCGGTGCTGGCGGCGCTGGGGAAAACGGATTTATTCCGCACGCACGAAGTGCCGCGGATCAAGGCCGTGTTGGAAACCATGGGCGTGTTCTAACCGCGAATTCGAGGAATGATAATCTGAATCGCTAAATTGCACTGCGAAAAACTGTCGATCCACATGGCAATTAAGGCCCGGTAATTGCCATGTGGAAATATTTTACGTTTAGCAATTCTTTCTGTCGAGGTTAATTGCGGCGATTTGTCAGGAGTTAATTGTGGCGATTTGTGAGGAGTTAATTGTGGCGATTTGTGAGGAGTTAATTGTGGCGATTTGTGTCGAGGTTAATTGTGGCGATTTCTGTCGAGTTAATTGCGGCGATCTTAAGAAGGTGTCGGACTATTTGGATGCGGCTCCAAAGCAATCCTTTAAAGCGCTCGAACATGTGGACGACGCTTCCTTCAGCCAGGCTCCGCCCCTGGTTATGGGGTTGACTGTTAACACCGGGTGAAATGATGAGGCGTCGCTCCGGACAATTGGGTTGAATTCCAGCGGTTTCTTGGCTAATATCATTCCACGATGTTGGCAGACCGTACATACATGCGAGCACCGGATCACCGGCCGGTTTCCGCTGTGAATGTGCTTATTGCGGTCAACATCATCCTCTTTGCGGTGCAGACGGTGGCGGAGGGATTCAATGCGCGGGCGGTGGCGAAGTATTTCTATTTGAGCCCGACTGGGCTGGGGAACGGCTATTTCTGGCAGTTGATCACCTTCCAGTTTTTGCATGCCAACCTGTGGCATCTGGCGATGAACATGGTCGGCCTGTACATGTTTGGGCGGATGATCGAATCGACCCTGGGCCGCACCACGTTTTTGCGGATTTACCTGTTGAGCGGCCTGGGCGGCGGAGTGGTGCAGGTGGCGGGCGGCATGCTTTGGGATCACCTGGGTGGTTCGGTGGTGGGCGCTTCGGCGGGTGTGTTCGGCCTGATCGCTGGATTCGCCGTGCTGAATCCGAACGAAACCTTCAGCCTTTATTTTATTCCCTTCGATCTCCAGGCCAAGTGGCTGCTGTTTATTCAATTGGCTGGCTCCATTTTTGGAATGATTTATCCCGACTCCGGCCACGTGGCCCATGCCGCGCACCTCGGTGGCATGATCATGGGCATGGTGTACATCCGGTGGGGTGTGCGGGCCGAACAGGCCTGGTCGTCCCTGCGGCGATACCGTCCTCCGCCGATGCGCAAGCCCGTGCTGGTGGCAACCGTCAATTCTCCCCGGGTGGTGCCGTGGAAAAAAGCCAAAGTGGTGCACAAGGAAGAGCTCTCACCCGAGGAATTCATTACGCGTGAAGTGGATCCCATCCTCGATAAGATCAACGCCCACGGCATCAACAGCCTGACGGAGCGCGAGCGAAAGATCCTGGAAGCCGCGCGAAACAAGATCAAGAAGAAGTAATCCTCACTCCGCCGGAGTCAGCGACTTGAACCATGCCATGACCTTCGCCCACGGGAAATAGTGGAGGAACATCCAAATTCCCACGAGGGCGAGACCTAAGGCCGGCCAGCGTTTCTTGAAGGGTTCGCCCCCGCTGGAGGCAAACCAGATGATGCCCGCCAGCGTGACGGCCAGCCCCAGTCCCCAGGCGATCGAGGTGAAGAGAAAGCCGACAAATAACGCCAGCAACGCCACGACCAGGAAGGTGTAAAGGTGAAGGAAATGCGCCACATGCTGGCCGTTTGGGGTTTGTTCAAAACTCGCCCACGTTCCCTGCAATTGATTCAATCCCGGCAGCTTGAGCAGCCAGCCGAGGAGCGACCCTTTTTCGCTTCCCTGCACGAATTGCCGGCGCGTGGCCAGGCGCAACTTGGATTCGCCGCGCGGACGCAGCCCCGCCGTGGACACGGGGCGGATATTGACCGAGTTGAGCTGGCTATCCGGCGCCACCGCTTCCTGGATTTCCGTTTCGAGCGGAGGAAAGGGATCGCGGCCACCCAGTTTTTCCGTCCGGTCGCACCACGGGCATTTCCGCGCCTGCTGCCAGTAGTAGTGCTGCGGATTTTTTTTGCAGACCACCAGCAGGTTGCCCGTTTCGTCCAGGGCCTGCTGCCATTGCAACGCGGTGGGCCGCGCCGAGGGATGGCCATGCCCCTCGACAAAACATTTCATGAACAGATCGCGCAGCGTGGGATGAAGGCTGAGGAACGAGGGCGCCATCTTCATGGGCGTGTACGGCACACCCTGCTTGGGACTGTAGGGAAAATGCCCGGCGGCGATGCGATCGGCGTACTGCGGCGGGTCGCCCTCCCCGGTGAAAACGCCGGCATAAGGATGCGTGCCCTCCATCAGCAATTGAAAAATGACCGCCGCCAGCCCAAATAAATCCTGTTCCGCGCCGCGATCCAGTTCCTGGAACGGCTTGCCCCTGTTCAATTCCTTGAGCAATTCCGCGGGCGTCATGTCGGCGCGCCCAACGGGACAACGGTAAACCGTGCCCGTCTTCGTGTCTTTCACCTGGAAGGAGTCGACATCCACCAGCGTGACGAGCGCCGAATCGGACACGAGAATGTTCGATTCATTGACATCCCCGACGACGTAGCCCTTGGAATGCAGGGCATGGACGGCCGTGGCGAGGTTGCGCGCGGTGCGGTGGAGGTAAAGATAATTGAAGCCGGGGCACTTGTCCTTGCGCGTCTTGGGATTGAAGAAATCAATGACCGGCCGCACGCGATTTACGCGCGGCATCAGGAAGCCAATCGGGTCGGCGGACACTTGTTCGTCCACGACGAGATCAATCGGCCACGCGATGGAGGCATGCCCTTTGGCCGCCATGGAATCTTTCGGCGGATTTTGAATCATCGCGCGCAGCTTCGCCATCAACTCGGGCGTGAACTTGTGATAGACCTTGACCGCGAGGGTTGAATCGTCCGATACGGCGAAGACGTCTGCCTGCCCGCCGCCGCCGATCAGGTCCTTGCGTTCCACGGTCAGCACGTTCCCCCGATTGAGACATTTCAGTCGCATCGCATTATCCCTTCAAGTTGGCCAGCAGCAGGGTGAGGTCGTCACTCGCCCGGGCGGAGATTTTCGTAGATTGCAGGAACGTGGTGAGTTCCGCCTTGCCCTCGGCGTCCTCGGTTTTGGCTTTGGCAAACTTCCAGAGCGGGCTGAAAAACGGCGCGTGCGGGTTCCCGGCGGGCAGCGTGAGCGCGAGCATCTGCAATCCGTCGGTAAACATCGCCACGCACTCGGGTTTGCCGCTCCACACGCGAATCTGCGCCTTCTTGATCGCGCCCTCGGAATGCAGAAAAACCGTTTCGTTCAAATACTCGCCGCGTTGCGGCGTCGTGAGCGCAAACATCTTCGTGGGATTTTCGGCCACGACGATGGCGCCATCGCCGATTTGCGCGCCCACGACATACTTGTCGGAAGCGAGCATCAGGATAAGCGTCGAGGCAAAGTCGCGCGTCTGCCCATCGACGCGGGCGGCTTCATTTTCCACCGCCACCAGCGCGGCATTGAAAGCGCCGCGCAACAGGATTTGCCATTTGAAATCGTATTCCGCCGGCGGCAATCGGTCTTTCTGCTCGGCCAGCCACGTCACCGCGGTTTTCGCGGCGATGCGCGCGCCGTCTTCGGCTCTTTTCGCCGTGCCCGCGCCATCGGCGACGGCCGCCACCAGGACCCCGTTGGGCAGGGGCAAATAACAATGCGCGTCCTGGCAGTGGACGTTGATCTTGCGGTGCGACGCGCCGGTGACGGACGCGGCCTTCACCGACCACGCCCCCACCTTCGGTTCTGGACGCGACGGCCTCATTTCTTGAGATACGACCGCAGGCCGGGCAGGGCCACCTGCTCGTCAAATTTATTGTGCGCCGCGCTCTCCATGCTCTTGGAAAGCCACATGAACATGTCCACGAAATTCAAACCGTCGAGTTTTACGGGCGGCCGCGCGACAATCTGCGTGAGGCGATCCATGTTGGCCTCGCCGACTCCGACCGCGTAAAAAATCACTTTGTTCTCCTGTTCGTCCTGGCGCACGCGCTTGGCGGCTTCCTGGATCATCGGTTCCGGCTCGTCCGGTTCGCCGTCCGTGATCAAGAAAATCCACGGGCGGTAATACGTCACGCCATTGCCCCGGTACAGTTCCTTGCGCGTCTTCACGAGGTCCAGCGCCTCCATCACGCCCGTGGCCATGCTGGTATGGCCGCCCGCGGTGAACACGGGGGGCTCGAAGCGGTCCACCGTCACGAAATTCTGCACCAGGTTCACCGTGTCATCGAAAGTCATCACCGCCACTTCCACTCGCCGGCAGGCGAGTGAATCGCGCATCAGGTCCTTCTTGAACGCGCGCAGGCCCTCGTGCAGGGCATTGATCGGGTCGCCCTCCATCGAGCCGGAGGTGTCCAGCAGCAGGACGCACGGGCACCGCGGTTCCGGGTTTTCCGCGAATTCGACCGCGTCTTCGAGGCTGAAGTTCTGGCTCATAAAATATCGCTAAAGTTCAAGGCTGACCGCCCGCAATACTTCTTCCAACGGCGTGTGACCCGCCAGGGCGCGGCGCAGGGCGTTTTGCCAGAGTGTTTGCATCCCGCGCTGCTCGGCAATTTCCTGGAGCATGTAAGTCGGCTTCTTTTGCAACACGGCATCGCGAAAAACGTCGTCGGGGATCAGCAACTCCGTCAGCGACATTCGTCCGCCAAAACCGGTGCCGCCGCAATGCTCGCAGCCGACGCCCCGGCGAAAGCGCGCCGTGGACAGCATTTCCGGCGGCAGCAATTTCACCAGCGCCGGATCGGGCTGGTACGACTGGAAGCAGCCCGGGCAGTTTTTACGCACCAGGCGCACGCTCATCACCCCGATGATGCTCGACGCAAGCATGAACGCTTCAATTTCCATGTTCATTAGACGGGCAAAAACGCCAACTGCGCTCCCGCTGTGAATCGTGCTGATCACGAGATGCCCCGTCATGCCGGCCTGCACGGCGATGCTCGCCGTTTCCCCATCGCGGATTTCGCCGATCATGATTACCTGCGGGTCCTGGCGCATCAATGACCGCAGGGCCTTGGGATACGTGAAATCCTGCGCGGGGTTGATCTGCGTCTGGCTGATCATCGGCAGCCGGTACTCCGCCGGGTCTTCCACCGTGCTGATGCTGATCGTGGTGCCGCAGCGCTGCACCAGGTGCGACAACGAGGCGTAGATCGCCGTCGTCTTGCCGGAGCCGGTGGGACCCGTGAGCAGGAGCAGGCCGCTGGGCTGGGAGAGCAACGCCAGGTATTTTTGAATCGTCTCATTGTCCCAGCCGATGGCGTTGACATCAAACGTGCGCGAGCGGGGATCAAAAATGCGCACCACGATTTTTTCTCCGCGCGTGGTGGGGAAGACCGAGATGCGCAATTCCACATTGCCCAATTCGGGACTCGTCGGCGCATGGCCTTCCTGCGGCAAATTCGTCTGGTACGTGACCAGGTTGGCCATGACTTTGAAACGGCCGGAGATTTTGTCGGCGTAATCGAGTGGCAGCCGGATCAATTCCGTGAGCACCCCGCTGAGACGGAGCCGCACCTCGATCGCTTCATCCCAGGGCTCGATGTGAATATCGCTGGCGCCGGCATTGATCGCGTCATAAAGCAGGCGATCAACGAGGATTCCAATCTCCACCCCGTGGCCATCTCCGTTTGATTGGAGATATTTCAGTGTTTCACTCATAGATGACCCGAATAAATCACATCAGGTTTGCCTCCGCACCTCATCACCTTGTATTGACCAAGCTTGGTCGGGTTGCGTTCGTAATTACCTGAATTCCGGCAATTTGGCAAAGTGAAAGATTGGATATAAAATCGGCGTATTTGGGAGCGACACGGTTCCAACCGCGATTTGAGAAGAAAATCGTTGACGCCCTTCGAGATTATATATTTCATGCCAACGATATTCGGAGGCAATGTGATGCCAGCCAAGGAAAATGGCCGTTTCAGAAAAACCAGGTGTGATAGGGTTCAACCTGTTGGCGACTTCTTTTTCCCACGTCTATGAAAACCATTGGTCTTGCTCTCATTCTTGTATTCTCAACCGCAATTCTCCATGGACAGCCAAGAAATGTCGCGGGCGGCGTAGCCAATGAGCGCGTTTTGTCCACCAACGTTATGGACCGTGGAGGCAACTTTAAATCCATCGACACGTTGCGCGAAAGAACGGAGGAGTCGGGACGCGCCGTCACGGTCACAAATCACTATGTAAAGGTTCAAAATGGTCTCCACTGGAAAGATGCCCAGGGAAACTGGATTGAATCCAAACCCTTCATCCAACCATTCGAAAGCCAGCTTGTCTGCACCGGAACAACCTTTCGCGCCATCCTGAATAACGACATCCACACTTACGGCTCCGTGGATATTGAATTGCCCGATGGCCAGCGCTTCGTTTCCCATCCGCTCGGCATTGCGTTGTTTGATCCCAAAACGGGACGCCGCGAGTGGCTGGCGGAAGTCGGTTCTTGCCAGGCGGCCATCTCCGGCAACCATGTGATTTACCCGCAAGCCATTCAAGCCACCGGAAACATTACGGCCACGATTACCTACGAATTCTCCGTGGGTAAAATTCAGCAGGACATCACGTTCCTGACGAAGCCAAGCCTCAGCCCAAGCAACTTCAAGATGGGTGACGATGCGCGTCTTGAAATGGTTACTGAAATCGTGCAATGGCCCCAACCGACTGCCAACGAACAAATAATCAAACGCGGAACCAATGACGTCACCATGGTCGAAACCAACCTGAGCAATTCCATCCTTCGCTTTGGAAAAGCGGTGATGCCCCTCGGCTATTCGTTCCCGTCAGGAAACGCGCACCGGCGTGGCGTGCCCACCGCCAAGAAAGTGATCGTCACGGAAGACCACCGCACGTTGTTGTTGGAACGGCTCGAATGGCGGGACGTCGCCGCGAACTTGGAGGCGCTGCCGCTCCACGCGGATACTGGCGCACCCAGGCGCAATGAACCACTTGCCCGAAAACTTGGGATGCCGGATAAACTGGTCGCGGATGAAGATCGCGCCACTGGAACTTTCGCCACTCGGTTGGCCCGGGTGAATCAAACCCGGCCAAAGTCTGTTGCGGCCCTATCCGGAGCCGCGCTGCCCAGCGGCTTCACGTTTGATTACGAATTGGTGGACGATAGCGAAGGCACGTGGACTTTTGAATCCAACCAGACGTATTTATTGGATCACGTCTGTTACTTTTACAGCATCGCAATTCAGGCGGATGCGGTTTTAAAATTCACACCGGGAGCCGGGATATCTATGACCTATGGGTCAGCTACTTTTCCCAGTTCGGGCACGGCCATTCTTACCGCAGTGGATGATCATTCCATCGGCGAAAAGATTGGCACTGGGACTTTGGACGGTTTCTATGCAGATCCTGCTTTTGGAGCCAGCAGTTATTATAGCTTCACGCCGTCTCATCTTGATATTCGACACGCGACTACAGCATTGTACCTCGGCTGTCTTTATGGCACTACGGTTGATAATTGCTCTTTTTACCACTGCAATTCCGGCATTCTCGGCCAATTCGGGGGATCAGATGACATCTCAATAGACCAGGTCACCTTCTGCGATGTGGCGACGCCTTACGATGGGTGCATCAGCGTTGGCACCGTCAATTCCTGCGCCGATTCCGACGGAGACGGACTGCCTGATCATGTGGAACAAGCGAATGGCACTTCCACGACGCTCGCCGACACGGATTACGACGGCCGCAGCGATTATCAGGAAATGTATGACGGCACGAGCGCGCTGGATGCCACCAGCGTCGTCCAACTGCGCCTCGCTTATTTCCGCTTCAACGACACCAACACCTGGGTCGGCGCCACCAACCAACTCCCGCTGACTACGAGCAACCTCCTGGGCGTGACCAGTTGGAGCAGCAACGCCGTGAGGATTGACCGCACGAATGCCGCAGTCGCCACCTTGCGCTATCGCGAGACTGAAACGAACGGGCTCGCCAACCTCAACGTGCGCAATGGGACGGTCCGGTTTTGGTTCAAGGCAAACTGGCTCAGCACCAACGCCGGCGGTGCCGGGCCGGGAGGTGGAGGACGCTTGCTGGAAGCCGGCAGCTACAGCACTAATCTCACTAATGGCTGGTGGGCATTGCTGCTCAATTCCTCGGGCACGGCGTTGCAATTCGCCTCGGCCACGAATGGCTCCTGCGCCACGAATCTTTCCGCCACGATCTCGTGGGATTCCACCAACTGGCAGCAGGTCGCGCTGACCTACACGCCGTCCAATTACAGCCTGTATGTTAACGGGCAGGCGGAAGCCAGCGGCACCGGCGCCTTCGCCTATCCCAGCGCCGCGCAACGGGCCGCGAGCGGTTTCCGACTCGGCGGCGACCACAATGGCACGAACCAGGCCCGCGGTGATTTCGACGAGCTCGAAACGTTCAATTATCCGCTTTCCGCCGACACGATCCTCGCCAATTACCAAACCATCCTGCTGCAGGATTCGGACGGCGATGGTCTCACCGATCTGGCCGAATACCGCTTGGGCTGTAATCCGGGCAGTGGTTCCAACCCGGACACCGATGGCGACGGCGTGAATGACAATTTGGAAAAACTGCAAGGGCGAAACCCAAACGTGGCGGGCGTTTGGGCGGACACGAATAATGTCACCCGGCTCGTGATTTACACACCGTTGCGTTGATAAATTTGGCGCTAAAGAGCACAAGGACACAAAGGAATATCACATGAAGAAAATCGCGTTTATTTTGCTCTCATTATTATCTCTTGCAAACGACGCCCGTGCGCAATTTGGGACTCCGGTCGAATTCGAAGTGATGATTGAGCAAAAATCGGCCCAGGGTGCCACGAACAAATGGGAATACATGTGGAGGCCGTGGACCAATTCTTGCCCGTGCACTCTGCATCTTTTCCGCACGATGGTCTATGACGATGTCCGGCATGTTGAGTATAACGGATCGGGGAGCCTCGACTATGTGGCGCATTCCAAGGTCAAATATACAAACTACCTCGATTATGATGTGCAGGAGTTCACTGGGGAACAAACCGGTACTTGGGAAAGTGAGGTAGTGAACCATCATCCCGACCCGGTTTATCTGCCCGCTGATCCTTTCTATCAACCCGAGTGTTGGGATCCGCCGCTCGACACAGTGCAACATGACCACTGGACCTATCGGATTGATCCTGAGGACTACTACTTTGACCCTTCGGACGATCCTTGGAATACCGTTCAAACAAATTCCCTGGGACAGGTGACGGCAACTTACACTCACACCAATTTTATTTCGGCGACCTCGGCTGAAAATCACTACATTACCAAAGTATATGACCCTGACGGCAGCGATCCGTCTGCACCAGTCGAGATCTACGATCGCTATCAGAAAGCCGTGATCAGCGATGAGTTTACGACGGATGATATGATCTCCAAAGTTATTGCGGATTATCCCAATGATTGGGAAGTTGGCGGCACGCCCGAAGGCTTCCTTCATCTCAACTCTCAGGAAACATCGGTGACATTGAAGAAGTCGCAATTTCGGTTCAAAGTAAAAGCGGAGGCCTTCCAGCTTTTCCATATCGACTATGAGATTCATTATCTAGGGGATGATGGAGCCAAATCAGTTACGCCTGCTGGATTTCAAGGCTTTGGCACCGGCGATTGGGCCTACTATACGCCTCCGGATGATGAACTCGTCATTCGCGGCGCCGGCTGGCGGAAACAAACCTGCATTGATTGCCCGGAGCAGTCCTGCAACCTTATCTGCTCCAATCAAGTTGGCGGACGGGTTTGGATCGAATTGGGCTGCAGCGGCATGGGTTCGACCTGTGGCGGGAGTTGCACCAGGCCTAACGGCCCCGGCACAGTGAATGTGCGGATGGCGGGGTTCGGCCCCTCCGTTCTGGCCAGTCTTGGCTCGGATACGTACGGCAAGTTCGCGGGCAACCTTGATATTGGCAAAACCATGCCGGGGGCTGATTTCGCCACACCTGCCAGCGTGGAATATGTGGGCAACCTCAAAAACGTGGACCTCGTCAAAGCCTCAGGCAATCTCCGCCAGGCCAAAGCCGATTCCACCCTCGCTGATATCGTCACTGTAAGTGGCACCAAATATCAGGTGAAGTTTTACCACTCGGCCGATGTGGGGTCCAAAGATGGAAGTGGGATCTACGCGGTTTCCGGCACGCCCTATAACACGATTACCGTGGAGCAGATCAGCAATACCAATCACATCCGCGTAACGGTCGATAGCGGCACGCCCGTGGTTTATGATTACAACTGGTCGGACACTGCCCATGGCTGGACTTTGAGTTCCGCCGGGCTGCGGAAGGATTACACCGCCTGGAGCGCTTCGTCTTTGATCCGCACCAACGCCATCCTGGATATGTCCGATAACATCGTTCACCAGGAAGTGCAGTATTTTCAGACCATCGGAAGCCTGGGAAATGTCATCACCAAAAAAGTCGCTGGCACGGGAACCGCGCTCCTGACCAATCAATGGTATTATTACGATAACACGGGGACCGATGGAACGAACTTTGGCAAAGTGCGCCTGACCATCGAGCCGTCGGGGTCGTGGACGCGCTACGAGTACGACACCAATGGGCGCATTTCCAAGGTGGTTTCCCAGTTTCAGAACGCCGCCACCAATGCCGCGGACAATCTCTGCCGCGTCACGGAATATGATTACAGCGCCACGGATACCAACGCCTTTGAATCCGAGCGCCAGATTGAGAAACTGCTGGGACAGGAAATTTCACGGCAATATGTCCTGCATTATCCCACCGAGCTAAGAACCATTCGCTGCCAGACTTCAGGAGCCACCTGGACCAATGCCGATAATCTCGTGACAGTCACAACGTTTCAGACCGACGACGACTTTTTCGGGCGGGTGAAAAGCGTCTTGAACCCGAATGGCACGATGGAGCTTTACACCTATGCGGCCTACGGGAGCTATAAAGTTGAAACAGTCTATTCCGGCCAGCCGAATGTGGACGGGACCAGCATCGTCGATGGCACGCGTACGGTGACCACGTCCGACGCGGACGGAACGTTGCTGGAGCGCGCCACCTATTACATCAAGGAAGGAGAATTCGATGTGCTGACCCGCGACGACGAATATGTTTACTATGAAAATGACCTGAAAAGGGATTACACGGTTTACCGCCTGGACGGCTACGAATCGGCTTACTACAACTGCTGCGCGCTGGATCGGACGGAGGATCGCGACGGGACCACCACGACCTACGAGTATGACGGGCTGAAACGGCTCATCGCGTCCACGCGCAACAGCGTCACCATGAGCAATGCGCTGGATGCGGCGGGCAATTCCGTCGCATCCGTGCGATTTGGCAGCGATAATTCCCCTATCGTGCAGCGCGGGGCGGTGTACGATACCGCCAGCAGGCTTACGCGGGAGACGAACGCCCTGGGCGGCGTGACCACTTACGCCTACAGCGTGGGTAATATCGTGAGAACCATCACCAATCCGGATGGCGGCACCCGCATCGAAACCTATTATCAGGACGGGTCGCTTTCGAATGTCACCGGCACGGCGGCTTTTCCGGAGAAGTATGAGTATGGCGTCGAGAGCGAGGGCGGAGTACAGCGGGCCTACACCAAATCAATCAAACTGGATTCCAGCGGGGGCACGGCCGAATGGACGAAGAGTTATACCGATTTTGCGGGGCGCAGTTATAAAACCTTGTATGCGGCGGCGAGCGGCACGCCCGCGAGCACGTCGTATTTCAATTCCCTGGGGCAGCGCTGGAAAACCGTGGATCCCGATGGCGTCACCACCTTGTACGCTTACAACGGGAAGGTGAACAGGAGTATTCGGCCATCGACGTGAATGGCAATGGCGCGATCGATACCAATGGCACCGATCGTATTACCCGTACGGTTGCTGACGCGATATACGACGAAGGTTTGGACGAGGATGTGTTCCGCACGCGCACGTATCAATGGCCGGATGGTTCCAGCACGCCCACCCTGATCAGCACCCGGGAAACTTCGACCTCCGGATTATTAACGTGGAGTGTCGTCGCCGCCGCTACGAACAAAACGGAATCCTCGTTGCTAGGAGGGGGATATCGCGATGTCATCTCCACCGCGCCGGATGGGTCATACACGGTAAACTCTTTTTACCACGGGCGGTTGACCTCTTCGACCCATTATGACTCGCAAGACAACCCACTGTCCTCCCTGAGCTACGCTTACGATACGCACGGACGCCAGAACGTGATCACGGATGCCCGGAATGGAGCCACCACCAATTGCTTCAATAAAATGGACCAGGTGAGTGGCACGAGCAGCCCTTCGCCGGACGGCACGCAATCAGCGCAGGTCACTACGAATTACTTTGATACCATGGGGCGCATCACGCGCACCACGTTCGCGGACGGAGCGAGTGTGACCAATGAATATCACCTGACCGGCTTGCTATCCCGGAACTATGGAGCGCGGACGTATCCGGTGGGTTACGGCTATGATGCGCAGGGCCGCATGAAGACCATGACGAATTGGACGACCTTCCCGAGCACCGGCACGCGGGTGACGACGTGGAACTACGATATTTACCGCGGGTTCATGACGAACAAATTGTATGCGGACAATAATGGCACGAAATACAGTTACACCCCGGCGGGCAGGTTGCGCACGCGCGTCTGGGCGCGCGGCATCACGACCACCTACACGAACAATCCGGCGGGAGACCTGATGGCGATCACCTACAGCGACAGCACGCCAGCGGCGGGTTTCGGCTACGACCGGCGCGGACGGCAAACGACGGTGACGAACGCCGGCAGCCTGACCTGCACCTACACGTTCAACGACGCCAACCTGATGCTCACGGAAACCTTCAACAGCGGGCCGCTGAGTGGAATCAGCGTGACCAATGGGTATGACCAATTCCTGCGTCGTACGAACCTCACTTTGCTGGGGGCGGGTGTGCTGGCGCGCACGATCTATTCGTATGACGATGGCGGGCGGTTGAGCACGGTAAGCGACGGAACGAATTCGGCCACCTACGCGTACCTTGCGGATTCGCCATTGGTGGATACAATAACGTTCAAGCAGAATTTAACCACGCGGATGACGACGACGAAAACGTACGACAATCTGAACCGCTTGACGGTGATCGAAAGCCTTACGAACAGCTCGCCGGTCTCGTCCTTCAAATACGTCTATAACGTCGCCAATCAGCGCACGTCCGTCACCAATGTGGATTACACCTATTGGGTTTACAAATACGACAGCCTCGGCCAGGTGATCTCCGGCAAGAAATATTGGAGCGATGGCTCGCCGGTGGCCGGTCAGCAATTTGAATACGATTTTGACGACATCGGGAACCGAGAATCCACGAAATCCGGCGGTGACAATAACGGCTACAATCTGCGTTCCGCCACCTATGCCGCCAACAACCTGAATCAATACACCAGCCGCACCGTGCCCGGATACGCGACTGTGCTCGGCGAGGCCACAAACACCGCCACGGTCACCGTGAACAATACGCCGACACTTCGGAAAACGAATTACTTCGCCGCTGAAGTGCCCGTGAACAACAGCACCGGAGCCGTGTACATCACGCTCACCAACCTGGCCGTGCTCAATAACGGGACCAACGCCGACATCATTTCCACGAACAGAGGTGGCCAACTGATTGCCAAAGCCAACGAATCCTTAACCTATGATCTCGACGGTAACATGACGAGCGACAGCCTGTGGACGAATGTCTGGAATGCTGATAATCGAGCGGTGACGAATGAGAGTAGGACGGGCATCCCCACTGTCGCCCGTTACAAAGAAGAATGGACATACCTTCCCGATGGGCGTTGGATTCAGCGCATCTTTTCCACCAATAGCGGTTCGGCGTGGCTAGGTTCATTCACTAATCACTTTGTGTGGGACGGCGAATTACTTATGGCCGTTCTAAATCACACGAACGGATTGGTAAAATCCTTCGTTCGGGGGTTGGACCTGAGTGGAACCATACGAGGTGCCGGCGGTGCCGGCGGACTTCTCACTGAGATAATTCCTACCAACGAAAGTTATTTTGCTTCTTGCGATGTTGGCGGAAACGTCACAATGCTAGTCGGCGTAACTAATGGTCAGGCGTCGACGCAGTTCGAATATGGTCCTTTCGGACAGCTATTACGCAGATCTTCATTAGATTCAACAGACTATCAGCTGAACTTTAGTACGCAGTTTCAGGAAGTAATCCAAAATAGAGTTAAATATCTATATCGAGATTACTGTACCGAATTAGGACGATGGATAAGTCGAGATCCCGCTGGCGAAGACGTTGATCGCAATCTGTTTCAATTGGTTGGAAATAATCCCGTTTGCTTTATCGATCGAGATGGAAGGGAGCGGGGTGGTTTCATGATCTGCCCGCGATGTGGTAGCTACATTATGACGAGTGATGGAAGCAAGTTCACTTGTCCGCATTGCGGCTATCCCGGAGGCCCGCCTCCCCCGCCACCACCTGCCGATCCCCATGCTCCGGCTCTCGGAAAATGGTGTGATTCCCATCCGATTTGCTGCGGCTGGGCCCACAATGGTAATAAAGTGGTCTCCCAAGAACTCACTAAGCGATATGGGAGGGATGTCAATAATACAGTCGAAAATGCTGTAAAACATTGTGTCTGGATGTGCTGGACGGCGTCGTTGACCTGCTGCAACGCCAATGATGCGCTGTCACTGGGCAAGGCTTATGAAGATTATCCTGGTAATCCGGCGCATGAGAAGGCTATGGATTTTCACAACAACAGCATCGGTGCAAACATCGGTGGTAAAGACTTGTCAGACTGTGTCACTAAGTGCAGCGCGGCAGCAAATAACCATTTACTGTATTGGTTCGAACCAATGAATCCTACGCCGCCCGGCTTGCCATCCGACTATCCAAGTTTTACGGTAAATGCTGACGGTACATTTCGCTCCGGAACTATCGGAGCTAGTTCAGGAACAGCGCCGTCATATCCATAACATCGACTCCCAGTAATATGCACAGCCACATAAAATGAATGAGTATTAGCGCAAATCGCGAGGGTGTTTTCGCAGCCGCTGTCGGAGTTATATTGGTGGCAGTATTCCTGATAACGATTTGTTGTTACCAGCTATCGAGTAACTCAGGCTTGAAAAATGAGCGGGTGGGTTCTAGTGCAGATGTGAGATGGTATGAAATAGGAGCTCCGATGACAGCGTCGTGCTGGGTTACAGATTCAGGGGGCAACCCCATGAGCGACATCAAAGTTCACGTGGTGAACAACTCAGGGGGGGGAATTGCGACGACTGCAAGCGATGGAAGTGCGCGGATTTCACTTGATGAGGTCGAAGTGAACGAAATCTGCGTAAATGAGGTAGACGTGCTAAATCGTCCGAATGCCAATTGGAGAAACAATCCCTCCGTGGCGAATGGGTTAACTATTCGAATCATCATTAAGGACAAACGAGCTCTAGGAATAACCAATTCGGCTCCACAAAATACAACTATACAGCAAAAATAGGTCACACAGGAATACAATAGAATTGAACTGTACGCGCCAACCATAGCACGCAAGGTGCCATCGAAAATCAATTGGCGCATAAGACAGCGTCTCGGCTACGAACACTCTTTGGCAGAGTAAAGCTTGCCTACATCTGACTGAACACCCAAACGCCTTGCCCGCCACTTGGCGCTGTCCCGGTTAACCAAGGGCATTTTAGGAGGTTATTTCACTCTCAACGCCCGAATCGCCTTCGGTAATGGATGCGACTGCCTCAGCTATGTTGCCAGTTTTGTATTAGGGTATTCCCAGTGAGTCAATCAAGCCTGAAAAGGGTTCTCGCTGAGGAAGCAATTTCCGCTCGCGTTTGGGCTTTGAAAACGTTACGACTAAAGCTGAATGAACATCCTGCCGATAATGGGCTGGATGCGTGTTTCTTGAGCAAATCCGCGAACAATGGTTTCCGGCTAAAGACCTTCCTCAGGGCAGGTCTGGCGGGCCTTTTTGCCCTTTTTCCGGGCAAGTTGCTGGCGCTGGACCCGGCGCGCAGCATTTTTCAATACAATTGCCAGACGTGGTGGCGGCAAAACGGTCTTTCGGCCAATGGCATCAACTCGATCACGCAAACCAAAGACGGGCATCTCTGGCTGGGGACTTCCGCCGGCCTGGTGCGGTTTGATGGCAATGAATTCAAGGCTTACAACAAAGGACAAGCGCCCTCGGCGCGCAGCATCGTGGTGATGAGCGTCTCGGCGGCGCGCCACGGCGGGCTGTGGTTCGGGATGGAGCGGGGTTCGTTTGGTTTTTGCGACGGCGCGGACGTGTCGATGCTGGGAAGGGAAGAGTGGGGCGGACTGAACATGAATATCCATTCGCTGCTGGAAAGCCGCGAAGGCGACGTGTGGATTGCGGCGGAAACGGGCGCGGCCCGGTTGATCCAGGGAAAAAGCTTGGAACCCATTCTGTCGCTGGCCGAGGGAAAGTCGCAGTATGACGTGACCGCCATGTGCCAGGATTCCAAGGGGCGTATCTGGCTGGGGACGTCGCGCCGCGGGATGTTTTGCTGGGAGAACGGCAAGCTGAGCAAAGTTCCCGATCCGAAGCTTGATGAACTGGTGGTGCAGTGCCTGACGGAAGATCGCGAGGGGCATATCTGGGCCGGCACGCAATTGGGGTTGATCTGCTACAACGAAAAGTTCGAGCACCTGCCTTTTCCATCGCCGTGGTATTCCACGCGAACGCTGCTGGCTGATCGGCATGGTGTCCTTTGGATCGGCACGGCGTCGGGCGGGTTGGCGCGCTATCTCAATGGGAATCTCACGCAGTTTCGAAAAGTCGATGGACTGGCGGACGATTTTGTCGTGTCGCTGGCCGAGGACGACGAAGGCAGCCTGTGGGTGGGCACGCGCAATGGCTTGAGCCAATTGAGTGATGTGAAGATACCGACTTATGGAAAGGGCGAGGGACTCAGCGGGGATATCAACGTGGCGGTTAGCGGATCGCGCCGGGGCGGCATTTGGGTGGCCACGAGCGATGGGCTGGCTTATTTCGATGGTGTGGCCGCGAGTTTCTATGGCAAGGAGGTCGGACTCAAGGAGCCTTATATCAATGGCATTTTCGAAGCGTCGAGTGGAGAGGTTTACCTGATCGAGGGCAAAATGGATGTGGAAATTTTTTCGGAGGGCAAGATCGTGGCCAGTTATCCACATCAAACCTGGCCGACGGGCCTGGCGGAGGATGCGCACGGGGTGGTGCTGGGCGTGGCGGGAAACCTCTTTCGCATCGGAAAAGATTATTACGCGCCGTATCCATTCGAAAACGGCGAGAAGCCCTCGATCAATTGGATTTTTCACATGACGAAGTCGCGGGACGGTTCGATCCTGGTCGGTGGCGACACCGGGCTTTGCCGGATACGGGACGGCAAATTCGCTTTATTTGGGCCGGAATGCGGCCTCGCCGATACCAAGGTTACGTGGGTGTGCGAAGATGACGAAGGAACACTTTGGCTGGGCCATGAGACGGGAATTTCCCGGTTGAAAAACGGCGTGGGCCGCGCCATCACGCGGAAGGAAGGTCTGTTTGACGATATCATCAATGCGATTGTGCCGGACGATCACGGTTCCTTGTGGGTGGACTCGGGCCGAGGCTTTTTCCGCGTGAGCCGCCAGAGCATGAATGATTTGGCGGATGGAAAAATCAACCGGATTGAATGCAAGAGTTTCACCGGACTCGACGCGGTGAAGAACTCCGAAAAATACCTCCAAAAACCGTCCGGCTGCAAAACGCCGGATGGACGCATCTGGTTTCCCACCGCACAGGGCGTGGTGATGATTGATCCGACGAATCTGACGGCGAACCCCGTGCCGCCCAAGGTGCATATCGATACCGTGAAGGCCAACGGGCGCGAACTGCCACGCGGAGTTTTCACCGAGGTGCGGCCGGGCTCGGGGGACCTGGAATTTCAATATGCGGGATTGAACTACATCGCCCCCTTGAAGACGCAATACCGGTATCGGCTCGAAGGATACGACAAGGACTGGGTATCGGCGGGCGCGCGGCGATCGGCCTTTTACATGAACCTGAAGCCGGCGGAGTACACGTTCCAGGTGCAGGCGTGCAATGAGGACGGCGTATGGAACACGACCGGCGCGAGTTATTCCTTGCGGCTGCTGCCGCACGTTTACCAATCGTGGTGGTTCGTCACTTTGTGCGGCCTGGCCTTGCTGGGCGGGTTATTTGGAATTTACGGCTGGCGGGTAAAGCGGCTGACGTGGAAACAGCAACAATTGCAAGCCTCGCGCGATCTGCTCGAGGCCAAGGTGACGGAACGCACCGCGGAACTCGCGGATTCCAACCGGTCGTTGAAATCCGAGATCGAAGAACGCGAGCGGATGCAGCGCGAGGTCGAGCGCGTTCATCGGGAACTGCTCGCGGCCTCCCGCCAGGCTGGACAGGCGGAAGTGGCCTCGAGCGTCTTGCATAACGTGGGCAATGTCTTGAACAGCATCAATGTGTCCACCGGTTTGTTGAGCGACCGGATCCGGGCGCTGCGGCTCGCCAGCCTGGCGAAAGTGGCCGAAATGCTGCGCGCGAACTCGAATGACTTGTCCCGTTACCTCACCGAAGATCCCAAAGGCCGGCAACTCCCGCAATATCTCGAGAATCTCGCGAAGCACCTGGGACAGGAACAGAATGATTTGCTCGGCGAGTTGAAGGGCCTCACGCAAAACGTGGAGCACGTGAAGGAAATCGTGGCCATGCAGCAAAACTACGCGAAGGTCTCCGGTTTGCACGAAGCCACGCCGCCCCCGGAACTCGTGGAGTCCGCGTTAAAGATGCACGCGGGCGGATTCCAGCGGCATGGCTTGAAGCTGGTGCGGGATTTCGAAATCACACCACCGGTGGTGGTGGATAAACACAAGGTGCTGCAAATCCTCGTGAACCTGCTTCAGAATGCGAAAAACGCGTGCGACGAAAGCGGGCGCGAGGACAAGCGCGTGGCGGTGCGCATTTGCAAAGGCGTCAACGGCACGGTTAAATTTGAAATCGCGGACAACGGCATTGGCATTCCGCAGGAGAACCTGGCGCGCATTTTCCGGCACGGCTTCACGACCAAGAAGCATGGGCATGGCTTTGGCCTGCACAGCTCGGCGCTCGCGGCGAACGAAATGGGCGGCACTTTGACCGGGCAGAGCGACGGGCCCAACAAAGGCGCCACGTTTATACTGGAATTGCCCATGGAGCCGAAGAAGGCGGCGAAGCGAATTCCCGCGATGGCAGGGTAGGAAAGGACCCAATCCGTATTCCGCAAACCGCGAGGTGGTTATTATTTCCCCAGCGTGGCTTCCCATTTCTTGTAAGCTTCTTCCCCCAATATCTGGCGCACGGCCTTTTTCTCTTCGTCATAGACACCTTCGACGGCGGCGGCTTTTTGTTCCGCGGTCAAGGTGTTATCGCTGATGAGCCGCTGCATTTCGGCCTTCGCCGCCGCGTCGATCTCCGCCACTTTTCGGTTATTTTCAGCGGCTTTGGCTTCGGCGACGGCAACCGCGCGGGTGTCGGCCGCTGTGTCCACCGACGGTTGCGGGGTCACGGTTTGCCCTCGTGAAGCCTTGTATTGCGCGAACCGCTCGGGCCCAAGAATCTGGCCAATCATTCCATCCGCCGAATTCTCGATCGCGGCGCGTCGCGCGGCCGCGGCTGGGTCGGCGGTATAATCCGCCGCGCTGAGTTGCTGCTCGATTCCAGCGCGAACGCGATAGATGGAGCGGAATTCGTCCGGCGTCAGCGTCAGGGCGCTGAATTGCTGGCGGATCGTCTGGCTCGTCTGCGAATTGCGCAGCATGAATTCCTCGAGTTGGGCAGGCGTGAGAACCGAGGCGGCTTCGGCACGAAATGTCTGCGCGGCTTTGAAATTATCCGCGGCCGTCCGCGCCGTCCGGCGCGCCGTCTGATAGCGCATCCAGCTTTGGGTCAGCGAGGCTTCGATTTGCGGTGAGAGTTGCCCGACGCCGTTCAGGTTCATCCCGCCGACGGTACCACGCCGGCCAGCGGGAGAGGTCGCGTCCGGTTGTTCCCAATTGGCTCCGAGCAACTGCGACAGCAACTGCCGCCGCTCGCGGTCCAGCGCCGCGGAGCTGTCGGCCTCGCGATCCGGGGCGTCCATATCGGGGCTGGTGCGCCACCATTGGTCGCGGTTATCGGCCTGATCGCTGCGTTTTTTGGCGTAAAGGGCGTTTACATCCGCCACGATGATGTCGCGGATGGTGGCTTGCGGGCAGCCGATCTTCCTGAGGTTCGCGATGTAGATCGTGTAATCGCCGTTCTCGACCTGGGACCATTCAAATTTTTCGCGGGAAACCACCGGCTTGACGATCTGCTTCACCACCTCCTGCGTGCGGACCTGGGAAGTCTGCGGCCCGCGCGTGGATTTCTTGCCGCCGCCCGTGAACAAGAGGGCCGCCAGAACGAGGTTGGCGATAATCGAAAGAATCAAGACCGCGCGCATAAAACATTTATGTCAGAATCGACCGGTGACGCAAACGGAAAGTGCGCCGGGCCGGGCCTTTTCACATAAACACCGAGCATGGCCTTTGGTTTCGGCAACGGCCCGAGGAAATACCGATTTGCTTTTTGACGAGCGCGCAAGACAACAGCCGTACGAGCAGCAAAGAAATGGTGATCGACCTGGTCGCAAGGCTTCCCGACGACATGCCGCTTACTGAGATCGCGCGAGAAATTGAATTGCTGGCGGGCATTCGGGCAGGCACGAAGGGGCGAAGGAATTTCAGCAAAAAAGGCGCGGAATCTGGTCGGGGATTGGGTTTCAAGGTAATCGTCATTTTGTCCTCAACCATTTTGTTAATACCGCAAAGCATCAAGGCACGGTTGTCATTCCGCTGTTCTCAATTCCCGCTTCGTGCTAAGAACCGCGCGTGGTTCTGACCGTCGTCTTAACAGCGCTCGCAGGCATCAGCCTTGCCATTACCGTCTGGCAATTTCTTGCCGGGTTGAAGTTCCCATTGCATCGACGCAGTGCAGAGGCCGGGTTTGCGCCCGCGGTTTCGTTGCTCAAGCCTTTGAAGGGCAGCGATGCGGAAACCGAGGCTTGTCTCGAGAGCTGGTTCACGCAGGATTACGCCGGGCGGATCCAACTGCTCCTGGGCGTGGCGAGCCCGGACGATCCGGTGTGCGCCGTGGTTCAGCGATTGATCGCGGCACATCCGAAGGTGGACGCGCAATTAATCATTTGCGGTGAATCGCTCGGCGCGAATGCCAAGGTGTCCACGCTGATCCAACTGGACCGGCAGGCTCAACACGGGATCGTCATCATCAGCGATGCGGATGTGCGCGTTCCCGCTGATTTCATCGCCAATGTGGTAACGCCGTTGCGTGATGAAAAAGTGGGCCTGGTGAATCCCTTTTACACGCTGGCGAATCCGCGCACGCTCGCCATGAAATGGGAAGCCGTGGCCATCAACGCGGATTTCTGGACTTCGGTGCTTCAATCCCAAACGCTGGAGCCGCTGGATTTCGCGCTGGGCGCCGTGATGGCGGTGCGCCGGGAAGCGCTGGTGAAGATTGGCGGTTTTGCCGCGCTGTCGGATTATCTGGCGGATGATTACCAGCTTGGTCATCGCGTTGTGGCGGCGGGATTGAAAATCGCGCTTTGCCCCGTGGTGGTGGAATGCTGGGAATCGCCGCGCACGTGGGCGGACGTGTGGAGGCATCAACTCCGCTGGTCGCGCACCATTCGCGTGTGCAAGCCCGCGCCCTATTTCCTCAGCGTCCTCGGCAATGCCACGCTGTGGCCGCTATTGATGGTCGCGTTCAATCCGCTTAGCGGTTTTTTGTTTGTCGCGATCATTTGCTGGGTCATCCGCATGTTGACCGCCATGCACCATCAATCGCGGATCACCCGCGCGCGCAGGCATCTGTTTTATGACTGGCTGGTGCTCTTGAAGGACCTTCTTCAGGTGATGATCTGGGCGCTGGCGTTCCTGGGGAACACGGTCACCTGGCGCGGCGTGACTTACCGCGTGGGGAGGGGAGGGAAGTTGCAGCAAACCGCTGGATAAACTGCTCCGCTTTTTTGCGCGTCGCGGGGCGCGGGTTCTTCAGTTGCTTTTTCACGAACCGGAGCACCGGTTTTGGGTCTTGGACGAGGTCGAAAAAATCTCCCAAGGCGAGGATCGCGTGTCCAAAGACCACGTTGCGGCATTCCACCGTGTGGTAACGCGCTTGGGAGACTTTCAATATCTGTCCGGCAATGCGATCCGCCCACTTTGGCTGCGCCCGGGCAATTCTCGCCCCGCCCCGAATGACATTCGCCGCGGTGATCATGACCGGACCCGGGATCGGCGCGAAATAGCGGGCGAAGATTTTTGCAAACCGCCGCTGTTGATCCACCCGGACCAAATGCGAAAGCGCACCGGCCGCCTCCCATTGCAAAATGTTGTTTTCCGCCTTGAGCAAATCCACGAAAAAATCGAACCGAGGATAAAGCAGGTCGGGGCGGTCGTTGGCCAGGATGCGCAGCGTGCGGGCGCAGCCGTATTTGGTTTCGGGGGTGTCGGCGGAGAGACCGTTGAGAATGACATCCACGAAGCGCGGTTCGGCGATGGCTTTCGCCGCAAGGGTATGGGAATTCAAAATCATGCCTTCGATCTCGAACGGGCGGTCGGTCATGGGGGAGAGGGTAAACACGCCTTGGGTGCGGAACACAGACTAAAAATCCGAAACACCAAACGCCAACCGCCAGGGAAACACCAAATGCCGAGAGGGCGTTGCGCGGGCATTTCTCGCCGATTCGCCTGGGAACAGGTCTGCATTTCATTAACACCCAACTTCAGTTGGGTGGGAAGAACCGTGATTGCCATGAAAACCGTTTCAACGGTTTTCAGTGGCGGTTCGGTCTGTTGCCTGGCAAACCGTTGAAACGGTTGCCTGTTCCTACACGTGGACCTGGCTGAAGCCAAGTGTTAATGAGAAAGGCGCCAGCATGAAAAGCCAGTATCCACGTCGTCAGATACAATCTCAGTTGCGAACGCAAGCTGCTTCATTTAAGTGTCGCGATTAAGATTATGCTCAGGATTAAGGCCGCCCCGAAACATCGCGCATTTTGCCCATTAACCGCACGCCTGCGTGATCTGGCTATGATTTTTGCCCGAGATAATGGAGCGAACTCACGTTCGGTGCCACAGGTTAATGGGGAGATTAATAGGGGATGGGTGATTGTTGGAGTGTAACTGTAATAGGGAGAGCCACTTACAATCATTAACTCTGCTTAGAATCCCGAATGGAGTTGCAAAAGTCCTCAAAGCAGTTCAGCCTAGCGAACCGTTGCCCATATCGAAGGTTGTGGCTTTTTGGCCGGGCGCAGATTTTGAAACTGTCCAACTGTTTAATCCTGAAAGGGATAGCCGAGCAATATGAGAATCGAACGTGCGTGGCTGGCCACGCTTGGTTTCCTCGTGGTCGCTTCCTCGCTGCCGCTTCGCGCGCAACCGGCTGCGGAACCGCTTGCCGCCGCGCTAACTATTCACGCCGATCAGACCGGTTCGCGGATTAATCGCAATATTTACGGCCAGTTCGCCGAGCACCTGGGGCATTGCATTTATGAAGGTCTTTGGGTGGGGGAGAATTCCTCGATTCCCAACACTCATGGCGTTCGCAACGACGTCCTCGGCGCGCTCAAAGAATTGAAGATCCCGGTGATCCGCTGGCCGGGTGGATGCTTCGCGGACGAATACCACTGGAAAGACGGCATCGGGCCGCGGGAAAAGCGCCCCGCGATGGTCAATACCCATTGGGGCGGTGTCACGGAAAACAACCACTTCGGCACGCATGAGTTTCTCGACCTGTGCGAGCAACTGGGTTGCGAGGCTTACATTTCCGGGAACGTCGGCAGCGGCACGGTGCAGGAAATGATGGAATGGGTGGAATACATGACGTCCGACGCTGATTCACCGCTTGCGAATCTCCGCCGCCAGAACGGGCGCGACAAGCCGTGGCGGGTGCGCTACTTCGCCGTGGGCAATGAAAGCTGGGGTTGCGGCGGCAATATGCGCCCCGAGTACTACGCGGATGAATTTCGCCGCTACAACACCTTCGTGAAGAACCACGGCTCCAATCGAGTTTACCGCGTGGCCTGCGGCGCGAGCGATGGCGATACGAATTGGACGGCGGTGCTCATGAGGCAGGACGCGCAGCAAATGAACGGCCTTTCACTGCACCACTACAGCCTGCCCACCGGGAGTTGGCAGGGCCGCAAAGGTTCCGCCACGGTATTCGGCGAGGACCAATGGTTCTCCACGCTGACGCGGACGTTGTCGATGGACACGTTCATCGCGTCGCATTGCTCGGTGATGGACACTTACGATCGCCAGAAACGCGTTGGGTTGGTGGTCGATGAATGGGGCACCTGGTATGACGTGGAGCCCGGCACCAATCCCGGTTTCCTCTTCCAGCAAAACACGGTGCGCGACGCCGTGATGGCCAGCCTGAATTTCCACATTTTCCACAAATACGCCAACCGCGTTTCCATGGCGAACATCGCGCAGATGATCAACGTGCTCCAGGCGATGATTTTGACCGACAAAGAAAAAATGCTGCGCACGCCCACGTATTGGGTGTTTGAAATGTATAAAGTCCATCAGGACGCGACGAACCTGGGTTTCGAATTGACCTCGCCGGATTACAAATTTGGCAACGGCACCGCGGCGGCGGTGAGCGCTTCTGTCTCGCGCGACGCCAATGGCGCGGTGCACATGTCATTGGTCAACGCCACGCCGAACCAGGCCGCCAACATCTCGTGCAAAATCGCGGGCATGACGGCCAAGTCCGTTACCGGACGCATCCTGACCGGCCCGGAAATGAATTCACGAAACACTTTTGATGCGCCTGACGCGGTGCATCCCGAGCCGTTCAACGGCGCCAAGCTGGACGGAGAAAATCTTTCCATTGCCCTGCCCTCAAAATCCGTAGTGGTGCTGGAACTGAAGTGAGTGGCAATCCTATGAAGCAATCAAAACCCGCAGTCTCTCCCAAGAACAATTCCCGGCCCGCGTTTGAACTGGCGGCTGGGCGTTACGCCGAACTCGGCGTGAACGTGGATGCCGCGCTCGAAACACTCGCCCGAGTGCCCATTTCCCTGCACTGCTGGCAAGGCGATGATGTGGGCGGGTTCGAGAGTTTTGGCAATTCGCTCGGCGGTGGACTCGTCGCCACGGGCAATTTCCCCGGCAAGGCGCGCACGCCGGACGAATTGCGTTCCGACTTTGAAAAAACCGTTTCACTCGTGCCCGGCAAGCACCGCCTGAACCTCCACGCCATCTACGGCGAGTTCGGCGGCAAGAAAGTCGATCGCGACCAGATTGAACCGAAGCATTTTCAAGGCTGGATCGATTGGTGCAAGGCGAACGGACTAGGCATGGATTTCAATCCCACGTGCTTTTCGCATCCGAAAGCGGCGGATGGTTTCACGCTCGCGCACCAGGACAAGGGCATTCGACAGTTCTGGGTGGAGCACTGCATCCGCTGCCGCGAAATTGGCGCGGCGATCGGCAAGGCGCTCAACCACCCGTGCATTACCAACGTGTGGATTCCCGACGGATTGAAAGACACGCCGGCCGACCGCTCCGGCCCGCGCGCGCGCCTCGTGGAATCGCTCGACGCCATTTTCAAAAAACCGCTGTCACCGAAACTGAACCTCGATTCCGTGGAACCGAAGCTGTTCGGCATCGGCAGCGAAAGCTATGTGGTGGGCTCGCATGAGTTTTATCTCGCCTACGCCGTCGCGCGCAAAACCCTGCTCACACTCGATGCCGGGCATTATCATCCGACGGAAGGCATCGCGGACAAGATTTCCAGCGTCCTTCAGTTCGTGCCGGAAATGCTGCTGCATGTGAGCCGCGGCGTGCGCTGGGACAGCGACCACGTGGTCGTTCTCAATGACGACCTGCTCACCATTGCGCGCGAAATTGTCGCCAATGGTTATCTCGGTCGCGTGCACATTGGCCTGGATTATTTCGACGCGAGCATCAATCGCGTCGCCGCGTGGACGATCGGCACACGGAATATGGTTCGCGCGCTGCTGATCGCGTTGCTCGAACCGCCGGGCATCAAGCAGGCGGAAGCCAAAGGGGATTTCACGACCCGCCTTGCGTTGCAGGAAGAAGCCCGCACATTGCCTTTCGGGGCGGTGTGGGACCACTACTGCGCCACGAACAATGTGCCCGCGGGTGAAAAGTGGATTGCGGAAGTGAAACGCTACGAGAGTGATGTGCTGAGCAAGCGGGGGAATTAGAACCGTGAACTGCGGAATTGCCCCTGGGTTCCCTGGCCGCATACGTCATGGCGATGTGGACCACCTCCTGCCCGAATACGAAAAGCTCCCCGCCCAGATCGCCGAAACGCGTGGGAAGTTACAGGCGCAGCTTATGGAGCCGCTCACCCGATGAAAAAGAAAGCCGTCGTCAAACGAACCACCGTCGGCAAGACGAAGCCCGGCGGGCTGGCCCCGCTCATTGCCGAAGTGCGTCAACTCATCCAGTCCGCCCGCCGGAGCGTGTCGTCGGTGGTCGATACGTTGCAGGTGATGACCAATTTTGAGATTGGCCGCCGCCTCGTGGAGCATGAGCAGAAGGGGGAGAAGCGGGCGGAGTATGGGGCCAAATTGCTGATGGAGCTTTCGGCTCGGCTGACGGAGGAATTTGGGCGGGGGTTCTCGGTGGTAAACTTGTCGAACATGAGGCGATTTTTCCTCTGCTGGCAGGAGCGGGTTCAAATTATTCAGTCATCGACTGAAAAATTGAACCGACCCTCATCAAAAGATCCTTGGCAACAGGCCAGCCGGCAATTATTCAGTCAATGACTGAAAAATCCGGCTCTCCCCCATTTCTCCTGAGCTGGACACACTATGTTGAACTGCTTGGCGTCAAAGACGCGGACGAACGCAGCTTTTACGAAATCGAGTCGGCCAACTCAGGTTGGAACGTCCGTGAGCTAAGGCGCCAGAAGGCCTCCTGCCTCTATGAACGCCTCGCGCTCAGCCGCGACAAGGCGGGCGTGAAGCGGCTCGCTGAGAAAGGCCAGCTCATCACCCGGCCCGAGGATGTCCTCAAGGAACCACTGGTCCTCGAGTTTCTCGGCCTCGATGAAAAGGCGAGTTATAGCGAGTCTGATCTCGAATCCGCTCTCATCACGCACCTCGAGCATTTCCTCCTCGAACTCGGCAAAGGCTTCCTGTTTGAGGCCCGGCAGAAGCGTTTCACTTTCGACGGCGATCACTTCTTTCTGGATCTTGTCTTTTACAATCGGCTTCTCCGCTGCTACGTCCTCCTGGACTTGAAGCTCGACAAACTGGCGCACCAGGACCTCGGGCAGATGCAGATGTACGTGAACTATTATGACCGCCACGCAAAGCTGCCGGACGAAAACCCCACCATTGGCCTGCTGCTGTGCAAGGAGAAGAAGGACGCGGTGGTGAAGCTTACCCTACCCAGGGACGCCAACATCCATGCGCGCGAGTACCAGCTTTACCTGCCGTCGAAGGAACTGCTCAAAGCCAAGCTCCTGGAATGGACGCGTGCCGAGGACGCCAAGGCATGACGCGGGAAACCTTTTCCCCGCCGAGTAAATGAAGACCAGTTTGCAGAGCTTATTACGTCAGCACGGGTAAAGGCAAACGAGCGCGCGATGCGAAGAATGGAACCAAAAACGGATCGCGAAAGAGGCGTTCTATGATTTTGTATTGACCAAATCTAGGAGTCCGTTCGTGGAGAGTTTTCGCAGATTGCGCAATGAGCCATATGGCTAGCGAGACATTCCCAACACCACTCGAAATCCCACATAGTAATTGCGAAAATCCGGCGAGTTGCGTCCGCGAAATGCCAGCCGCGTACGCTGTGGACCGTAGATGAACGAGCCGCCGCGCAGGATTCGCTCCCGGCCTTCCGCCGGTCCATCCGGGTTTTCCACTCCGCTGCCCGGATAGTCTCCAAACCAATCACTGCACCATTGCAATACGTTGCCGAGGGGATCATGAATTCCCCAACTGTTGGTGTGAAATGTTTCAACCGGGGACGTGTATAGAAAACCATCGTCCCAGGAAAAGGCGGGAAACATTGGGAATAACGACGCTGAGCCAGCATCTGAACCGTTCACCCAGCCCTTACCGTCCTCCGGATTATCTCCCCACGGGTAAGCCATCGAGGTTCCAGCGCGGCAGGCGTATTCCCATTCCGCCTCGGTGGGCAGGCGATAGTTCCGGCCTTCCAGCTTGCTCAACCAGTTGCAGAAAGCCATCGCGTCGTTCCAGTCCACACACACGACCGGATGATCGCCGCCCTGCGAAAACGGGAACCCCGGCTTTTTCCAGGAGGCGCCGTCGTGCCGGTTCCAGCGATTTTCCCGCGAGTTCCAAATCCCGTACGCCCAGCCTTCTTTTTCAGCCGCCGTCCGATACCCGCTGCGAGTCGCGAAATCCGAAAACTGTCTTACTGTCACATGAGTCGCCCCGAACCAGTATGGCTGCGTCATTTTCACGAGATGCTGAACTTCGTTCGTGGAACGTTCCTTTTCAGTGACGGGACTGCCCATGGTGAATTCCCCCGCCGGGATACGAACAAACTTCATCCCCAGGCTGTTGGCCCACGCGGCGGGCGCATGGACGCCCGACCGATGCGTGGTGAAATTGGTCGCGCACCCGGTGATGAGCCACACCGCGAGCAGCGGCAAAATCCCTCCCATTAAGCGAGACGCATTCATCAGGTGCATTTCGTCTATCGTTCAAAATTTTGCCCGTTTCGGCAATTCCTGGTTTCCGCTTTCCGCTCTGTTTTTCCCTTTGCCTTTTTGGGCTGCGTTGCCCACTCTCGTTTTATGGTTAAGCAGGTTCTAGGTCGCGGTCTGGGCGCGCTACTCGGGGGTAATTCGCCGGTAAAACCGGCGTCCCCCTTCGTTGCGCCGTCCGCGCCGGTTGCCGAACCACCCTCGGCGGCTCCCGCGCCGCCCGCGCCCGCCGCCGCCGGCGATGTCGCCGAGCAAGTGCGCCTGATCCCGCTCGCGCGCGTGCATCCATGTCCGTTCCAACCCCGCAAAGATTTTCCTCCCGAAGCCATTCGCGAACTCGCGGATTCCATCAAGGAACAAGGCATCGTGCAGCCGTTGCTGGTGCGCGAGAAAGATGGCGGCTTCGAGTTGATCGCCGGTGAGCGCCGCTGGCGCGCCGCCCAGTTGCTCGGCCTCGCCGAAGTGCCGGTAATAGTGCGCGTGGCGGACGACCTCACCGTCCTCGAACTCGCGCTCATTGAAAATCTCCAGCGCGAAAACCTCAACCCGATGGAAGAGGCAAACGGATACGCGCAGTTGATCAACCAGTTCAATCTCACGCAGGAATCCGCCGCCGCGAAAGTCGGCAAAAGCCGCGCCGCCGTCGCCAACGCGCTGCGCCTGCTCAAGCTCGCGCCCGAAGTGCAGGTGTTCCTGCGCGACGGCCATTTGTCGGTCGGCCACATGAAGGTGATCCTCGCTCTCTCCAATCAGGAGGAGCAGAAACTCGCCGCGCAACGCATCATTAAAGACGATCTCAGCGTGCGCCAGACGGAAGAACTGGTGGCCTTCATGCAACAGGGGCGGGGCGCCGGGGGAAAAAAGAGCGCCAGCGCAATTCGCGATGCGCACGTCGTGGATCTTGAAAACCGCTTGCGCGACAAGTTTGGCACCAAGGTGGCCTTGCGCTACCGCAAAGGCAAAGGCTCGGTGGAGATTCGCTTCTTCAGCGATGACGACCTCGAGCGTGTCCTTGGCATTGTCGGTGTGCGCCTGGATTAATCCGCGCGGACAATGACGCCCACGGAGCAAATTGATTTGCGCGGCGTTTGCGCGGACCGCCTCGAAGCCGCCGCAAACAAAGCCCGCGAACTGACCGCGTTCATCGGCTTCGACGGCTTCGTCGACGAAATCATCCAGGTGGTGGACAAGCGCACGGGCCCTTCCACCTTCGAACGTCTGCCGACGATTGCGGGCTTTGCCGCGCGCATCGCGGAAGCCTCGGGACGCAGCACCAACATTGAACTGGTGCGGCACCTCACCAAACTCGGCGGGAACGGCCCGATCATGTCCAACGCGCTGGCGGCGCTCGGCCTGAAGGTCACTTACCTTGGCATCCTGGGCCGGCCCGCGCTCCATCCCGTGTTCGAGGAATTCGCCAAACGCGCTGAAGTTCATTCCCTCGCGAACCCCGGCTACACGGATGCGCTGGAATTCACCGACGGCAAGCTGATGTTTGGCAAGCACGATTCGTTGAGGGAAGTCACCTGGGCGAACATCCAGGAACGCTTTGGCCGCAAAAAATTTGAGCAACATTTTTACCATGCCAGCCTGCTGGGCTTCGTCAACTGGACGATGCTCCCGCATCTGAGCGAAATCTGGCAAAGCCTCCAGGTTGAGTTATGCCCGCACGTGAAAGGTCCTCGCCGCAAATTATTTTTTGATTTGTGCGACCCGGAAAAACGATCGAAGAACGACCTCGCCCAGGCGCTCGATTTGATCGTCAAATTCAACCGCTACTTCGACGTCATCCTGGGCCTGAATGAGAAAGAAGCGCTCGCCGTGGCCTCTGTCTTGAATCTCGCGCCCAAGCCCGCCACCACGGACGGCTTGACGGTGCTCGCTTCAGAACTCAGCCAGCGTTTGCCCGTCGCCACCGTGCTCGTGCATCCCACGGCGTATGCGATCGCCGCGAGCGCTGGCAAAGCCGTGCGCGTGGACGGGCCGTTCACGAAAACACCGCTGATCACCACCGGCGCGGGCGATCATTTCAACGCTGGATTCTGCCTGGGCAACCTGCTCGGGCTGGAGCACGCGGAGAGTTTACTTTGTGGCGTCGCCACGAGCGGCTATTATGTGCGCACGGGCAAGAGCCCCGGCATCCCCGACCTCGCGGCGTTGCTGCGCAACTGGCCGGCCAATTAATTTTACGACGCATGATCCTACCCATCGTCAAATTCGGACATCCCGCCCTGCGGCAAAAAGGCGCGGCCATTGAATCGGTCACTCCCGAGATCGAGCAACTGATCGCGGACATGTTTGAGACCATGAATGCGAATCACGGTGTCGGCCTCGCCGCGCAACAAGTCGCCCGCCCGCTGCAACTCGCCGTGATCGACGTCCGCGAAGCCACCGACCGGCCCTCCACCCTTGAAATCGACGGCAAACCCGCCGACGTGGCGAGCATCATGCCGCTGGTATTGATCAACCCGGTGGTGACGCCCGTGGGCGACCCGACGACGGGCCCGGAAGGCTGCTTGAGTTTTCCCGAAATGTACGCCGACATCACGCGCCCTGAATCCGTCGACGTGAAAGCGCTCGATGCGAATGGCAAGCCCATTCAATTTCGTTGCGGCGGCCTCCTGGCCCGAGCGGTGCAACACGAAGTGGATCACCTCAACGGACTGCTCTTCATCGACCGCATGGATCGCAAGACCAAAGACGGGATGCGATCCGACCTGGACAAATTGCAGGCGGATACCAGGGCGGAGTTGGAATAGAAATAAAATATTAACAGGAGCAAACGGAGAAAACGGAGGCTCCAATCTCCGTTTACTCTGTTTCCTCCTGTTAAAGAATCTACTTCAATTCGCCGAATCCATATTCGCCGGCTGTTTCCCGAACTGCAATGCGCCGTCGTTGATTACCGCTTTGCCGCTCTTCGCAATCTTCAGCATCTCCGCGCCGGCCAGCAACACCGGGCCGTAACCGTGCGCGGCGTATGGACTTTGCGGACGGTAATAATAGAACGCCGGATCAAATCCCATGCCGGTGCCCACGCAAGTTCCTTCCACCTGTCCCTCTTTATTTACGCGGGTGGTAACGGCGTTCCAACCCAACTGCACCGCCGGGCCGTACGCCAGCGGATCGATCCAGCCCCGGTTGATGCCGCGCGCCATGCAGAACGTGTAAATCGCCGTGGCCGAAGTCTCGAGGTACGAATCCGTGCGGTCGAGCAATTGATGCCACAAACCGTTATTTCCCTGGCAGGCGATCAAGCCGCGCACATGCGCGCGATATTGATCCAGCACGGCGGCGCGGCCCGGATGATCTTCAGGCAATACTTCGAGCAGTTCCGTTTTGGCCATCAGCGCCCAGCCGTTGGCGCGCGCCCAGTGGAATTCCGGGTGCACCGTCATGGCCGCAATCCACCCGTGCATGTACAGGCCGAGTTCTTTGTTGAACATGCGCGTGGAGAATTGCGTGATCTGCTTCACGGCATCGTCGTAGTACTTGCGGTCGCCGGTGAGCTTGCCCATTTGCGCGAGCGCGGGCACACCCATGTACAAATCGTCGAGCCACAGCGAATCCATCATCGGCCGTTTCCGCGCGAGCGTGCCGTCGGCCAGCCGATATTGTTTGGTGGTGATGTAATTGGCGTAGTTCTCGATCAACGGCTGGGCCTGGATGAGGCCTGCGCGTTGCGCTTTGACCATCGCCGCGCACATCGAGCCCGAATCATCCAGCGCCTGAGGATTGAGCACCGAGCGGAAGGAATTAGCCGTGCCGGTGACGCCCGCCGCGTTCAGCGCGCGAAAATACGGCGTCTTCTCCACGACCAGTTGCAGGCGCTTTGCGACGTAATCCTTGAATCGTGCGTCCCCCGTGTTCTCAAACGCGAGCAGCATGCCGGAGTACGTCACACCCCATTCGTAGGCGATGATGGGAAAATGACCGCGCGCGAGGACGGCGTTGGTATTGGGCTTCGAGAAATCCGTGATTTCCTCGCGCGTCTGGCGATTAATAATCTTTGCGGGCGTGTTCGCATCAAGATACGCGTGAATGCGATTCAATACCTCGGTAATCGACTCGACCGTGGCTGGCCCGTAGGGGACGGGGTAGGGTGGGGGAAGTGCGCCGGGATTTACCGGGGCCTCGGAAACGGGGAAATTGCCTTGTGCCTGCGCGCCCAACGCGAGGGCCACCACGCTCAAAAGGATCCAGCGAAACGACAATGAATTTTGTTTCATAGCAACAATCAGCGGAATTGCGGGCAAGGGTGGGGTGGAGGTTTGCGGTTGGCAAGGATGTTATTAAGAGCGCACGTCCCACGAATCGCTTGTCCCTGGTTGCGTAAGTTTCTGTTTCAAGAGCCGACCTCACAATGCGGCGGAGGACTGCCGCACTCCAAAAGCTGGCGCACAATTTAGCGACCACCGCGAGCGCGCAGCGTCTTGGACTGCGGCAGCCCTTTGCCGCTTTGTGGTGGGTCTATTTTTTGTTGGCACCGGCACTTTGAATTGCCTTTACCACTGCTCCACCTGCGATCCGCGAATTCACATGCGCGGCCACGGGGCTACTTCGCCGCCATGGGCACGGAATTGGTGGGAGCCGGTTTGGGAACGAGGTTTCCACCCGGATAAGGCGTCACTTCCAGCGTGATTGGCTTTTTGCCGGGCCGAACCTGATTTTGGGAAACCATATTCCCGCCCTGCACATAAATAAAATACGTGGTGTCGCTCAACGTCGTGAATTCAAAATGACCCGCTGCATCTGTCTTCGTTTTTTCCTGCACCGCGCCGCCGCCCACTTCGAACACCCGCACCTCCGCGTCGGGTATGATATTGCCCGTGCCGTTTTCCTTCACCGTGCCCGACAGGATTAGTCCCGGCTCCAATTGGATTTTCAGCGGCAATCGTTTGAAATCCACCGTCACGCTCGTGGAGCGGTGATGCGGAATTCCGGAAATCTGCAAAACGTATTTGCCAAGATTTGGTGTCGCGTCCTCCAGTCGAAAGTGTCCGTCCCAATCGGTGAGGCACGCCTTAAGCCCAAAGCCGTGCCCTTCCAGCAGCCACGATCCGCCCACATCGATGCCAGCAATCGGCTGCCCGTTGGTCGATAGCAACACCCCTTCAATCGCGCGCGTGGGACTAAATTGAAGCTGCAATTCCTGTAACGGTGACTCGTCCGTCAGCGTCACGGTCTTGCTGAGGCAAAATGAATTCCCGCGCCAGCCAACCAATTGATAAGTGCCGCCCAGGGGCAGCGGCCCTGACACATAACGGCGGGGCCCGGAATCGGACGTGCGACTATCGGATTCATAGGTGATGCCACCCGTGTTAGTTACCAGCGGCGAGCGTTTGATTTCTTGGAGCGAGAACATCAGGTCACTCGAGGGCGTGCCGTCGGTGTTGCGTGCCGTTGCCTGGATTGCCCCGGCGGGAATGACCGGCACTTTGATCACCAGCGGAGTCGAACCTGGCGGCACCGTCACGCCCTGCCAGTCTCTTTGAAACCAATAACCCACTGTGGTGCGCGAGGGTTCATATTCGAAACGACCTCCGACGGGCACCTCCACTTTCGCCTGGCCATCGTGAATCTCCACCTCACGGTTCACATAATAATTTTGCTTTCCTGATTCCTCGGGCATCACCGTTTTAATGGTGCCCCGGGGCGGCACGCCTGAAGTGCCCGTGAATTGCAGCACCACCGTTCGCCTTGCAATGGGTGTCTCGGGCGCCGCGTTCGTGATTTCAATTTCCCAATCGTCAATCGCCGCTTCCACCAGGCGCTGGATTTTTTGTTTCCCGATTGTCAGGTCAATGATGCCCGCGATCGGGTTCGTAATGGTGAAATAACCCACTCCACCTTCCCGGCGCACCGGAACGATCGAACTGAAGGAATGCCCGCTTTCATTCACCCGATAACCCCAATTAAAACTGAGGTAGGGGCTCTTATTGCGTCCCTGGGTTTCCAGTTGGTCCAGATTCCCGGTCAACCGCCCGCGCACCACGAGTTCAGGCTCAAGCTGGATCACCAGATTGCTTTTCCCGGCCGTGATGTCCTGCTGGATGATCGACGCATGCCCGGGCGCGCTCACCCGAAAGATGTACTTCGAATCACCGCGCAACTGTGAAAGCGAAAAACGGCCCATGGCGTCGGTGGCGCACAAAACGCGTTGTCGATCTTCCCAGCCATAGGTGAATTCGCCCGCGGGACCACGCTGCCATAGTACGCTGATAGTAGCGGCCGCCACGGGCGTGCCCGTAGCCTTATCCCGCACCTCGCCAGTCGTCACCTCACCTCGGCGCGCGCGCATGGTCAGCGCCTGTCCCGCCTTGAGCGTGTCAAAATTCTGTTCCGTAATTTCATAACCCGGCGCTTTCGCGGTCACTCGCAACGAGAGATCGGCGGCATGATCGATCACCGCGACGCCATCCGCGCCTGCCGTCAGTTCATGCGGTTGGAAATACGACGTCCCACCGCTCCGCCGCACCCCAAAGAGGATATTGAACGCCGCACCAGGAATCCCTTCCCCGGTGTCGGCGTCCACTACCCGCACCGAAATGTTGAACCCGCGTTGCGCGACCAGTTCGAGATTATCGATTTTGGTTTTGCCCTGCGTGTTAATGGGTCCCAGGAACGTCGGCGCATAACCAGGAGTTTCCATGGTAATCCAGAGCTCACCCTCCCGAACGGGCTGTTTGAACTTGCCGTCTTTGGTCACCATCGTGGTGCCAACCGAAGAATTTTGGCGAGTCATTACGGTGGCATTGAGGTATTGGTATTTCGGCAAAGGCCCTTTGTCCGCTGTGCGAATGACTCCGCTCACTTCCACCTGATTTGTCCCGGGCAATTGCAGCTTCTCACCATGCGACGCAAGCGCGCGCTCGATGCGTTGCAGCCGCTGCCGTGGTGTGAGAAACGCCGACGCCCGCGCAATCGTCCAGCGCGCTCCCATCGCCGTGAGGAACAGGAGTATCCCTCCCGCAAACGCCGCCAGCACCATGCCGCGCCAGGAAAGACGCAGGTTTGGACGGTAACCGGGGATCAACGTGCGGCTCACGCGCTCGCGCAACGACGCGGGCTCCGGTTCATCGGCGAAGGCAGGCATCGCGGCTGGCAAACCCTGCCAGGCGCGTTCGGCGACCTGCAACAGTGTGCGCGCGTAATCCGCGGGCTTTCCGGAAAGCTCCACCGAGAGCGCGTCGCAGCAGGCTTCGCGTTCGATGCGCACCTGCCGGCTCATCCACCAAACCGCGGGATTAAAAAACAGCAACGATTCGACCAACAGTTGAAAAAGATTCGTCAGATAGTCGCCGCGACGGATGTGCGCCAGTTCGTGCAAGAGGATGAAGCGCAGTTGCTCTGGCGAAAAAGTCGTGGCCACTGACAGGGGCAAAATCAACGTCGGCACCAGCACGCCAACGACCGCGGGCGACGTGAGTTGATCGGTGACCGCCACGCGCACCTGGCGCACGATGCCGAGGGCGGACTGGGTCTGGCGCAGCAGTTCGATCACCGGCCTTTCCGTGAGCGGTTGGCACGAGCGGCGGAGGCGTTCCGCGCCCGCGAGATTGAGCCCGGCGCGCACCAGCATGATCACTGCGCCCGCCATCCATGCGATCGCCAGCCATCCCGACCAGCGCACCGACCATGAACCCACCCGCGCGGCGATCGTGGGCGCGGGCGTCGCGACCGGCGCGATGTCCGGCATCGCTGCCGATGATCCATGCGAAACCACCGTCGCGCTCATTTCCGCCAATGCGGTAGTCGCCACTCCCGGATTTACGGTGGTGTCCTGCAAAATTCCCCACGTCAAAAAACCACAAACCGTTACCGCGAGCAAAGCCGCCAGCGACCAGCGATAACGCGATTGCGCCGTTTTCGGTTGGCGCAGCACCGCCCACAATCCCACGGCGAACAACGCCCCCTGCCACAGCGTGTGCAGCAAGGTTTCCACGAGCCGCGTGCACGACTCGGACGCGAGCCATTGAACCGCGGGTGTCATGAATTCCTCCGTGAATTTCGCGGCGCCTTTGCGCCCTTCTCATGCTCCGAAATCAGCTCCTTGATCTTTTCCAACTCGTCTTTCGACACGTCATTTTCCGCGAGGAGATGCTGCATGGCCGCGGCCGGGCTCCCGCCAAAAATCCGGCTCACCAGGCCACGCAGCACCGGCCCCACCGCCTGGCGCTGCGAAACCTTCGCGGAATACACGTGGCTGTTCCCCTGTGACGTGTGTGAGACCAGCCCTTTCTTTTCCATCACCTGCAAAATGGTGAGCACGGTCGTGTAAGCTCGATCCTTGCCGTCAGAGAGGTCCTCAAGCACTTCACGCACGGTGGACGGTCCGCGGCTCCACAGAACCGCGAGGACTTGCATTTCGAGTTTCGAAGGTTCGCGTACTGGCATAGATCAAAATGTTTTAATTACTATTGCCGTAGTATCTACTATAGTTTTAGTAGTGTCAAGCCCCTGACGTCTTAATCTTAATCTTTCTCTTGCTCTCAATCCTTTCGGCCTCCTCCCCCATTAACCTTGTAGCAGCGAACGTGAGTTCGCTCCATTGTTTCAAGAATCAGTCAGAGCCGACTCACGTCGGCTGCTACGGTTCACGGGTTCAATGCGTGAGCTTTGTTACGGGAACTCTCCCCCTCCAAAAACAAAAGCGGCCTTGACGCATTCACCGCGCCAAAGCCGCCACGTAAACTGACGAAAGTGTATTTCTTAGTACCGTTCCCGGTGCCCACCACCGCCGCCTTCGCGACGTCCACCGCCACCGCCACCGCCGCGATAGCCACCGCCGCCAGCGCCACCGCCACCGCCACCACCGCGATAGCCGCCACCGCCGCCGCCGCCACCGCCCGAACGCTCTTCGCGCGGGCGGGCTTCATTGACCGTCAGGCGACGGCCCTGGAAATCCTGGTTATGAAACATGCTGATGGCGTTTTTCGCCTCTTCTTCGGTGCCCATTTCGACGAAGCCGAACCCGCGGGATTTGCCCGTGGCTCGATCATGCAGAATGTTGACTGATACGACGGCCCCTGCCTTGGTAAAGTGATCCTCGAGGTCGTTTTCGGTGGCGTTGTGATTAATGTTCCCAACGAATAGCTTGGTTGCCATGAATGATGATATGTAACTGATTTTTACTGTTAGTGTTGTCGCTCTGTGCTGATGGCGGTTGCAGGTTGAAGAAGCATCAAGGCGTGAAGGCCCACAGCGACAAAACCCGGCATACGAACCAGTGGCTCGAACGGACACCAGGAATATAACTCAAAAGTGGGTGCTGACAACCGATAAAATAAAAGCCGTATCATGCCGCCCCGGAGAGCGATATTTCCGATTTCGGGCTCGCTCGATCACTTCCGTGGAATAAACGATTTCTTATCCTGAGGCAGAGGGAAAAGGATATTCAATGTGTCCCAAACTTGTTACACTACTTCCATGACGCTTTTCGAGAAGATCATTGCCCGTCAGATTCCGGCCAATATTGTCTTTGAAGACGACAAGGTGCTGGCGTTTCACGACATCAATCCGCAGGCGCCGATGCATGTTTTAATCGTTCCCAAAAAGCCGATTCCGCGGGTGGGAGAGGCCACTCCGGAGGACCACGCGTTGCTGGGGCATCTTTTGCTGAAAGCGGGTGAAGTGGCAAAGCAATTGGGCTTGAAGAATGGGTACCGGCTGGTGATCAACAATGGGCCGGATGCGGGGGAGGCGGTGCCGCATTTGCATTGCCATATTTTTGGGGGGCGCAAAATGGAGTGGCCACCGGGATAAAATCCAAAGCGCCAACATCCAAGTTCCAGAGAAATCTCAACTACCAAGCTTCGAAGCGGCCACTACCCTTTCAGGGTTGATGAATTTCACGAATCATTACCCAGGGTGGGCTCGCAGACTCGGCAACCCTGGGCTGAAGGACGCAATCCCCCTGGGATAGGAAAACCCTTCTACACTTCGAAGTTTTCGAGACGCTTGAAGCCGATTCTTAGCGGGAGCCAACCGATGATGGCGGAGAGCGCGACAAAGGCGAGCCAGCAACCAGTCTGCACTTCAGGGGATGCCATCCGCCAACTCGGCCAGGGTGAGCCGATCGCGAGTATCGTTACGGACGCGACGATGTAGATGAAACTCATCACGAGGCAGAACGTTCCGCCGAAGCCACTCACGATTTTGCCCGGGTTATCTTCCTTGAAATTTGGGTAGAGCACGCCGAGCCCGACTGCGAGTCCATTTAGCGCGAAGGTCATCAAGGTGATGGCGGCGCTGAAGAACAGGGTGCGTTCGATTGGCATCTTCAGCATGCGGCAGGAGAGCCACATCAGGCCCAGGGTGATGACGAGAGAGGAGGCGAGGGATTGCCAGAACTTGGTGCGAACGACGCGGCGCAAACCGAGCGGCGCCATGCCGATGATCCAGAGCCGTTTGCCTTCGAGTGAGAATTGCGGGTAGACGAAACGCGTCGTCAAGGTGGCGAGATTCAGCGCGCAGGCGGCCATGTTCAGGTAGGAAACGAGGTGGACCCAGAAGGGATTGGAAAGCTGGCTGGTGAAATGGCGCAGGTTGATGATGTACACGCCCAGCAGGCCGAAGAGCATCAGCGTTTGGCCCCACTGCGTGGTGTCGCGCCAGAAGGTGCGCGCGTCTTTGACGAACAGCGCGCGCACATCGGACCGCACCCAGCGCAGGCAATTGGCAAGGCGTTCCAACGGGCCACGGCCAAAGGCGAACTCGAATTTGCGCTGGCTGCGGCGGCGGAACCATTCCCATTGCCCGAAGACGCTGCCGCGGCTTTGCACGGCGGAGGCAGCGCTGTAGAAAACGCGCCCGGTTTGCGTGAACGCGAGAAAGCCAAAAAAGAGCGCGTAACTCAAAATGACGAGTCCGAAGAATCCGGCGACACCTGCCGCGCCATCGGCCCAATTCAGCACGCTCGCGGCGAGCCAGTAGCTGGGGAGGAAGATCGTTTCGGCAAAGCGCGTGCGCGAAAGCATTTTATCGAGGACGGCCTGGACGCGCGTCTCGGTCATGTCGGCCGGGAGCGATTCCGGTTTCAACCAGAAGGCCGCCGCGACGAGCAGCACCATGGCGGTACCCACGGCCACCAACTGGAAGACGCGCCGTTCCATGTAACGCGCCAGCAATACGGCCATCCATGCGCCAGCCACCGCCGGCAGGACAATGAACAACGCGATCAACACCATGGTAACCGGATAAAAATGCCATTCCACGCCGCGCACCATGCCGAAGGCCGCCAGCAACGGCGCGATCAGAAAGAGAAACGCCCACGAGGCGAGCACGGCGGATTCGATGAATTTCCATTGGAAGATGGTGGAGGATGGAATCGGCAGGGTCAGCAATCCCTGGGATTCGCGATTGCGAAAGAAATTCGTATAGCCAATCACGAGGTTGCTGAACAGGAGCATCACGAAGAGGAAACCGAAGAGCAGGAATAAAAGGCGTTCCAGCAACAAGGAGCCCAGGCCGGGAAAGCGGCTGACGAATTTGAAGCCGCGGCAAAAGAGCCAGAACGCGAGTCCCAGGTAGCTCACGATGAAGACGCTGATGAAGGCCGTCTGCAGGCGTGATTGCGCGCCGACGGATTTCAACCGCCGCCAGCTTTGCAGCAGGTTCACCCGCGCCAGCAACCACAGTGGACTGGTGTTTGAGTTCATTAGCGCCGAGACCATCCGGATACGATCCAAGCCGAACGGCAATCTCGATAAAACTGTCTAACAAATTCTGTTTCCGTGATCCTGCCAACTTGCCGCACGGTGCCCCCTCACCCTGGCCCTCTCCCCCGATGGGGGCGAGGGGACCTGGCGGGTAACTGTAAGGTTCACGTTCGCGAAGGCGACTGCCCGGATCGCACCCGGACCGCTTCAAGAGACTGGCTCTTGTTCGCGTCGCCTGTCATTATAGGCACAGGTTTTATGAAAACCAACCGGATACGCCGCCGGCGGTTTATTTCCCTGTTGGCTTTGGCGGCGCCTTTTGTCGTCGCGGCGGATGGCTTTGGGCTGGAACCGCGCTGGCTGGCGACGCGACGGCTGAAGCTGTGCGATGGCACGCCGAAGTTGCGTCTGGTGCATTTCACCGATATTCATCACAAGGGGAACAAGGCACTGCTGGAATCGGTAGTGAAAAGGATCAATGCGCTGTCGCCTGACCTGGTGTGCTTCACGGGCGATATTGTGGAAGAGGCCAAGCACCTGCCTGAGGCGCTGCAGATCCTGAGCGGCATCAAATCGCCAGTGTATGGAATTCCAGGGAATCATGATTATTGGAGTAACGCGGATTTTGCACCCACGGCGAAGTGTTTTGAGGCAACCGGTGGCGGGTGGATGGAGAACGGCAGCCTGGATGCCGCGGGAGGCAAAGTTCATTTGATCGGCTGGGCGCGCGGCACCACGCAGAATCAGCCTTCGCGGCCCGGCGCGAAGAACATTCTATTGATGCATTACCCGGCGTGGATTGAAGGGTTGAATGGCTCGAAGTATGACCTGGTGCTGGCGGGGCATTCGCATGGCGGGCAGGTAAGGCTGCCATTCTTCGGGCCGCTGATCGTGCCGTTCGACACAGGCAAGTACAGCCTGGGACTTTTTCGGACGGCATCGGGACCGTTCTATGTGAGTTCGGGTATCGGCTGGTTTTATCTTAATGTTCGATTCAATTGCCGGCCGGAAATCATGGTGATTGAGTTGTGAGACGAAGTTTATGAAAGCCTTTCAATTGGTTGCGCACGGCAAGCCCGGGACGTTTCGGCTCCGCGACGTTCCGGTCCCGGAACCGGGGCCGGATGAAGTGGTGGTGGAGGTGAAAGCGTGCGGGCTCAATCATCTTGATCTGTGGACCGAGGAAGGCGCGCTGCCGATTCCGATTAAGTTGCCGCGCACGCCGGGGTGCGAAATTTCCGGACGGGTTTCCAAATGGGGCGAATATGTGGAAGGTTGGCGTCACGGCGACGCGGTGGCGATTCAGTCGAATCTGTTTTGCGGCCAATGCGAGTTCTGTGTTTCGGGCGACGAATCGATGTGTTTGAAAGGGAAATTGCTCGGGGTAGATCAGGATGGCGGCTTTGCCGAGCAAGTGGTGGTTCCCAGGCGGGCGCTGGTGCGATTGCCGGAGGGGGTGAACTTTATCACCGCGGCCGGGCTGACGCTGGCGGCGAGCACGGCGATGCACATGCTGACGAATCGGGCGACGGTGAATGCTGGTGAATGGGTGCTGGTGATGGGCGGCGCAAGCGGGGTGGGCTCGGCGGCGATCCAAATTGCCAAGGGACTGGGCGCGCGCGTGATCAGTACCGGCTCGACGGATGCCAAGCGAACGCTCGCGCTGCAATTGGGCGCGGAGGCGGTGGTGAACCCAGCCGAGGCCACCTGGACCACGCAGGTGCGGCAAATAACCGGCAAACGCGGCGTCGATTTGGTGGTGGAGCATGTCGGTGGCGCGGTGCTGGAACAAGTTTTCAGCTGCCTCGCGCGCGACGGGACGGTGGTGACGTGCGGCGCGACAGCGGGGAAGAATGTGGGCTTCGATCTCTGGCCGTTTTTCGTGAAGCAGCAGCGATTGATCGGAAGTTATGGGCGGAACCGCGCTGACATGGAAGCGACGCTGGCGTGGGCGGCGCAGGGGAAGTTGAAGGCGGTGATTGAAGCGACGCTGCCGCTGGAGAAAACGGGGGAGGCGCTTGCGCGGTTGAGGGCGAGGGCGGTGCTGGGGAAATTGGTGGTGGAGCCAAGCCGGATGGAATAGGTGGAGCGGATGGTGAAATAGTTCTTTCGTCCCTGACGGGACTTCCGATTCTCTTTTCGCCGCTATCCAGTGATAAATCACTGGGCTATTTTCGGGCGTCCCCTCGGGGGACTTTCGAATGGATCTTGATCGCGACGGTTAGTTATCGCGGAACATACGTCGTAACGCGGTTGTGGCGATTTCGGGTGGCGGCTTGAGGCCACAACCCGGTTGGGGTTGTTATTTTTTTGATACTTTCCCAGGGTAGCTCGTTCCTCGCAACCCTGGGCTTTGGGCCGGAATCCCGTTGGTATTCTCCGTTGCTATAGCCAGTTAAACCTCGGTGAATCGAGGTGTTAATGGGAGACTGGTAATTTATCGGTAGCCCCAGCCGAAGCGGTCGCTGATGGGCCAGAAGACGAACCATTCGCGGCCGATGACGTCTTCGCGGGGGAAGCCGCCCCAGTAGCGGGAATCGAGGCTGTTCTCGGTGTTGTCACCCATGACCACGAGATTGTTTTCGGGAACCTCGTAGGTCTGGCCGCGTTCGAAATAGCCGATAGGCTTGTGGCCGGAGTAGCCGTGCGAAAAGCTGTAGAGTCTTTCGAAACGGGGTGTGGAAGCGGTCAGTTTTTCGCCGTTGATCACCAGATGACGGTCGGGGGTAATGGACATCGTCTCCTTGCTGAGGCCGACGAGGCGCTTGATGTAAAACTGATTTGTGGGCACGAAGGCGTTGCGGATGTGCGTGGTCTGGAAGACGACGATATCGCCGCGGCGGGGAGGGCGGAAATTGTACGTCACGCGATCCACGAAGAGGAAATCGCCGGTGACGACGCGCGCATACAAGATGTCCTGGCCGGCTTTGACGGGCAGGCCTTCGTAAACCAGGGAGCGTTCGGTCTGGTTGGGGGAAACGAGGCCGTCGGGCGGGAACCAGATGGTGTATTCCTGGTTGCCGACATAAAAGGACTGGGAGAGGTTGAACAAGAGCAGTTTTTTAACTGGTCCGACGTGGTGAATCTCGCCATCGGACTTGGCGACGACGTGGAAATAGGAGACGCCTTTGACCCACGATTCGTAGATCGAAGGAAGGAATCCGGGCATCTTGAAATCAGTGCGGCCAATCAGGTTCTCCGACGTGATGCCGTACAGCGTCGGCTGCATGGAACCGGTGGGAATTTTGAATGGCTGGATGAAGAAGGTGCGAATGCCTATGGCGACGGCGATGGCGACGAGAAAGACTTCCACATTCTCGCGCCAAGTGGCGTTGGGGTAAGGGCGCAGCCATTTGTTGGCGACCTCTTCGAGCGCCGTCATTTTGGCGGTGATCGCTTTTTTGTCGCCGGTGGCCGCGGCGAGATGGAGATCGTCGGTCGCGGCGGTGACGGCGGCGATGGCTTCGGGCTTGAGGAGGTCTTCCTGGGCGCGGAGGATGTTGGTGACGTGACGACGCATTTCCATCGCGTGGCGAACCGTTCCGGAGAGAAACCATTTAAGGAGGAGCATGATCAGGCGGAAAAGTTTTTTGACAGGATGACAGGATTGCGGATCACTAGCTTCCAAATCAAAACGCTTCTAAAACTTGCGGCACACTGGCGGACATTCGCTGTTTGGTTGCACGTTGCCCTCTCACCCTGGTCCTCTCCATGAACCGGCCTTTCGACGCGCAGTGCCTCCTCTCCCCGGCCCTCTCCTCCATTTGGGATGGAAGAGAGGGAGTCGGACTGGCGCACGCCGGAAGCATTGGAATTCTCGTGGTTCATGGGTTCAATGCGCGTGGGTTGATTCGGGGAAATCTCTCCCCCGCTGGGGGAGGGGGAATCCTCGCTGGGTTTTGGCAGCGCGATTCCAGGCGGTGGTTGATGGGGAAGGGCGGGAGACGCGGCAGCAGCAGTTTCGGCGTCGGGAGGAAGGGGAATGACGCTGAGGTCGAGCGGGGTGGACTCGGTGGCTTGCAAGATTTGACGACGGAGGGTGGCGGCGAGATTGAAAAGTTGACCGGTGGGAACGGAAGCGAGGTCGCGGAAGGCGAGCTCGGCTTCGATCCGGGCAAGGCTTTTGCTGAGGCCCTTAAGACGGTCGTCCTCGCTGGCGAGGAATTTTTCCTGGCGGAGCTCGTTGAGCATGGAGCGGTAATTGTTGATTTGAGTTTCGAACTTGCGGCCCCAGACGATGAGGGTGGGTTTGGTGATTTTGATTTCGTCGGAGATGCGGAAATAGCTCCAGCCTTTGGCGCGGAGTTCGATGAAGCGGATTTGGGTGGGGGTTGGGTTGGGAATTGGATTGGTGTCGGACATGGTGTGAGATGGTTGGATTGTTTGATGAGAATTATGGGAAGGATGGGACTGATAAGACCAGTAGGGCCAATGGTGAATGCGCGCGCTCAGTTCGAGGGCGGCGTTCCGTGTACGAGCGTGCCCCCTCACCCTGGCCCTCTCCCCCGATGGGGGCGAGGGGACCGAAACGGGCTGCCGACGCCTTCCTGTTTTTAGGATGATATCCTACTAACATGAGGCGAATTTGGCATGGGTTGGGAATTCTGTCCAAGACACCATTGACACCATTGAAACTATTAAGGAAAATTTGCAGGCAAAAAGGGTTAGAGTGGTTTTGAGTCGGTGAAATGCGGGTGGGAATGATGTTTTTCAGCCAGAGATGGACCAAATGGACCAAATGGACTTAATGGACTCAATGGACGAATGACGCCCGGTTTAAGAAGTTATTCACAACCCTTACAACTAGTTGACAGGGTCTAACTGGTTGCACCACAAGGGTTGAAAAAATAAATGTCTGATTTTTTCGTGGGCGGCATTAAATCAGTGTAATGCCTGAGGTGAGCGATACGGAGTGGTTGAGGGAATACGCGCGCAACGGTTCTGAAGAAGCGTTTGGCGTGCTGGTTCGCCGCCATGTGAACCTGGTGTATTCGATGGCCTTCCGCCAGGTTTGCAATGCGGCGCAGGCGCAGGAAATCACGCAGGCGGTCTTCATCATCCTGGCGCGTAAGGCCGCCAGCCTACGCAAGAATACCGTGTTGGAGGGGTGGCTGCATGAAACCACGCGACTGGCTTGCCTGAGCTTTCTGCGGGCGGAGCGTCGCCGTCAATTTCGCGAACAAGAGGCCTATATGCGATCGGAGCTTGAACGGCATAACGAGGGGGAGGTTTGGGACCAGGTCGCGCCGAGCCGGACTGGCGCACGCCGTGAGCATTGGAGTATTCGTGGTTCATGGGTTCAATGCGCGTGGCATGATTCGGGGAAATCTGTCTCCCGAGGGGGCGAGGGAAACGCGCTGGGCTCGCGACGGGATTAGGCAAGTTCCAAAGTTCGCCATTCGAATTACGCCTTCAGCACCGCGATGAAGGCTTCCTGTGGGATGTTCACGGAGCCCACGGATTTCATGCGCTTTTTGCCTTCTTTTTGTTTTTCGAGGAGCTTGCGTTTGCGCGAAACGTCGCCGCCGTAGCATTTGGCGGTGACGTCTTTGCGGAAGGCGCTGACGGTTTCGCGGGCGACGATTTTTCCGCCGATGGCGGCCTGGATGGCGACGGCGTATTGTTGCCGGGGAATGACTTCTTTCAGCTTGGCGGCGAGGGCGCGGCCGCGTTGCTCGGCTTTGTCGCGGTGCACGATGCAGGAAAAGGCGTCCACGGATTCGCCGTTCACGAGCATGTCGAGCTTGACCATGTCGGAGAGCTGATAATCCGCGTGCTCATAATCCATGGAGCCGTAGCCGCGGGTTATGCTTTTGATGCGGTCGTGGAAATCGATCAGGATTTCGTTCAACGGCACGAGGGCGGTGAGCATGACGCGCTTCTCATCAAGCGTTTCCGTGTGATCCACGATACCACGTTTTTCAGCGAGCAGCGCCATCATGTCGCCAATATATTCATTGGGCGAAATGACGAAAGTCTTCACCATGGGTTCTTCGATGCCCGCGATATAATTTGGTTCCGGCAGGAAGGACGGGTTGTCGATTTCTTTCATGGTGCCGTCCTGCATGGTGACCTTGTAAACCACGCTGGGATACGTCGCGATGATGTCCATGTCGTACTCGCGACGAAGACGTTCCTGGACAATTTCAAGATGGAGCAAACCGAGAAACCCGCAACGGAAGCCAAAGCCGAGCGCGACCGAGCTTTCCGCTGAATACACAAATGCGGAGTCGTTCAACTTCAGTTTCGCGAGATTCGCCTTCAGGTGTTCGTAGTCCGCGGTGTTGATCGGGTAAATCCCGCTGAACACCATCGGGTGGATTTCTTTAAATCCCGCGAGAGGAGGGGAAGGGCGCCGCGAATCGGTAATGGTGTCGCCCATTTTCACTTCTTCGGGCGACTTGATATTGGCCGTAATGTACCCCGTTTCGCCCGTTTCCAGCTTTTCGCGGATGTAAGGTTTGGGATTAAAGCTGCCCACTTCCTTCACCTCCACGGCCTTGCGGGAGTGCAGCAATTGCACGTACATGCCGGGCTTCAATTCGCCATTGAACACGCGCACATGGCTGACCACGCCCTTATACGTGTCGAAATACGAATCAAATACGAGCGCCTGCAACACGCCCGGCTCGCTGGCAGCCGGAGGAGGCACGCGATGCACGATCGCCTCAAGAATATCGTCGATGCCGAGGCCTTCCTTCGCGCTGGCGGCGATGGCCTGGTCGGCGGGGATGGCCAGAATGTCCTCCAATTGCGTCTTGGTCAGCGGGACGTTCGCGTGGGGCAGATCGATCTTATTGATCACCGGGATGATCGTGAGGTTCTGCTTCATCGCCAGGTGAACGTTCGCGACGGTTTGCGCCTCGACGCCCTGCGCGGCGTCGATGATCAACAGGGCGCCTTCGCACGCGCTGAGGCTGCGCGAGACTTCGTAGGAGAAGTCGACGTGGCCGGGGGTGTCGATGAGGTTGAGTTCGTAGGTTTCGCCGTTCTTGGCCTTGTAATACATCGTGACCGGGTGGGCCTTGATGGTGATGCCGCGTTCGCGTTCGAGGTCCATGGAGTCCAGAAGCTGGTTTTCCATGTCGCGCGTGGCGATCGTGCCGGTGCGGTGCAACAAGCGATCCGAGAGCGTGGTCTTCCCGTGATCAATGTGGGCGATAATGCTAAAATTTCGTATGTGCGCTACATCCATCTGACAGCCAATCTAACGTAGTTTATTGAAAATGTCCGCAGAAGATAATGGGGTCTAGTGGGAATGGAAGGGGAAAATTGGGGTAAAAGCGGAAAGCGGAAAGCGAGAAAGCGGAAACGGGAAATCCCAGGGATTAACGCAGGGACGCCAAGGCACATGGTGGCAGAGCCGTAAACCAACTGGAAGGTAATAACAAAATGATTGAGGACAAAATGATGGGGAAGCCATGACTTTACCGTTTCTTTACCGATTTTTGGGGTGGTATGGTAAAGTTTCGGTAAAGTCGGGGGCTCTCAAGAGGAGCTTGGGTGGTGTTGGGCCGATGCCCCCTCAGTCCGGTTCTCCGTTTGAACCTGCCTTTCGAAGCGCAGTGCCCCCTCTCCATGAACCTGCCTTTCGAAGCGCAGTGCCTCCTCTCCCCGGCCCTCTCCTCCATTTGGGATGGAAGAGAGGGAGTCGGACTGGCGCACGCCGGAAGCATTGGAATTCTCGTGGTTCATGGGTTCAATGCGCGTGGGTTGATTCGGGGAAATCTCTCCCCCGCTGGGGGAGGGGGAATCCTCGCTGGGTTTTGGCAGCGCGATTCCAGGCGGTGGTTGATGGGGAAGGGCGGGAGACGCGGCAGCAGCAGTTTCGGCGTCGGGAGGAAGGGGAATGACGCTGAGGTCGAGCGGGGTGGACTCGGTGGCTTGCAAGATTTGACGACGGAGGGTGGCGGCGAGATTGAAAAGTTGACCGGTGGGAACGGAAGCGAGGTCGCGGAAGGCGAGCTCGGCTTCGATCCGGGCAAGGCTTTTGCTGAGGCCCTTAAGACGGTCGTCCTCGCTGGCGAGGAATTTTTCCTGGCGGAGCTCGTTGAGCATGGAGCGGTAATTGTTGATTTGAGTTTCGAACTTGCGGCCCCAGACGATGAGGGTGGGTTTGGTGATTTTGATTTCGTCGGAGATGCGGAAATAGCTCCAGCCTTTGGCGCGGAGTTCGATGAAGCGGATTTGGGTGGGGGTTGGGTTGGGAATTGGATTGGTGTCGGACATGGTGTGAGATGGTTGGATTGTTTGATGAGAATTATGGGAAGGATGGGACTGATAAGACCAGTAGGGCCAATGGTGAATGCGCGCGCTCAGTTCGAGGGCGGCGTTCCGTGTACGAGCGTGCCCCCTCACCCTGGCCCTCTCCCCCGATGGGGGCGAGGGGACCGAAACGGGCTGCCGACGCCTTCCTGTTTTTAGGATGATATCCTACTAACATGAGGCGAATTTGGCATGGGTTGGGAATTCTGTCCAAGACACCATTGACACCATTGAAACTATTAAGGAAAATTTGCAGGCAAAAAGGGTTAGAGTGGTTTTGAGTCGGTGAAATGCGGGTGGGAATGATGTTTTTCAGCCAGAGATGGACCAAATGGACCAAATGGACTTAATGGACTCAATGGACGAATGACGCCCGGTTTAAGAAGTTATTCACAACCCTTACAACTAGTTGACAGGGTCTAACTGGTTGCACCACAAGGGTTGAAAAAATAAATGTCTGATTTTTTCGTGGGCGGCATTAAATCAGTGTAATGCCTGAGGTGAGCGATACGGAGTGGTTGAGGGAATACGCGCGCAACGGTTCTGAAGAAGCGTTTGGCGTGCTGGTTCGCCGCCATGTGAACCTGGTGTATTCGATGGCCTTCCGCCAGGTTTGCAATGCGGCGCAGGCGCAGGAAATCACGCAGGCGGTCTTCATCATCCTGGCGCGTAAGGCCGCCAGCCTACGCAAGAATACCGTGTTGGAGGGGTGGCTGCATGAAACCACGCGACTGGCTTGCCTGAGCTTTCTGCGGGCGGAGCGTCGCCGTCAATTTCGCGAACAAGAGGCCTATATGCGATCGGAGCTTGAACGGCATAACGAGGGGGAGGTTTGGGACCAGGTCGCGCCGAGCCGGACTGGCGCACGCCGTGAGCATTGGAGTATTCGTGGTTCATGGGTTCAATGCGCGTGGCATAATTCGGAGGAATCTTTCCCCGGCCCTCTCCTCCATTTGGGATGGAAGAGAGGGAGTCGGACTGGCGCAGGCCGTGAGCATGGGTATATACGTGGTTCATGGGCTCAATGCGCGCGGCTTGATTCCGGGAAATCTCTCCCCCGGATGGGGGCGAGGGAATCGCGTTCTGGCTCGCGATAACCGCAGGTTCACGCAGGGAGGATACGGACGAACCCAGCCTGTGGATTGCGGAAATGGGAGCGCCGTTGGGTGTGAGACGCGGTTGCAGTGACCCAAGCCAAAGCGCCGTCGACGCCACGCTCTGCCGGCGCAGTCCATAACTGCGTGCGCTTTCACGTGATTTCCCATCCTGAGCGTGACGGTTTTTGGACACGGTTGTCTAAATCAATAAGAGGTGTCTTATGCTGGCTGAAATTGATGAGACCAAATTCAAGAACTACCTGCTGCGTGAATTCTTTTGGGAGTTGGCGCAGCATCAACCGTTGCCGGAGTTCTTCGCCAAATTGAAGGGGGATGCAATTGAGGTGTTGCAGTTCGAGGGGTACGAGAGCCTGCGGATACGCGTGGGAGAGTCCGTTTTTGATGTCCAGTTGACCTGGCAGAAAACGGCTCCGGCGAGTATTCGGCGGGTGGAGGGGGCGAATAACTAACAGGTCGGACGGGTCGGACATGGCAGACCAGCCGGACGGGGCAGACGAGTCCGAACCTCACAGAATTACACGGTGTGAGTGCTTTGTGACGCGCGGTGCCCCCTCACCCTGGCCCTCTCCCCCGATGGGGGCGAGGGGACCTGGCGGGCAGCCGACATTTTTCTGTTAGAAGGAAATGCTGAAGCCGGTGGAGACGTAGACGGTTTTGCCGAGGTCGAGTTCGGAGCGGCGGGCGCCGATCTGCTGGTCGTGGGTGCCGAGGTGGTTGAATTCGGCGGCGGCCATCCAGGAAAGGGCCTTCCACACGTGCACATTCACCTGGCCGCGGAGGTAACCGCCGCAGAGCACTTCGCTGTTGCGAATGCGACCGGTGGCGGTGCCGACGGGGGCGGCTGCGGTTTCGGTGAAGGAAAAGGTGGTGTTGGCGACGCCGACGCTGAGGCCGGCGCCGAGTTCGAGCGAGCAGTGTTTGCAGACGGTGAATTCGACGAGAGGGCCGAGGCGGAGGCCGCCGACCGCGCCTTCAATCGCGCGATTGCCGGTGATGGCGGGGCCGGCAATCGAAGGGCCGCTGACGTCCACGGCGACGTCGCTGATGATAGGGCCGGGGCCCAGCGAGGTGCCGGAATAGGGAGCGGGTGGCAGAATTACGCCACTCAAGGCAAAGGCGTGGGTGAGGGTGGTGATGGTGCTCGCGAAGGCTTTGTTATCCTTCACATTGATGTCGGTCCAGTTGAGCGCGCCTTCGACGCCCCATTTCCAACGTTTGCCGCCGCCGAGAGGCAGGGCATAGCTCAACTCGACGCCGTGCTGGGGATCGGCGCTTTCGCGGGATTGTGACGTGGGAGTGGAAGTGGTGGCGTGGAGTTGGAGGGTGTCGGCGATCACCTGGCTGTCGTTGGCGAAGCCGAAGAACCAGGTGAGGTTGCCGGCGTTGCCGGTGACGTCGACGCCGATAAAGCCGTCGTCGTAGGTGCGCACGACGGTGCCGGGCGCGGCGGCAATGCTGCCGGGGCCGCCAGGACTCGCGCCGCCGGCGAAGCCGCCGAGGCCGGAGAATTTCGCGGAGACATTGAGCGCGGCGCGATAGCTGAGGGACAAGCGTCCCCAGCGTCCCGATTCCTGTGCCTGCGCGTGCGCCAACGGCACGAGCGCGCTGACAGCGAGACAAACCATTCCCTTTTTCAATGAGATGAATTTCATAATGAGATTCCGTTGAACACCGTTCGTTAATCAGCCTTGAGCACTTTGTAGAATCGTTGCGGTTGCGTGGCCGGATGCGAATCCGTCTTGGGCGGGCCCTGATCGACCCACTGGACGCTGTTGCCGGTGCCGGTGATGGGTGGCAACGCGACTTTCCATTCCTCCATGTCGCTGGAGTAAAGCACGTAATAGGTGGCGCCGGCCTGGGTGGAGAAGGCGATTAACACGACGTTGTCGGGCGGGAGAATTCTCTGCTGCAGGACAGGTTGTTCGGCGCCGGTGAGGACGGGCGGGGTTTGCGGCACGGCGGTTTCGACGATGAATTCCGGCGACGGCACCGTGGTGCGGTTGGGCACATAGTATTCGAGTGTGATCGAGACGAGGGCTGTCGGCGGGAGGGGCGAGTTGTATTGCACGAAGGCGTCGCCGACGGCGTTGGTGCCGGTGGCGTTGTAGAGGCGCGCGCCCGCGGCTTTTTCCGCGGCGCTGAAGACGACGGTGGCGCGAATGGCGGCGAAGGCGAACGGAGCGGGGTTGCTGATGACGAGGGTTTGCTGCATGAGGCCGGTTTGCAAATAGCGCGTGCTGGAGCGGTCGACGACGCTGGGTTGTGTTGGGAAGATGACGATGACACTGCCGACCGGATCGCTGGCGCCACCGTCGCCGTCGCTGACGGTCACGGCGAGCGTGCGGCTGACTACGGGGTTCGTGGCGGAGGTGTTGTGATAGGTGATGTTCTGAATGAGCCGCGCGACTGAATTCGTGGTCGCCGCGGTGGAGGTGAAGGTGATGATCAACGACGCGCCGTTTTGTCCACTGCCCACGCCGGAGGCAGGGACGGTGGCCATCGCCACGCCGCCGAAGGTTACGATATTGGAAGAGAAGCCGATTTGATTCGCGCCAGTGCCTTCGTTGCGGATGGAGAGCTGATCTTCCGCGCTGCCGCCATCGGTGTAGTTGAGGGTGACGTTACCGCCGTTGAAGTCGGCGCTGTCGGGGTCGGTGACGAGAGCGTTGGTGAAGATCACGAGGCTTTCCGCTTTCACGGAGACGTCGCCCCACGCGACGTTGCGCAGGCCGGACAAGGTTGGCGCGAGGTTGTCGGTGATGGTGACGGTCCCGCTGGGGCCGGCGGCGAGGGAGACATTGCCGAGGGTGTCGCTGGCGGTTTCGGAACCGATGGAAATACCGAGCGTGCCGACGCCGGTGATGGCGAAGAGCGTGACGGTGCGGGTGTTGCCGGTGCCGGAAACGGACACGAGGGCGTTAGCGGTGCCGGTTTGGTTGAGGGTGATGTTTCCGCTCGCGAGTGTGCTCGCGCTGAAATTGGGATCGGTGTAAGTGACCGTGTAGGTGATCGGGCCGACTTGCGTGGCGCTCGCGGATGGCGCGGAAATGGTGATGGCGGGACCGGTGTTGTCCACATTGATGGTGGCGCTGGGCCCGGCGGCGGGTGCCTGGAGGCCGGCAGAGTCGGTGGCAGTGCCGGACGAGACGGAGATGCCGAGCGTGCCATCGCCGGTGATGCTGGAGAGCGTGACCGTGCGGGTGGCGCCGCTGCCGGAAACTCCGACGGTGGCGTTCGCGGTGCCGGTTTTGTTCAGCGTGAGGTTGTCCGTGGCGAGAGTGCTCGAAACGAAATTGGCGTCCGCGTAGGTGATCGCGAAGGTGACGGGGCCAGTGCGGGTGAGGTTAGTGGAGGGCACGCTGATGGCGATGGTGGGGGCGATATTATCCACGAGGAACGTGGCGCTGGGGCCGGCGGCGGGGGCGAGATTGCCGGTCAAATCAGTGGCGGTGCCGGCGGCGATGGAGATGCCGAGGGTGCCGTTGCCGGTGATGCTGGAGATGGTGACGGTGCGATTCGTGCCGCTGCCACTGACTCCCAGAGTGCCGGTCGCGGTGCCGGTCGTGTTCAACGTGATGTCGGAGGTGCTGAGGGTGCTGGTGTCGAAGTTATCATCGGTATACGTTACGGAATAGGTGACGGGTCCGGTGGTGGTGACGGAAGCGGAGGGCGCGCTGATGGCGATGCTGGGCGCGCTGCCGTTCACGATGAACGTGGTGCTCGGGCCGGCGGCGGGGGCGAGATTGCCGACCAGATCGCTCGCGGTGCCCGCGGCGATGGAGATACCGAGCGTGCCGTTGCCGGTGATGCTGGAGATGGTCACGGTGCGCGTATTGCCGGTGCCGGAAACCGCCACAGTTCCGTCGGCATCGCCGGTTTTGTTCAAGGTGATATTGCCGGTGGCGAGTGTGCTCTCGCTAAATTGGCTGTCGGTGTAGGTGACGGTGTAAGTCACGGGGCCGTTGCGCGTGGAGGAGACGGACGGGGCGCTGATCGTGATGGCGGGGCCGGTGTTATCGACGGTGAAGGCGGCGCTTGGGCCCACGGCGGGAGCGAGATTGCCGAGGCGATCGCTGGCGGTGCCTGCCGCGATGCTGATGCCGAGGGTGCCGTTGCCGGTGATACCAGAAATTGTGACGGTGCGCGTAGTGCCGGTGCCGGAAACGCCTAGCGTGCCATCCGCTGTGCCGGTTTTGTTCAAAGTGATGTTCGCGGTGGCCAGCGTGCTGGTGCTGAAATTATTGTCGAAGTAACTCACCGTGTAGGTAACCGGGCCGGTGGAGGTGTTCGTGGAAGACGGATCGCTGAGGTTGATATTGGGTGAGGCGTTGTCCACGAGGAACGTCTGGCTGGGGCCGGCGGCGGGGGCGAGGTTGCCCGCGGCGTCGGTGGCGGTGCCAGCGGCGATGGAAATGCCGAGGGTGCCATCGCCGGTGATGCCGGAGATCGTGACGGTGCGCGAGCTGCCGGTGCCGGACACGCCGATGGTGCCGTTGGCGCTGCCCGTTCTATTCAAGGTGATATTCGTCGCGACGAGTGTGCTGGCGCTGAAATTGTTTTCGAAGTAACTGACGGTGTAGGTGACGGGGCCGCCAGCGGTTTCACTGACCGAGGGCAAGCTGATGTCGACATTGGGCGCGGCATTGTCCACGGCAAAGGTGGCGCTGGCACTGGAGGCGGGGGCGAGATTGCCGGCGAGATCGCTGGCGGTGCCGGCGGCGATGGAGATGCCCAAGGTGCCATCGCCAGTGATGTTTGAAACGGTGACGGTGCGCGTGTTGCCGGTGCCGGAGACGGCGAGAGTGCCGTTGGCGCTGCCGTTGGTGTTCAACGTGATATTCGCCGTGGTCAGGGTGCTGGTGCCAAAATTCGCATCGGTGTAAGTGACGGTGAAGGTCACCGGGCCGCCGGCGGTGAGATTGGTGGAAGGCGCGGAGATTCCAATTGTCGGGGCGGTCGTGTCGACGGTGACGACGAAGTCCGCGGAGACGGAACCCGTGTTGCCGAGGGTATCGACGGCGATGGCGGTGAACGTGTGGCTGCCTTCGGGCAAGGTTGTGCCGGTGTAATCGAAGCTCCAGGCACCGCCCTCGGTGGCATTGGTGGTACCGATGACGCCGGTGCCGGCGCGGCTCACGATGATGGTGCTGCTGGCTTCCGAGGTGCCCGCGAGCACCAGAGTTTGATCGGTAGTGTTGCGATCGGTGGCGGACAAACCGGTGTCGGTGGTGATGCTGGTGAAGACCGGGACTGAGGGCGCGGTGCTGTCAACGGTGAAGGTGGCGCTGGGCCCGGCGGCGGGGGCGGTGTTGCCGGCGGTGTCGATGGCCGTGCCGGCGGCGATGGAGATGCCGAGGGTGCCATTGCCGGTGATGCTGGAAATGGTGACGGTGCGCGTGGCGCCAGAGCCGCTGACACCGATGGAGCCGTTGGCGGTGCCGGTGTTGTTCAAGGTGATATTGCCGCTGACCAGCGTGCTGGCGTCGAAGTTTGCATCCGCGTAGGTGACGGTGAAAGTCACGGGTCCGGCGCGAGTGATACTTACGGAGGGCGCGGAAATGCCGATGGTGGGCGCGGTGTTATCCGCGGTGAAGGTCGCGCTGGGGCCGGCGGCGGGAGCGAGGTTGCCGACGGCGTCGGTGGCCGTGCCCGCGCCGATGGAGATGCCCAGGGTGCCATTGCCCGAGATGCTGGAAATGGTGACGGTGCGCGTCGCGCCTGAGCCACTCACACCGATGGCGCCGGTCGCGGTGCCGGTGGTGTTGAGAGTAATATTCCCGCTCGCGAGCGTGCTGGCGCTGAAATTGGTATCCGCGTAGGTGACCGTATAAGTGATGGAGTTACTCGAAGTGATGGCGCCCGAGGGGGCCGAGAGGTTGATGGTGGGCGCGGTGTTGTCTACTTCGAAGGTGGCGCTGGGGCCCGATGCCGGTGCGGCGTTGCCGGCGGTGTCGGTGGCGGTTCCCGCGGCGATTGAAATACCGAGAGTGCCGGTGCCGGTGATGCTCGAGATCGTGACGGTGCGGGTTGTGCCGGAACCACTCACGCCGATGGCGCCGGTCGCCGTGCCCGTGGTGTTCAAGGTGATGTTCCCGGTGGCGAGCGTGCTGGACGCGAAGTCCGCGTCCGAGTACGTGACGGTGAAGGTGACCGGGCCGGAGCGGGTGAGGTTGGTGGAGGGCGCGGACACGGCGATGGAGGGCGCGAGGTTATCGACGGCGAACGTGGCGCTCGGGCCGGCGGCGGGCGAGAAGTTATTGAGGTCGTCACGCCCGGAGCCGGCGGTAATGGAGATGCCGAGCGTGCCGTTGCCGGTGATGTTCGTGATGGTCACGGTGCGGGAATTGGCACCACTGCCAGTGACGACGACGGTTCCGTTGGCCGTGCCCGTGGCGTTCAACACGATTCCGGTGGGAGAGAGGAAGATTTGGTCCAGCAAGGGATCGGCGTAGGTGACGGTGTAATTGACAGGGCCGCTGCTGGTCAACGTGGTGGAAGGCGAGCTGATGTCCACGGTGGGGCCGGAGTTATCAACCGTGAAGGTGGCGCTCGGACCCGCGGCAGCGGTGAGGTTGCCAGCGGTGTCCGCGCCCGTGCCGGCGGCGACGGAAATGCCAATGGCGCCAGTGCCGGTGATGCTCGAGATCGTCACGGTGCGAGTCGTGCCGGAGCCTGCCACCTGAACCGTGCCTGTGGCCGTGCCGGTGGTGTTCAGGGTGATGTTCGCGGTGGCGAGGGTGCTGGCGCCGAAGTTTGCGTCGGTATAGGTGATGGTGAAATTAACGGGGCCGAATCTGGAGACGGTCGTGGAGGGGGAGCCGATGGCGATGACTGGCACCGTGGTATCGACGAGGACGCCGGAAGTGTTCGGCAATGGGACGGTGAGGCTGGCCGCGCCCGCTGTGTTGGTGATGGTGGCGCCGTTCAAGACGAGCGGCGAGACGATGGTGATGCCGTCGTTGTCGTTGTCGCCAGCGGGCACGGTGTAACGGAAGAGCAGGGCGTTGGTGCTGACGGTGGACACAAAGGCGGCTGAGCGGTTAGTGCTACCGACTGTGAGCGAGAGTGACGGTGCGCCGCCGCCGGTGTTCAGCACGATGGCCTGGTCGAAGGTGACGGTGAAATCAAGATCCAGTCCGGCGCGATAATTTCCGTTGGTGGGAGGAGTGACACTGACAATCGACGGCCCCGGAGCGGCCGCGGCGGTGGCCAATGCCATGGCGTGATCCGGCATCGAGCCGCTGGCGATGGTTGAGATGGTGCCATTGGTCAAAACGCCGCCGGAGACCACGACGACGGGTGCGTTGGTGTCGAGGGTGGAGTTGTTGCCCAATTGACCATAAGTGTTGAGGCCCCATTCGTAGACCTGGCCATCGGAGCCGAGGGCCACGCTGTGGGTTGCGCCGCCAGCGATGGCAACGATGGTTTTGCCTGATAATGCGCCGCTGGAATTCACGAGTACGGGAGACGCACAATTGGTATTTGAGCCGTTGCCGATCTGGCCGTTGAAGTTGCCGCCCCAGGCGCGGACGAGGCCATCGCTGCCGAGCGCGAGGCTGTGGGTGGCGCCGGCCGCGACGGCGATAATCGAGGTGTCAAACACGGCGGCACTGGTGGTCACCTGGACGGGCACGGCGCTGTTAGTCGCGGAACCGTTGCCGAGCTGGCCCGCGACATTAAGGCCCCAGGCGTAGAGGCGGTTGTCGGTGGTGAGCGCGAGGCTGTGGCTTGCGCCAGCCGCGATGGCGATCACCGTTTTCCCCGCGAGCACGCCACTGACATCGACTGGCAGGGGCAAGGTGCTGTTGGTGAGGGAGCCGTTACCCAACTGGCCAAAGCTGTTTCCGCCCATGGCATACACAAGTCCGTCGGATGACAGCAACAAGCTGTGCGAGCCGCCGGCCGCGATGGCGACGATCTTTTTCCCGGCGAGCGCGCCGCCGGTGTTCACGGCGACGGGCGGGACAGAATTGAAAGAACTGCCGTTGCCGAGCTGGCCGATGTTGTAACCCCAGCCGTAAACGAGCCCGTCCGAATCGAGGGCAAGCGTGTGATATTGACCCGCCGCGATGGCGACAAGGCGTTTCCCGTTGAGTACGCCGGTCAGGTCGGGTGAGATCGGAGTTAACGAAATTTCATTGCCCGGAACGGTGGTGCCCAACTGGCCTGAACCGCCGGAGCCCCAGCCAAACACGCCGCCGTCGACCGTCAAGGCCAGGCTGTGCAGTGCGCCGCCCGAGAGCGCGATGACGGTTTTGTTCGCGATCGCGCCGCTGGAGACGCGGACGGGGACGGAGCTGTTTACATTCGTGCCGTTGCCAAGCTGGCTGGCCTGATTGCGGCCCCACGCGAAGAAGGCCTGCGGCGCGGCGAGCGTGTAGGTGTCGCCGAAGGTGAAGCCGCCGGTGACACCGTTGCCTGACGGATCGGCGATGCCAGTGCCGCTGCTCTTGAGGTCGAGATGCACGGTGCCGAGGCCACTGGCGGCCACCGTCACGTAAAAGGCCTGGCTCGGTCCGGGCGTGATCGAGGCGAGCGTGCCAGCAGCGGAGCCGGTGGTGACCACCGTAAAATCCACGAGGTCCACGCCGGTGACGACTTCGCTGAAGAAGACGCGGAAGATCAAGTTGGTTGAGGCGGTGGTGGGGGCGACGGGATTGTGACGGCGAATGCCGAAGGGTACTGGGGCAATGTTGTCGGGAACGAGGATGCTTATGGTCTTCGACGCGGTTTGGTTTCCGCCGGTGCCGGAGTGGCCGAGATCGTCGATGGAGACGGTGAGCGTCAAGCTCGCCGTGGTGCTTAGTTTTGCGGCCGACCCGGTGATGAAGGCGTTTATATTGGTGGTAGTGCCCGTGAGCGTGAGGGTGGTGGCGCCGGAACCCGTCACTGCCACCCCGCCGGACGAGGTCGCCGTCAACGTGCCGCTCGGCACGGACAGGGTCACGGACACATCGTTGGTGCCGGATTCGACGTCCACAAAGGAAATGCCGGTCAATGCTGAGGCGACACCACTGGTCACGGTGATGGTCGCGGGCGCGGTGATCGCAGGAGTGTCGTTAACGGGAGTGATGAGCAAGGGCACCGATATGGATGAGCCCCCGCCAGTCGCGAAGAAAGTGCCGCCGTTGGTGGAATTTGTGGTAGTGATTATCGTGAGGAATCCTGCCGCAATATAGGCGTTGATGTCCGCGTGCGTGCCGGTCAACGTGCGTGAACTTAGTCCCGAACCGGCAACGGCGAAGACACCATTGGTCGCGGGGCCGCCCAATATAATTGAGGAAGGACCGCCAAACGTGATGCCGACGACCGCGTTGCCGACATCCACATCGCTCACGTTGAATCCCGTAATCGAGCTCATCACGTCCTCGGTGCTTTCCAGCACAGTGGGATCCGAAGCTTGGAATTCACGTGACTTGAAGTCGCG